>OLYC01000804.1_pt1 | contig 23777 bp, 19 predicted proteins | sample 1674271 | NCBI WGS metagenome assembly OLYC01 (sample SAMEA103958154, study PRJEB25191) | human gut metagenome
GATAAAGTGGCTGTAAACTTCGAGCGTTACCGTCGAATCGCTGTGTCCCATATATTTACTCACGGTCTGAATAGGCACGTTCTGCGACAATATAATCCATATTCTTCCGTGCAGAAACTTAGATACGTTATCCGATGCCGTGCATCTGTCGATTGTATGCTTATCAACGGCATATTTATGAGTCCGATTAAAACGAATAAGTGAGTCGTGCTTATTCCTTAGAAGCGGCATTTCGCACTTAACTTGTTTGCCTTGCGGGTTTATTTTACTCATAAAATCATCAAAGTTTATAAGCCAAGCAGTATCGTGAACATAGTACAACAGCAACAACGAAAGGCAATTAAATATGGAATTTACAATAAACCCGCGTATTATCCTAAAATTCGACAAAAATAAACCTACGTATTATCCGTAATTCGCGGCATAATTATCTTGCGTTTTATCGAAGGATATGATATAATACCAATGTCAAAACAAATATTTCACTGCCTAGAAGGAGCAATTATGTTTGAAAGAAAGGTTTATAAAAAGTTATTGATGTGGAAACAGGAGTCTTCCGGAGAGAAAGCATTGCTTATCGAGGGGGCGCGCCGAATTGGTAAATCCACCATTGCGGAAGAGTTTGGGAAAAAGGAATATAAAAGCTATATTCTTATTGACTTTAACGACGTGAGCAATGTTGTTAAAGACGCATTTGAAAAATATCTGAATGATTTGGATACCTTCTTTTTAATTCTGTCTACCGAATATAATACAACTCTTTATCCGAAAGAATCGTTGATTATTTTTGACGAAATCCAGCAATACCCTAAGGCAAGGCAATCGATAAAAAAGCTGGTCAAAGACGGCAGATACGACTATATCGAAACAGGTTCTTTAATTTCGATACGCGAAAACGTCAAAGGTATTACTATTCCGTCGGAAGAAAGACGAATCAGTATGTATCCGATGGATTTCGAGGAATTCTGTTGGGCGCTCGGCGAAACCAAAATGACAAAATATATCAGAAAATGTTTTGAGGATAAGAAACCTTTGGAAGATACCTTGCATCATAAAGCGATGATGCTTTTCAAACAGTACATTCTCGTTGGCGGAATGCCTAAAGCGATTGAAAAATACCTCGATAATAACCGCAGTTTTGCCGCCGCAGATATAGAAAAAAGGGATATTTTATCTCTTTACCGTAGTGACATAAGCAAGATAGACAGAAATTATCGCTCAAAAGTTTTATCCATATTCGACCAGATACCGGGCTTTTTGTCGCAACACGAAAAGAGAGTCCGTTTATCGTCTATTGAGGAAAAATCCACATTTCCTATGTATGAAGAAACATTCTTTTGGCTCGGCGATTCTATGATTGTAAACGAATGCTTTAATTGCGCCGATCCTAATATCGGATTGTCCATCAACGAAGAAAGAACTACTCTCAAATGTTATATGGGCGACACGGGTCTGCTTGTAAGCCACGCGTTTAACGAAAACGAGCTTGCAGAAGAAAATTTATACAAGCAAATATTGCACGATAAATTATCTATAAACGAAGGAATGATTTTCGAAAATGCGATTGCACAATGCCTCGTCGCAAACGGTTATAGATTGTTTTTCTACACTCAATACAACACCGAGAAGAAACGTAACGATATTGAAATAGACTTCTTGATTTCTAACGGCAGTAAAACCAAACAAAAAATATACCCGATAGAAGTGAAATCGGGAGTAAAATACACAACGACGTCACTGGATAATTTTGTTCAGAAATACCATTCAAGAATCGGTCAAGCGTATATTATCCATACAAAAAATCTTTGTGCAAAGGGAGAAATTCTTTGCATTCCTTCGTATATGGCAATGTGTTTGTAAATATATCAAATCGTCGGGTAATTCGTCAAGAAGTTTGATGAATTGTCTTACTTCTGCGAGCGAAAACACTTCCTTTTCTTCGACTGGCTTTATCGAAATATTGCCGTTTTTTGCCGACGCGCCGACTTTTGTCTTGCATACGGGATTTTTTGCGATCCATTCATACCTGACAGCCTTGTTAAAAAGGATTCGGAGTAAAGATGTTTTTGTTTTCGGGCTCTTTTCATATTCGCCGAATTGTTTACTGACAAGCCTATTTCTGCGAACGTGCAGTATATGATTTTCTAAATCAACATCGCTCAAACGAAGTCCGTGTAGTTCGGCGTTTCTTAAGCCGAGAACATGGTTCGCCTTCTGTCCGATGGGAACGATAACACAAGCAATCTGTAAATTAAGGAACAGAAAAAACAATAAGTGATAACATCACAGAACTTTGATTTCAAATCGGTTAAAATAAAGACACAAATAAACAAAGGAGGACACGAAGATGTCTGTCATTAAAATTAATAAAGAAAATTTCGCAAGCGAAGTTTTGAATTCCAATAAACCTGTTCTTCTCGATTTCTATGCCGATTGGTGCGGTCCCTGCCGTATGTTAGGTCCGATCGTATCGGAAATCGCAAATGAGCGAAGCGATGTTAAGGTCGGTAAAATAAATGTGGACGAACAGCCGGAGCTTGCGGCACAGTTTCAGGTAATGAGCATCCCGATGCTCGCTGTAATCAAAAACGGGAAACTCGAAAATCAGGTTGTTGGCTACAGATCGAAAGAGCAAATTGAAGCAATGCTGTAAGGAGAAAAAGATGGGACTGTTTAATTTCTTCCGCAACACCGCCGACATCAACACCGGTGTTGCGGAATACGAAACAAACGACGGCGCTGTATTGCTTGATGTTAGGACGGCAGAGGAATACCGTGACGGGCACATTGACGGAAGCGTCAACATACCTCTTGATAGAATTTCTTCCGTTGAGAATACCGTCAAGGACAAAAGCACACCGCTTTATGTGCATTGTTTAAGCGGTGGTAGAAGCAGACAAGCTGTATCCTATTTGAAGCAAATTGGTTACACAAATGCAAAAAATATCGGTGGCATCAGCAGCTACCGTGGAAAGGTGGTGAAATAAATGAAGGTTGTAATTATAGGCGGTGTTGCAGGTGGCGCTACTGCGGCGGCGAGAATACGCAGGCTTGACGAACAAGCGGAAATCGTTGTTTTTGAGCGTTCAGGATTTATTTCATACGCTAACTGTGGTCTGCCGTACTATATCGGCGGCACCATTGAAGAAGAAAGTGATCTAACCTTGCAGACGCCTGAAAGCTTTTGGAGGCGTTTTAGGGTTAAGGTGAATGTGCATCATGAAGTTACTGCAATTCATCCTGATAGCAAAACCGTTACAGTAAAAAATCTTGAAAACGGTAAAATACTTACCGAGAGTTATGATAAGCTCGTACTCTCGCCCGGTGCTAAGCCTATAAAGCCGAGGTTTGACGGTATTGACAGCGATAAGATATTTACCCTGCGCACTGTTGAGGATACGCTTAGACTCAAGAAATATACGGATGAGCATCATCCGAAATCGGCAGTTGTTGTCGGTGGTGGCTTTATCGGAATAGAGGTTGCGGAAAATCTGCGTGAACTCGGAATAGATGTAACGCTCGTGGAAGCGGCGGATCAGCTTATGGCTCCGTTTGACAGGGATATGGCATCGTTTATTCATGCTGAAATCCGCAAAAACAGTATCCATCTAATGCTTGATACTATGGTTGAAGGTTTTGCCGATACCGATTGCGGTATTGATGTGAAACTTAAAAATGCTCCGACACTTCATACCGATATGGTTGTAATGGCAATCGGCGTCGCTCCCGAAACCACACTTGCGAAAAATACCGGCATAGAACTTGGCATTAAAGGCAGTATTGTGGTCAATGACAAAATGGAAACCTCTATTCCTGACGTTTATGCGGTTGGAGATGCGGTGCAGATCAAAAATTTTGTAACGGATAAGAACACACTCATCTCTCTTGCCGGACCTGCAAACAAGCAGGGAAGAGTTGCTGCTGACAACATCTGCGGCGGTGACAGCCATTATACCGGCGGACAGGGCTCATCCGTCATCAAAATATTTGACATGACTGCTGCTACTACGGGTATTAACGAAAAAACCGCAAAGTCCCTTGGTATTGCTACAGACAAAGTCATTCTTTCGCCGATGAGTCATGCAGGATATTATCCCGGCGGTAAAATGATGACTATGAAAGTGCTGTTTGAAAAAGAAAGCTATCGCATTTTAGGTGCACAAATTGTAGGCTTTGACGGTGTCGATAAGAGGATTGATGTGCTTGCAACCGCTATCCGTGCCGGAATAAAAGCATATGAACTTGCAGAACTTGACCTTGCCTATGCTCCGCCGTATTCCTCCGCAAAGGACCCTGTGAATATGGCAGGCTATATCATTGAAAATATGAAAAACGGCATTGTAAAGCAATGGTATTATGAGGAAGATGAAACGCTTCCCCGTGACGGCAGCGTTACACTTCTTGATACACGTACACCAACGGAATACAGCATGGGGCATGCAAAGGGGTTTATCAATATTCCCGTTGATGAACTGCGTGAACGTATTGATGAACTTGACAAAAGCAAGCCTGTGTATGTTATCTGCCAAAGCGGATTGAGAAGCTATATCGCAAGCAGAATTCTAATGGGCAACGGCTTTGATGCCTATAACTTTGCAGGCGGTTTCCGATTCTATGATGCAGTCCGTAATGATAAAGCGTTAAATAAAAAATCCACCCCTTGCGGAATGGAGATCTGACAGGAGAAGTAAACGGTGTAATGAGAAAAGCGCCCGGAAATCCATTACGGAAATCTTGGCGCTTTTCTTCTATCCCAACAACACATCCGTGACAAGCATGACGCAAAAGCCTATAAGCAAAGCATAGGTTGCACCTCGCTCGCTCCCGTGTGCGTGGGTTTCGGGTATCATTTCGTCGCTGATGACGTAGAGCATCGTTCCTCCCGCAAATGCAAGCGCGAAGGGCAAAATCGCTGTGGATATACTGACGGCAAAATATCCGATCAGCGTGCCCACAACCTCAACGAGTCCCGTGATCATGGCAAGAATGAAGGTCTTCCCGGAGCGGATGCCTGCCGCAAGCATAGGTGCTATGATCACCATGCCTTCGGGAATATTCTGCAGAGCAATACCCCCTGCAATGATCAGTGCCTGCGTCGTATCGCCCGAGCCAAAGCCTACCCCGGCGGCGATGCCTTCCGGCAGATTATGTATGGCAATCGCCAAAACGAACAGCAGAACCTTGCTCAGATTTGCATTGTGGTGCGCTTCCGGTTCGTCCCCTACAAATTTATGTAAATGCGGCACTAACTTGTCGATGAGATTGAGGCAGACAGCGCCGACAAAAATACCTGCAACCGTGATAAGTATTCCGTATTTCCCGCCGTATTCAAGAGACGGAACGATCAGCCCAAGTACCGCCGCGGCAAGCATCACGCCCGCGGCAAATGACAGAATGATATCCGAGAATTTATGCGATATGTTTTTGAAAATAAAACCTATCAGCGAACCGATAACGGTAGCACCGCCCACACCGAGGGCGGTTAGTAATACAAGCTCCATAATTTATCCTTCCGTAATGTTTGCAAGTTTGCTTTCATCAACAATTTCAATTGTCCCGCGCGACAGCTTGACCGCACCCTCGCTCACGAAATATTTGAGCATCCGTGTTACGACCTCACGAGGATTCCCCAGATGATTACCAATCTCTTCGTGGGTGATCTTCAGAACGTTCATGCCTTCTATGTTGGCTTCGTCCAAAAGAAAACTCGCAAGACGCTTATCAAAGCTTTTCCACATGATTTGGTCGATCAGCCACATCACATCCGAGAAGCGGCTTGCCATAACTTCGTTCGTGTAATTGGCAAGCGGTGCGGAAACATCCATAATGCTTTTGTAAACTTCTGACGGGATGACTAAAACTTTAGTTTCCTTTTCTGCGCTAACGGTAATATCAAACTGAATACTGTTCATAATACAAGACGCAGAGAAAAGGCAAATATCACGTTCAAAAAGGCGGTACATCGTAATTTCTCTGCCATCGTCGGATATAGTAAACGCACGAATCTGACCTGAGAGCACAAGGAGCAGTCCCGTACAATTCTGCGAACCATTATGCAAGAGTTCACCCTTGCCGAATTTACGAACAAAAGACGAGCTTGTAAGCGTGTCTTGCTGTGATTTCGTCAGTTTATCAAATACAGGTAAATACGTTAAGTAATTCATAAACCACGTCTCCTTTTCAGTATTTTTAGTATAGCATAATTTCGGGCATATGTCAATAATGATATTGACATATGCCCGAAACGGTGCTATAATATATGGTGAAAGGACATTGCGGGAATCATTGAAAAATGTGATAACATCACAGAATTGTAATCTGAAATATGCTATTATTTAATTAAAGGAGGCGGAAATATGAAGCAATATGTATGTACAGTCTGCGGATATATCCATGAAACCGAAGGCGAATTGCCCGATGATTTCAAGTGTCCGCTTTGCGGTGCAGGTAAGGATGCTTTTGTGCTGAAAGAGAAAACTGCTAAAGCAGAAGAAATACTTGAAAAGCCGCATACAGAAAAAGAATTATCCCCAATGGAGATGAGCATCATTTGCTCCAATCTTGCAAGAGGGTGCGAAAAGCAGTATATGCCCGAAGAATCCGAGAACTTTAGAAAACTCGCAGAATTCTTCCGTCAAAAAGCAGAGCCTGTCAGCAATGCAGGCACAGAGACACTGCTTGAATTGATTAATCGTGATATTTCGGTAGGATTTCCTTACGGAAAATCAGCTGCGGAAGAGCAGCGCGACCGTGGCGGACTTCGCTGTCAGGTGTGGGCAGAAAAGGTAACGAGAATGTTGCAGTCACTTCTCACCCGATATGAGGTTGAGGGTAACAAGATGCTTGAAAACACAGGTGTGTATGTCTGCACAGTCTGCGGATTTGTATTCGTTGGCGATGCACCGCCTGCGCTTTGTCCGGTATGCAAAGTCCCTGCGTGGAAGTTTGAAAAAATAGAAGGAGGTGCAAGATAATGGCAGATAAATATGCAGTACGAAATTTAAGGCTTTGCACAAAAGACTGTCTTTGCCTTTATGTTTGCCCTACCGGTGCTACGGATACAGAAAACAGCATCATTGATCCAAATAAGTGTATCGGCTGCGGCGTATGCGCCGGGGCATGTCCTTCAGGTGCTATTTCAATGATGCCGAAGGAATTGCCCCCGCAGCAGCCTAAAACGGATAAAGTGGTCGAGGCGCTGCGTGCTCTCGTTCAAAGCAAAGCGCAGGCTGAAAACATAGCTTCCCAGCTGCCCGATACACTTTCGGCGGCGGTAGCAAAATCGTCTCGACTTATGGCAGAAGACCTTTGCCGGGAAGCAGGCTTTATGCTTCCGCAAAGCGCCAACACAAAAGAATTTTTAGAACAGATAAAATCCTATCCCGATATTCCGACAGATGTGGTAGAAGCATTGCTTCATAACATAAATTTCAATGAAAATATAGAAAAAAAAGAGGTAACGAAAATGGCAAAATGGAAATGCACCGTATGCGGTTATATTCACGAGGGAGATACTCCTCCCGAAACCTGTCCTGTCTGCAAGCAGCCGAAAGAAAAATTCGTAAAGCTTGAGGAAGAATCCAAGAATCCCTATGCCGGTACCAAGACCGAAAAGAACCTTTGGGAAGCATTTGCAGGCGAATCTCAGGCAAGAAACAAGTATACATACTTTGCTTCTGTTGCAAAGAAGGCAGGCTTCGAGCAAATTGCAGCACTTTTCTTGCAGACTGCCGAAAATGAAAAGGAACATGCGAAACTGTGGTTTAAGGCTCTCGGCGAGCTTGGTGACACTGCCGAAAACCTGCTCCATGCGGCGGAAGGCGAAAATGCCGAGTGGACTGATATGTATGACCGTATGGCAAGAGAAGCGGACGAAGAAGGCTTCCACGATTTAGCCGAACAGTTCCGTGGCGTTGCTGCTATCGAGAAAGCACATGAGGAAAGATACCGTGCTCTTCTTAAAAATGTTGAAACTAAAGCAGTATTTGAAAAGTCCGGCGTAACAGTTTGGGAATGCCGCAATTGCGGACATATCGTTGTTGGTACTACGGCTCCCGAAATATGTCCTGTATGTAAGCATCCGCAGGCCTATTTTGAAGTTCGTAAAGAAAATTATTAAAGAGAGGAAGAAAAATGAGAGAAAAGTTTTATATTTGCCGCCATTGCGGTAATTTGATCGGTCTTATTAACGATGCAGGCGTCCCTATGATGTGCTGCGGACAAAAGATGGAGGCGCTGGTTCCCAACACCACCGAAGCGGCGGGAGAAAAGCACTTGCCTTTTGTGAATTTGGAAGACGGTTCTGTTTATGTAAGGATCGGCGAAATAACCCATCCCATGACCGAGGAGCACTACATTCAATGGGTTTATGTTGAAACTGAGAATGGCGGTCAGCGTAGAGCCTTTAAACCTGGCGATACACCGGAAGCTACATTTTGCATCGGCGAAGATAAACCTGTTGCAGTTTATGCTTACTGCAACCTCCACGGACTTTGGAAAACTGAAATCAAGTAAAAGTAAAATCGCCTGCCAAAACATCTTGGCAGGCGATTTGTCATATCTTTTCAATTATAAATAAGTTCAGCGTTTACAAGTTCAGTTGCTCGATTATGGATATTAGCAACGTTCCTTCTTCGTTAAGAAATCCGAGACCGGAAATCTTGTCGTCGGAGTTGCCTCTGACTTTCCTGATTGAGTAAACAACTTTTTTCATTTTTTTTGGAATACCTCCATATTTTATTTTGCCTTTCGGCAGGGGCAAAGTAGCACATGTCGAAACTTATTTGATTTGTAAATAATGTTGCAATGGGCAATAGCAACTACAAACTCGTTTTGAGAGAAAAATAGTGCCGTAAAAAGAAAAGAGCCAAACTCTTTCGAGTCTGACTCAGTTCTTCAATATGAAATGTTTAAGTGCGATTTTTTCGCGCCGTTGATATTTCGCTGACTTATGCTACAACAGACGCAACGAAAGGCAATAAAACATGAAGTCTTTACTTTTTGTCTTGAATATCTTTACTTTTTGCTTTTATTGTGGTATAATAAGTAAAGAAATCAGGAGGTAGCTATGTATTCTTATAAGCCATTAGAAAATAAACTCAAGGAATTAGATTTAACTAAGTCTGACTTAACTACTCAACTCGGTATTTCATCCAGAACTGTTGCCAAGATATCAAAGGGCGAGAAAATTGCCAATAATGTGCTTGTTAAGATAGCGGATTTCTTGCATTGCAATCCTGACGATTTGTTCAGAGAAGTTTGCGATAATCACATTCTGCAAATTTTGCGTGAAGAAAAAGAAGCTAAGATTTCAGGCGGACTTTATCATGAATTACAAGTCAGAATGACTTATAACTCTAATCACATCGAAGGTTCTAAACTTACGGAAGATCAAACGAGGTTAATTTTCGAAACAAGAACGATTGACGTCGGCGATGGAATCCCTGTTGATGATATTATTGAAACAAGCAATCACTTCCGAGCAATCGATTATGTGATCGATAAGGCATTAGAGCCTTTGAGCGAAAATATTATCAAGCATCTTCATTTGCTATTGAAACAAGGAACCAAGGATTCATCTCTCGATTGGTTTGCCGTTGGAGATTATAAAAAGCGAGCAAATACCGTCGGCGGAAGAGAAACTTGCAAGCCGAGCGAAGTCCATAAAGCGATGGATAAACTCGTTACGAATTTTATTTCTAAAAGTGATATAACCATCGATGATATTATTGAACTTCATGCGGACTTCGAATATATCCACCCGTTCCAAGACGGAAACGGCAGAGTCGGTAGATTGATTGCTTTGAAAGAGTGCCTTAGGTTTAATATAATTCCGTTCATTATAGAAGATTCCAAAAAGTCATTCTATTATCGTGGGCTCGCAAATTGGAATCAAGAAAAAGGCTGGCTAAGAGATACTTGCCTTGATGGTCAAGACACTTTCAAAAGAATTCTGAAAGTTCTTGATATTCATGAATAGAGTCGGTGTTTTCTTTCAGTCCGAGATAGTTACAGAGCTTAAAAGCTCAACACTTACAAATACGGATAACTCCAACCCTTATTTTCAAAACAGCATAGTTATGGCATAGTTTTTGGCATAGAAATTGCTAAAAGATATGAAAATTGATGCTTGAAACATAAAAAACAGGGCAAAATAGACGAAAAATACACACAAAAGTGCGCGATTTGCAAGAAAATTGCCTATTTTAGAGCAATTTGGCGGCTCAGAATCGACTCCTAAGGGTTAGTTGTGGGTTCGATTCCCGCCGGGAGTACCAAAAAATGACGAATGCAATTTTGCATTCGTCATTTTTTTGCGTTCTCTCGTGAATCAACCCCGTTCGTCAATGCGGCGGCAGCCGTATTCTTGCCGAGGGGCTCCCGCTTGCGGGAAACGGCAAATTCCCGCCACTGTCGACAACGCGAAGTTGCGGCAATTTTGCATTCGTCATTTTTTTGTGATCTCTCGTGAATCCACCCCGTCAATGCGGCGGCAGCCGTATTCTTGCCGGGGAACTCCCGCTTGCGGGAAACGGCAAATTCCCGCCCTCCCGTCGACAACGTAAGGTTGCGGCAAGATTGCATTCGTCATTTTGTATTTCATTGCGACGGCGGGGTTACATTAACTCCGCGGAAAACCACCCTTCCGGAAACTCATCCGTCGGCTACGCCGCGACCCTCCATGCAATGGAAGGCAAATTATTGAACGACGGTATTCACAATACGATTGCAATTGTGTATCTATTGCTTAATCGATAGTTTCAAACTCGTCAACGTCAATCGCCGAATAACGGCAGAGAAGCAATCTCCGCAATAAAGGACGAATCGGCTTGCATAAACCCCGAAAAAGCAAAACTGTCGGACTTAATTTTATTTACGCTGCCGTCGACGTTTCGACGGTTACCCCCTTAACGTCGTTCGGCATATATTTTTCGCCGGTCTTACCTTTCCAACCAAACGCGCCCAAACCGCCGCAATTCGTAATCTTGAAATTCTCGAAGATAAAGTTTTTAATGGATCCGTCGCCCCATGCGTTCATTCTGCCTATAACTACGCCTAATTTTTTGCCATTCGCGTTGATCGTGAAATTCCTGAACGTACTTGCATTTACGTTAGACGAAAACAAGAAACCTCGATCCGTTTTACACTCGTCGGTTGCAAAATCTCGTCCTTTATCGGCAGCGTTCGTGCCACCGTCTACGCTGTCGATGTAGTTTATCGTAATATCTTCAAACGTACAGCCGTAAACGTCGTTTGCCAAAACAACGTGAGGTGTGCCTTTGTTCATGTAGTCGGTATCGATAGTAAGATTTTTAACGGTACACCTGTTCATAATATTAAACAAACCGTTACCGGGAGCATAATGGAACCAGTGTCCGAGTTTCAAAGTCTTACCGTTACCGTCAAATATCATGTTCAGGTAATTGCCGTTAGAAGCAGTAAAGTCACGTAACGTACTGCCGATTAAGTCGTTGACAAGTCTGTAATACCCGGATATACTCGGATTTTTACCGTCAATCGTATAATTTTTCCTATTAACAAACAGCATTAAATCCGTAACGGTTGCAATTTCCCTCGTAACGAAAAGTACGGGAACGACGATAGTGTGTTCCGCGTCGTATTCGTCTTTTACGATTACGGTAAGATTTTGTTCGCCGTGCTTCGTAAAATCCGTAAGCGAGGAAAGGTTAAACCCCGTAATCGCAGTTCCGAGAATCGTATCGCCGTATTTAATGTTTACTATGTTTGCATAATCGCTTATGCCGGTAAGAACGATCGAAGCGGTGGCGTTATAATTTTCGGTATAGGTATACCAACCGTTTGCCGCACTCGTATCCAAATCTATATCCGTATACGTGGTAACTACGAGATCTTGCCTGCCGGCAGTAACGACTTTATTGAATACGGATACTTCATGTCCGCATACGCACAACGCGGTATCGGATTCGTCTTCGACTTCCCAACGGTCTATCGAACAATTTTCGGCAGCGTTTTCTGCCGCGCCGCAACAAGTATGAATTTTCTTGTGCGTGCCGTCGCCGTTTGAAACGTAGACGAATTCGTTGCTCTTATGTACGGACGAATCTACTTCGCCGTAGGCGTTACCGCAAACCGTACAGACCTTTTTATCCGTACAATTCGCCGTTCCGCCCTCGTGGTTGCCTTCGTCTTTTTTAGCCGTGCAACCCTCGACCGTACAAGCGTGCCAGTGCGTTTCGCCGCCTACCGACCATTCGGTCGCCCAGGTGTGTTTATGCGCTTCGGCTTTTTTGCAGCCGACCGCGCATACGAGCGTGGTTATCATAAGAACGACCATGCTCAAAGTCAATAAAAGTTTCTTTTTCATATTCCCTCCTTACGCCGTATTTGCAGGCGTAAAAATTTTTTTTCGTTATATTACAAATCTTGCGGAAAACTACCCTTCCGGGAGTATACTCTACCGTTGAAGCGGGAGAGGTGGCGCGCGTAGCGCGACGGAGAGGGGGCGGGCTGCCCAAGCCGACTTCGCTTACGCTCAACATGACAGTACATTTTGTCCGTACTCCAATCTTCGGGTATGCTCTCCCGTTGAAGCGGGAGAGGTGGCGTGCGTAGCGCGACGGAGAGGGGGCGACCCTGCCTAAGGTCGCCACGCTACCACTATTCTCCGTAGACGGAATGACGCGCGTTATTCCGTCCAGACGGGCGCGCCCGAGGTAATATCCCAATTGCCGACTTTTTTGATCGATTTTGCCATTTCGGCGTAACCGTCGTAACGATAAGCGTTAGCCCAGTGATATACCGTCATATTCCCGCTTGCATACGCGTCGTTTTCTTTATACGGGTTAAGCGAAGTCGCGTTAAGTCCGACCTTTGCCCCCTCGGCTATATCCGCAAAATCGTTCGATGCGTATATCGTTGCGGAGGTGTACTGCATTATCGGCAAAATTCTTCCGTTTTTGGTTGCCGGTTTTGCGATTAAATAAAAATTCTTAATCGAGTGTTTCATAAGATAACCCGCGTCGCTCGGACGATTATGATACCACGTCGTATAATCGCATTTTGCGAAAACGCCTACCGCCTGTCCGACGCCGCCCGTTGCCTGAACGTCGAAAGTATCGCCGTATTCGAGTATAAAATCGGTAAGGAATATATCGACGTAATCGGCGCACCCGAAAAGCGAACAGCAAGACTTTCTGTTATAATCGTCGCTGCTAACGTCGGGAACGCTTATCGAAACGTATACCCCGCTGACGTTGACGTTTCTCGCGTTCAGCGCAAAAAGCGTACCGACCGTACCCTGTTTATAGATGTCGACGTTCGTAAACGCGACATTCTTGACGATCGCGCCGTGCATCGAGCCGAAGAACCCGTAAGAGTTGCCCGCGTGGAAATTGTTTATCTTATGCCCGTTTCCGTCGAAAGTACCCGCAAAGCCCGTACCGTCGAGCATGGTCGTGCTGCCTTTGCCCGAAAGCGAATAATCCGGATAGAAAGTATCGTACATGGGATAAGCGCCCGTCGCGCCCGTTCTTCCGTCGCCGTTAATATCGAGGTTCGTCATATCGATATCGTTTTTAAGTACGACGTATCCCTCGATAGTCTTTTTCGTATCGGTCAATTGCATCGCAAGAAGATCTTCGGGGGTTTTAACGAACAAAGCGGCGATATTTGCGTTGAATTTATATCCGTATCTTCCGTTTTCTGCGGTTATAACGCCTGCAACGCCCGAACCTTTATTGCCTTTCGCGCCCGTTATCAAGCCGTTTACCACTTGAAGCGGCTCGCCGTTCTGAGTCGCGGAAATTATCCCGTCGGGGAAAAGTCTGTTAAAAAGATTTTCTCCGTCGATCGTTTCTACGTATCCTTTGAGAATGGAAAATTCGGTTTTCCCTTCGTATTCCGCGTACGGCACGGTTACGGAAATTTCAAACGACTGATTGAAATCTACGCCGTCGCCGCCGGTTATTTTAAGCGAGGTTTTACCGCTTTTCAAAGCGGTTATTTTGCCGCTCGCCGCGTCGTAGTTCGCTATTTCGGAATCTTCTACGGCAATCGAAATCGTTTTTTCTTCTCCGTTCACTTTAAGCGACGGATTGAGAATCTTTTCGTTATCGTAAGTTTCGCCTTCGAATTCGCCCGTCGTATACAACTCGATTTTTTCGGGCGCGACTTCGTCGTTGAAAAGAAGCGACACGTGGTCTATGACTTTAACCGTTATTTCTTTACTCATAAACGGCGATTGAAGATTTTTCCATTCGCCCGTTACGGTTACGATCGTTTCGCCTTTTTTAAGAGGCTTAAAAACTCCGTCTTCTATTTTACCTATTTCTTCGTCGGCGACGGTATAAGTTACCTTACCGCCGTCTACGGTTTTGCCGTTGAAACGGATCTCTCCGCCTACGCCGACTTCATGCATAAGATCTACCGTAACGTTATCGTCCGCGTCCGTTTCTATCGACGGAAGGTTTCCGCCGAGCGTTACGCTCACGGCGCACGTCGCCGAAAGTTTGCCGTAAGTGGCGGTAATCGTCGCATTGCCTACGTTTTCTGCCGTTACGTTACCCCATTCGTCTACGGTTGCGACCGATTCGTCCGAACTCTTCCAACCGCATTTTACCGAGTTTTTGCCGTCGGTCGCCCTTACGGCGAGAACGTCGCCGAGAACGACTTCTACGTCGTTTTCGTAAATTACCAGATCGGAAATTTCGGGGAGATTATCTTTACCGCCGCCATCGTTTGCCTTTTTGGCGCACGAACAAACAGCCAACGCAAGGCTCGACACGAAAATCGCAAACAATATACTTAATTTTTTCATTTTCGTCGTTCCTCCTTAAAATCCGTTTATGAAACTCGTTATATGACCCGCGCCCGTTTCCTGCGTGTTGGTGATACCCGTTACTTTAGCCGCTTCCCTGAATCTGTCTTTGAGTTCTTTCGAGTAAGACTGAGTGAGATTGCCGCCGTACATCGTGAGCATCATATACGCGGGGGAAAGCCATTCGGCGTCGATATGCCCTTTATAGAGTTGATATTTCTGCGGGTCGGAGTTTTTAATCGTATCGAGAGCGGCGTAGGCCTCGTCGTAGGCGTCGAGCCACGACTTAATCGTCCTGTACGGCCACATATCGGTGTCTTCGAGATTGGTCGTTCCGCTCAACAACGTGTGTCCGTTGTACATGGTTCTTACCACTCCCGCGCGAAGTCTTACAGCCTTATATATCTCTTTCATATTCTCTGCGGCGGGTCCGAACATCGCGTCGATATATTTATTCGTATAATAGTCCTGACTGCGAGTTCCGTCCCATTCGAGTTTGCTGTCGAGATACGCCTTTAAGTTATGCCACGCGGTGGCGGTTCCTTTCTGCGTTATCTGCGACTGGTTATACATGAGTTTTACGTTGTTGGCCGCGAAGAAAGTGAACGCGTCCGCGCCGTAGAAGTTCTGCGTTTCTACGGGGTACATATAGTGGCTGAACTTGGTCGAATACGTCCATAGGAAAATTTCGCCCGAAAGTTTGCCCCAGTTCTTGACGTTTACTCTGCCTTCGGTATTGCTGTCTGCGTAAATCGAAGCCTGATAGTCGAACGATTCGCTCGAAGCGAGGTATACGCTGACGCCGTCCGTCAATTTCATCTCTTCAAAGGTGTCCGACGGAGCCTTTTCGGTATGCTGATAGGCGAAGAAAGTAAGCGTCGCGTTGCTTCTTTGATACTTTTCGTCGAGAGTCGGCATTGCTTCGTCGATCTTTTTGCGAAGATCGTTCATGAATATTATCGTGGAAGCCGCGTAAGTGCCGTATTTATTGTAATCGGCAACGCACGCGTCGCACGAACACGGCGGGAAGTTGTCCTGCTGCGTAAAGTTAAGTATACGGAGATCGGGGTACTGCTCGGCGTTGTACAATTTAAGCGTGGCAACCGCCTTATCGAGAGCGGCGTTAAGCATTTTTTCGTATTCTGCCGACCTTGCGCCCGTAGCCGTATCCGTTCTTCCGCCCGCGGTGTAGCAAAGTTGATTTTTCGACGCGTTATACCAGTTCGGATGCGAAGAGGCGAATTGTTCGGGCGGCAACCAGTTAAGCGAGTTATGAACGTTACGCGCTTCGCTCGTCGGATCGCCCCCTACCGAGTGTATCGGGAAAGTTATATCTCCGTAAGTTCTCGGCGTACGGAAACGGTATTTCCAGTCGCCCGTTACGAGTCCGTAATATCCGTTGGAACGGAATTCGAGATCGGGGATATCCGTTACGTCGAAGTTTTTAAGATTGAGATTTTTGACGTTTTTATCAATCTCGTAGCAATCTTTATAGTAAACGTCGAAGTTAAAGTATATTTCGAGGAAATCGTATACCGCGTACAACGCGCCGTATTCGCTTCCGCCGAAAATATAGATATTTTTTCCTTTCGTTACTATTCTCGCCCCGTCTTCGGTCAAAGCCTTTTCGTCGGCGGTTATGCCCGAATTTTCGAGAAGCGTCGTTTTGCCGAGCGATATATATCCCTGCCCGTCGTCGGTATAAAGACTTTCGGAAACGGTACGGAGTTCAACGCCCGTAGCCTCTTTGAAAAATTCCGTGAGTTCGGTTCTCGCCCTATTGAGAGCGGCTCCGCGGTTTTCGGGAAGCACTACCGTGTACGAACATTTTCCGTTCTTTACGAATGGAATATCGGTATCGGTCGCGGTAAAGTCGTGAGTTCCGTTATATACGTCCTTTACGATATATTTCGCTTCGGGGTCGTATTTGCCGCCGTCGCCTTTATCATTAGTCGAAGAGCCGCAGGCGGTAAACGAACATATTACCGCCGAAAGAATCGACGTTGCGATAATCATCGGTTTTTTATTCTTTTTCATATCCGTTACCCCTTTATTTACCGCTCGCGCGGAGTTTATATTGAGCGTAAGCGTAATTGCCCGCTTCGTCGATTACGTACACGTAAATCTCGTAATCTCCCGCTTCCGTTACGGTGAATTCTTCGAAGTTCTGATTGATTATCACGCCGTCTGCGGTATAGAGATAGGTTACCACCGTCAATTTGTCGGTTTTGCTGTAATTATCCGCGACCGTATACGTTTTGACTTTATACTTATACCCGACTTTTATTTTCTGAACGGTGTCTTTATCCGAGCCGTCTTTGAATTTAATCGTCGGCGCGACGTCGTCGGCAATCTCTACCATATAGGGCTGACGACCCGCGTTGCCGCTCGCGTCTTTTGCGATATACCTTATAACGTATACGCCGTATTCGGAATATTCTACTTCGTAATTCTTATCCGCAGGGGCGTTATTGAGTACCGTTCCGTCTTTCGCCGTAACGTAACCGCCGCCGGGCGTTCTTATCGTAACGGTAACTTTACCTTTCGTAACGGGCGCAAGCGCGTCGCTCGCAACGGCGGCGTAAATTATATCTTTCGCGCCTATGCCCGCGCTGCCTATATCTCTTCTCGCGTAGAGAAGCGGTTCGGTGTCGTCGGTCGCGTTTCTGCTCATAAGTTGGTTCTGAACGTTGGAAACGTTGACCGCCGCTTCGCCGCTTATGCCTTCGAGTTTTATTTTAAGCGATAATTCGGACGAATCCGTAACGCCGCTTACGGGAAGCGTAACCGTCTGCCCCGAACAGGCGTAAACGAACGCTCCGTTTTCGATATCGAAAGAAAGTTCGCGGCTCGTATCGCCGAAGATATTTTCGCGAAGAGTTTTCGCTTCTCCGCCGTTTATCGAAACGTAACTTTGCGCGCCGACCTTGTAAAATCTTATAACGTCGGCTTTGCCGCTTTTCTTATCGGTAAGTATCACGCTGTACGCCGAGATATTCGCCTTATCGGCGGGTATCGTCCATGAAAGCGAGAATACGGAGTACGCGAGCGGATTGATAAACGTAAGGTCGTTGTCGCCCGAACGAACGTTCGACGTAAACCCGATATACGAGTAATCTTTATCAGCCGTAAAATCGCCGACGAAGTATTTCGCAAGGTCGATATCCGAGCCGTAACCCGTGTCTATAATCTTTATTTCGTCGCTTAAAATTTCGGCGGTTTCGGCAACGTACTTAAATTGCACGGTCGAATTCCCGCTTATCGTAAACGAATCGGGGTCGGTAACTTTTACGAAGTTTCCGCCGTCGAAAGAAGCGTAAATTTCGTGGTCGCAGAGTTTCGGCTCTTTGCCCCTGAATTCGTAGGCTCTAGCAACGGGCAAAGTGTACGCAAGACCTTTTATATAATAGTCGCTGAAAATCGGTTCGGTAACGAACGCCTTTTCTTCGTTCGCCAAACAATTAACCGTATACGAATAGTCGTAAGTTTTGAGTTTATCTTTATATACGTATCTTATTACGTATTCGCCGACGGCGGTCGGAATAAACGAGCCGTCTTCCACGTTAAAGGTTTTATCGCCGCATTCGGCGGTTACTTCTACCGACACTTCGCCGTTAAGGCTTTCCGCGACGTATTCGGGAAGTTCCGCCCTTACGCCCGCTTTCATTTCGTCCATTTTTTCTACCGTTAAAGAAGCGGGGGCTTTCGCTACCGCGTTTACGCTTACGGTTGCCTTGCCGACGTTGCCGAACGCGTCTTTCGCAGTGTATTCGACCACGTATCTGCCGACCGTTTCCGGGATAAAACGATTATTTTTTACGAGCACCGAACTTTGCATATTCGAGCCGTAGTTGAAATAAACTTTCTTCGTTATATCGCCGACTAAATTCGGGTCGTAAGCCGTTGCGGAAAGCAATTCGAACTCGTCTCCTACCTTTACGAAATACTCGCCGTCTTTATCGATTACGACCGTGGGCGCGATATCGTCTTCGTATCTGCCGTCGACGAGTTGCTCGCCCGTATAATCGCCGATCGCTTCGATATGGAAAGTCGTCGAAGCGGTATAATTTTCGTTGGCGGTAAGCGAAAGATAAACTTCGCCCGTCGTAAAGCCGGGGAATATTGCTCCGCCGCTGACTTCTTCGTTATAAAGTTGGTTTATAAGGTGTCCGCCCGCTTTTTGTCCGCCCGCGTTATACCAGTTATAATATATATCGCCGCTTTCGGCGTTTATACTCCATGAAATTGCCTTTTTGTCGGCAGAACCGGTAACGGACATACCGAAGTCGCCGACGTATACGCCGTAGGGCGTTCCGTCTATGACGATCTCTTTTTTACCGAATTTCGGCGGGCAGTTTTCGTAAAGACCGAATTCGCCCTGCCCCGTGGCGCGGGTTCTCGCGTACGCGCCTTCGCCGTTAAGCGTGGATATATAGTTGACGAAAGTAACCGAAATGCTCGGATCGTAGCAATCGGTAAGCGTAACTTCGACGAGCCCCGCTTCGTAAACGACGTTTCTCGCCTGCAAAGTTCCGTTATTTATCGCCGTTTTATTGTTGTTGTTCCACGCCGAGTCGCCCTTCGCCTGTATCGCAGTGGAATACATGGTGATAACGTCCGTCAGGTTGCCGCCCGACAAGTCGATCGGCGAAGCGAACGTGAATTTGTCGCCCGCGGCAAGGGTAAGTTTAAGCCCTTTACCGCCGAAGCGATTGGCGGTAAGCCCGTCGGCGTACTCAACTTTGGAAGCGGTAGAGCCTACGCTCCACTTCTTTTCGGTAACGACGAAGGATTTTTTAGCCGAATATCTCTTTCCGTTTTCGGTAAGAGAATAGATTGCGAAATACTCGCCCGTTTCGACGAGTTCCGTCTTTTTACCCGAAAGAAGTTTACCGTCGGGCGTGAGCGTGGCTTCGTAGTTACCCGTTTTTACCTGCCCGTCGGCAAGTTTTATCTCCACCGTAGCGGGGATTTCTATTTCGTCGCCGACGAAGTAGTAATCGTTTATTTCCGCGGTTTCGACCGTCGCCGTTTCGGCGCGCGCGATCTTCGGCGAAGTTAAAGCCGCCGCCGAAACCGACGCGCCCAGAAGCGCGATGGCAAGCGTAAGACCTGCGATTTTAGCCGTGTGTTTTTTCTTCATGATTTACCCCTTTTTTTATTCTTTTATTCCGCCGAGCGTCATGCTGCCAATAAGTTTATTCTGTAACGCAAGGAACAGAATAATCGTGGGAACGGCAAGTATCATACACGCCGATATAATAAGCGGAGTGGTTACCGGAACGTCCGAAGTCGTTTCGGGAGTATTGTTCGTCGAAAGAAGATATATGTAGTACGCAAGCGTCTGATGCGTAGGCATATACAACTCTATCGACGAGAAATCGTTCCAGAAGAAGATGAATTTGATAAGGAATACCGAACCGATCATTTTCGCCGCGAGCGGAAGATAAATTCTTACCATTACGACGAGTTGCGACGCGCCGTCGATTTCCGCCGCTTCGCTGTAAGTGTCGGGCATCCCTTTGAAGAGTTCGTAGAAAACGAGGAAGTACATACCCGTAAAACTGCAACGCTGGATAAAGTTGCCGTACCAGGTATCGTAAAGCCCTAAATTTCTTAAAAGTATAAGTTCGGACGGGTACGCGCCTATTATCGGCAACGTCATTACGACGAGTACGACCATATAAACTACTTTACTGAACTTATAGGCGTACTTCGCGCACATATACGCCATTATCGCTGGTATTATCGCCTGCAAAAAGCCGTTGCCCGCGGCGTATAAAACCGAACTCGAAAAAAGCGTAAAGAAAGACTGCTGACGAGTGTGCGACACGAGTTTAGAGCCTTGATAGAAACTCGTTTCCGCGACGTATCTGAACTGACTTATTACGTCTTTGTAGTTTTTGAACTGAACGAGATATTTATAACTGCTTCTCGGGTCGTCTTTACCCTTCCACGGGGCGTTAATCTTCGGCAAACCGAGTACGTTCATCGCGAAATCGTCCTGCGATTTGAACGAACTTAAAAGTCCCCAGCAAAGCATAAATATCATAGAGAGCATATACGCGATTAACACCGCGCACACCACGCCGATAACGATTTTTACCGCCGTTCCGCTTATTTTCTGTCTTTTTTTTACGGTTACGTTTTTCATGTCTACGCCCCCTTTACGATAACGACGGTCCGAGTTTTTCCATGACCTTTCTCGTTACGAGAACTATGGGCAACGTAATAACCGTAAGTATAAGACCGAGCGCGGACAACTGCGAATAAGTTACGTTGTTCGTCATCGGGTTGTAGCGTAAGTTGTTCGGGTCAAGACTCTTTATAAACAGGAAATAGCCGAAACTCGACAGATCGCCCGCGCTTATCGAGAAGAACGCGAACAAATTGAGTTGGTGCGTGAATATGCCCGTAAGCGAAATGACGACGAAGGTCGTAAAAGTGGACCATATCATCGGGAGCGTAACGTACCAGAATTCCTGAAAGAGATTCGCTCCGTCGAGAGAAGCCGCTTCCACGATCGATTCGTCTATACCGCTCATCGTGCCGGTAAACATCATTACGTTTACTCCGAACGATATCCATATATTGTAAAAGAGTATGGTCGCCATTCTGACGCTTTGCGGCGCGTCGATATCCAGAAGCCCCTTTTCGGCGTGGAAAATCGCCTTGTAAACGTCGCCTGCCATATACTTGAAGAGCGTAACGAAAATTATGCTTGAAATAATCTGCGGCATAAAGAGCATTACCTTGAAAGCCTTCGACATGAAGAACTTCTTGTATATGTAAAATGAGAATATAAGCGCGAGCGGCAAGCCGATAAACAGTTCGCACGCTATCATTTTAAGGGAGTTAAAAACCATTTTCTGACTCGAAAACAGGGTCTTGAACGCCGCTTTGAAGTTCTCGAAAGCGGCGAACGTCTTAACGTAACCCGTTCCGCCGCCCGCGGGAAGGTCGTAACGCTGAAACGCGACTATTATCGAGTTGAAATTGACGTACAGATAAAATATGCAGAACTGCGCTATCGGCAACGCCACGACGGCTATATAGAAGAGTAATCTCTTCGTCTTTTTGGTCATACCCTTGTTACGGGTCGTTTGTAAAGCCGATTCCATTTTAATTATTGCCCTTGATTACCCAGGTAGAGTGATTGAATTTGGTCGCGTTGAATATTTCCTGCGAGGTCTTGCCCGCGTAGATAGCCGCAAGGTAACTCGTGTATTCCGAACCTATGATCGGATGCATCACGGGCGACGAGAAGTGAATTTTAAGAGCGCTTAAATTAGACTTGATTTCCTGTACGGAAGATCCGTAGTAAAGAATATCCGACTTTCTCGAAAGGTTATACACGTCGCGCTGATAGCCCGAAAGCCTATTGAGTTCGGAAGAATCGAGTTCGTATTCGACGGGTCTGGTTATTCCGGTGCAAGCAGTGAATTTACGAAGTTCTTCGTCGCTATAAAGGAATTTCAAAAATTCTTTGCACGCTTCTACGAGTTGCGTATTGTTTTTTATATTCGCGTTGATATACGCGTAAGCGATACCGTTATCGAGGAGAGTCGTTTTGTCGGCATCCTCATCACCGGCTTTTTCGGCTACGGAACCGTGTATCTCGACGGGAAGCCTCATAAAACGAACTTCGCGCGGAACTCCTTCCATAAGGTAGTCGTAAGTCGTAAAGTTCTTCGCGTCGACCGATTCGTTATACCAGTACGAACCGTCGATAAGGAAGGCTCTCGATTTATATTGCGCTCCGTCCATCGAACCTTCGATAAAGAGTTTCTGCGCCTGAATATGCGATACGCTCGTATTCGTCGCTTCTTCCGCTAAAAAGCCCTCTTTTTTCATTATTTCGACGAACGCAGTAGCGTAATATCTTGCCGCCGATTCGAACGCGAGATAACCCGTAGACGGAGTTACCCTTTTGACTTCCGTTATAGGTTTTTTGATATAGTCAATACCCTGAAAGAGATTTTCGCTCGAAAAGCCCGTAACGACTTCGACGTCGCCGTCGAGCGAATATACGGTTTTGAGTTCGTCGTAACCCGCAAGCGAAGCCCATAGCCCTTCGACGAGGTAGTTGCTGTTATACAAAATAGCGCCGCTTACCGTAAACGCCGCAATCTTCGCGTCATCTTTGATTTTCTGACTAAGTACGATGAGTTCTTCAAGCGAAGACGGAAGTCCGTCGTCTTCGGTACCCGTCTTACCGTCTGGTCCGCACGACTTGTTCGCCGCCGTCTTCGTTATCGTAATCGAGCCGTATTTATTATTGACTACAGACCCCTGCCCTTCTTTCGCTATATACCAGCCGTATTTATCGAAAGCGTCTTTATCGTAGATAAGACCGGGGAACCATTCGTAATGGGGAAGCGCGTAGTAATGTCCGTCGCCGCCTTTAAGCCCCTCTCTCGCGCCGGCATAAATTCGGCTTTCAAGCGTCTTACCGTTCGCGTCCTTTTCGGCCATAAGGTCGTCGAGTTGAATAATGCTTCCGCTTTGAGCGAGTTCGTAAACGTCGGAATAGCGTTCGTCGAAAATTATCTGATAACCCGAGGACGAAAGCGTTTTGCTGTTCGGTTGAGTTCCCGATATGCTTATATAAACGCCCTCTTTGCCCGTTTCGAACGACTTGGTTTTATTTTCGTTCTGGAATCTTTCCGCCGCTTCGTCGAGCCATTTCCTGCCGATACCGCCGGGGAAGTTCTGTACTTTGATAACGGTTGCGTTTTTCGCCCAATCGGGGAGTTTTTCGCCCGAGTCGTTATTTTTCTTCCCGCCGCAGGCAGCAGCGCCGAACAAGGTCGCGCCGCATAAAAGCAGCGCTGCTAATTTTTTGAATTTCATTTTTTTCCTCCTGTCAAGGGGATTCTCTCGTCGTCCGACGAGAGAAAGGGTACCCTTTGCTTTTTTATTTCGTTTTGAGTTTATTTTTTACGCAGCCGCAGCGGTTTTTTTACCGTTAAATCGACTC
>OLYC01000805.1_pt1 | contig 23719 bp, 17 predicted proteins | sample 1674271 | NCBI WGS metagenome assembly OLYC01 (sample SAMEA103958154, study PRJEB25191) | human gut metagenome
TATGGAATGCGAATGGTGCCTATAAATACCGAGACTCCAAAAGGCCTTTTAGAGGTAAATGGGGAAGTACTTATAGAGCGGACTATCAGACAGCTTCATGAAGTGGGAATCTATGAGATATATGTAGTAGTCGGCTTCATGAAGGAGAGATATGAGTATCTCATCGATGATTTTGGTGTAGAGCTCGTTGTCAATGAAGAGTATACGACTAAGAATAATCTATATTCAGTAAAGAAGGTTTTGAATCATTTATCAAATACATATATCATACCGTGTGATATATGGTGTGACAAGAATCCGTACCATCACCATGAATTATATTCCTGGTATATGGTCAGTGATTTGATTGATGATGACAGCACGGTGCGTGTTAACAGAAAAATGGAACTGGTTACCATACCGAAGGCTGCCGGCGGCAATGCTATGATAGGAATTAGCTATCTGCTTGACGATGATGCACAAATTGTCAAAGGCAGAATTGAAAAACTGTGTAGTAATTCGGCTAATGATGGTGCCTTCTGGGAGACTGCACTGTATGATAAGGACAGAATGTTTATTACTGCCAGGGTAGTGCATTCGTGGGATGTGGTTGAAATTAACACATATGAGCAGCTCAGAGAGATGGACAGCGATTCAAATCATCTGAAAACTGATGCAATACAGGTTATCTGCGATGCCTTATCTGTATCAGCAGACAATATTGTAGATATTACGGTATTGAAAAAGGGCATGACAAACCGCTCGTTCCTGTTCTCATGTAAAGGAAAAAAATATATCATGAGAATTCCGGGAGAGGGAACAGATCAGCTGATAAACAGACGTAATGAAGCAATGGTTTATAATACTATTGATGGCAGACATATATGTGATGATATCGCTTATATAAATCCGGATAATGGATATAAAATCACTGCGTTTTTAGAAAATGCGAGAGTATGTGATCCGGAAAATAATGATGATGTTTGTAAATGTATGAAGCGTCTCAGAGAATTTCATGATATGAAGCTTAAAGTAAATCATGAATTTGATATATTCGGTCAGCTTGAGTTTTATGAAAGCCTGTGGGATGGTTCGCCTTCTGCATACAGACATTACAGGCAGACTAAGGAAAATGTCCTTTCACTCAGACCGTATATAGAAGCTCATGTAAATGAAAAGGTTCTTACGCATATTGATGCTGTTCCGGATAATTTCCTTTTTGTTAAGGATGAAAATGGAAATGAGGACATCAGACTTATTGACTGGGAATATGCAGGAATGCAGGATCCGCACGTAGATATAGCCATGTTCTGCATATATTCCATGTATGACAGGGAGCATGTGGATAAGTTAATTGATGCATATTTCACAGAAGGGTGTTCAGCTGAAATACGAATAAAGATTTATTGTTATATTGCAGTATGCGGACTTTTATGGAGTAACTGGTGTGAGTATAAGAGAAATCTGGGCGTTGATTTTGGTGAATATTCACTTAGACAGTACAGATATGCAAAGGATTACTACAAAGTAGTACAGGATGAAATGCAGAAATTGGAGGATAATTAAAAATGCATGAAGTAAAACGCGCGATTATCATGGCAGCAGGACTTGGTAATCGTATGAGACCGGTAACGCTGACCACTCCGAAGCCATTGGTAAGGGTGAATGGAAAGCGTATGATAGATACGGTTATTGAAGGCTTACATGATAATGGAATAACGGAGATTTATATTGTTGCCGGATATTTAAAGGAACAGTTTTATGAATTAGAGAATGAATATCCGGGAGTTACTATAATTGAAAATCCTTATTATGAAAGCTGTAATAATATTTCATCACTATATGTTGCAAGAGATCATATTGAGGATGCAATTATTCTTGATGGCGACCAGATTATATATAATCCTGAAATTCTATCAAAAGAATTCGAACGTTCGGGTTATAACAGTGTATGGACTGATGATAAAACAGATGAGTGGCTTCAGACAGTAGAAGATGGAATTGTAACATCCTGCAGCAGGAATGGCGGAAGTCATGGATGGCAGCTTTATAGCATCTCCAGATGGACTGCAGCAGATGGGCGCAAACTGAAAAAACATCTTGAAATGGAATTTGAGAACAAAAAAAATACTCAGATATACTGGGATGACGTTGCAATGTTCTGCTATCCGGATGAATATCAGCTTGGCATATATGAGATGCAAAAAGGCGATATTATTGAAATCGACAATTTGCAGGAGCTTGCTGAGATAGATAGCAGCTATAAGAAATATATGGAGGATTAGTATTATGAAAGAGAAAAAAATTGATTGGATTATCACACTTGTGCCATTAGGTATAATTGTAGCATTGTGTATATTATTTTTCGCATTACCTGAGCAGTCAAATGCCATACTCAGTCAGGTGAGATTTTTCTTTGGAGATACGTTTGGTATTTATTACCTGATTATAGGTTTAGGCATATTTTTGATATCTATATTTATAGCTGGTTCGAAGTATGGAGATATTGTTCTTGGAGAGCCGGATGAAAAACCAAAGTACTCATTCTTTTCATGGGGATGTATGATGTTCACATGTGGTCTGGCAGCAGATATTCTCTTCTACTCATTTTCTGAGTGGATTATGTATGCAACCAATCCACACATTAAGGAGCTTGGAAGCATACAGGAATGGGCCGGTGTATTTCCTCTGTTTCACTGGAGCTTTATTCCATGGGCATTTTATCTTGTTTTAGCTGTAGCATTTGGTTTTATGCTTCATGTAAGGAAAAGAAACCGTCAGAAATATTCTGAAGCATGCAGACCTGTTCTTGGAAAACACACAGATGGTTTTGCAGGACGTATTATAGACCTGTTAGCTGTATTTGCGCTTTTAGCAGGAACAGCAACCACATTTAGTGTTGCAACACCTCTTATGGCAACAATTATAGGAGATGTGTTCCATATATCGCTTAGCAGAACAGCAATCAATATCATTATCCTTATAATTACATGTATAGTTTATACATATTCATTATTACATGGATTTAAGGGAATAAGCATTTTGGCAAAAGTCTGTATCTATTTCTTCTTTGGACTGCTTGCTATTGTACTGCTGTTTGGCGGTGAAACAAGATATATTCTTGAGACCGGATTGTCATCTCTTGGCACTATGGTGCAGAATTTTATAGGATTATCTACGTATACCGATCCGTTACGTAAAACCAACTTTCCTCAGGACTGGACCATATATTACTGGGCTTACTGGATGGTATGGTGTGTAGCAGCTCCTTTCTTTATTGGAAATATATCAAGAGGCAGAACTATCAGACAGACAATTCTTGGAGGATATGGATTTGGTGTTGGCTCTACGCTCATCAGCTTTATCATCTTAGGTAACTATTCAATGGGAAAACAGATGTCAGGAGCAGCAGATTTTATTGCGCAGTACAACAAGAGTGGCGATTTATATGAGTTGATAGTTACTATTCTTAAGACATTGCCGTGTGCACCTTTGATAATGATAATAGTTTTAGTGACAATGATAGCTTTTTATGCTACATCATTTGATTCTATTGCTTTAACTGTATCATGTTACAGCTACAGGAAATTAGGTGAGGGTGAGCAGCCACACAAACTCATTCAGCTGATGTGGTGCATACTGCTTATACTTTTACCAATTGCTCTGTTATTTGCTGAGAGCTCTATGAGTAACTTGCAGTCTGTAAGTATAGTTGCTGCATTTCCGATAGGCATAGTTATTGTGATGATAACAATCAGTTTTCTTAAAGATGCAAAAAAATATATGGGTGAATTAAAGAATAAACAGAAATAAAATAGTTCAATATATGTGTAAGAATGCTTCGCTACATGGTAGTAGGAGCATTCTTTTTTCGCATATGTCCCTTACGCTGAGGATGAAATGTTGTTCAAATCAGTTCAAAGTACTAGACAAATTCCATAAAATATTAGATAATGTATATAAATAATTTTGATTTTGCACCGCATGAGAATTATTCAAAATTGATGGTTCATAAGTGTATTTATCATAGTATACATATGGGTTTATGATTATGAGATATAATACACATTGAGCGGATGCAGCATAGGAGGTCGGCATGAAGAAGAAAAAAATAGTTATTGCACTCGGACATGATGCTCTTGGAACAACTCTTCCGGAGCAGCACGAGGCTACAAAGCATACAGCAAAGGCAGTTGCAGATTTTATCAGGGACGATTATGAGGTTGTTATCACACACAGCAACGGACCGCAGGTGGGCATGATTCACACCGCTATGTCTGAGTTTTGCAGGATTTATCCTGAGTATACAGCTACACCTACAGCAGTCTGCTCTGCAATGAGCCAGGGCTATATAGGATATGATTTACAGAATGCTATCCGTACAGAGCTTCTTGGCAGAGGAATTTACAAGACCGTTTCTACAATACTTACACAGGTGGTTGTTGACCCATATGATGAGGCTTTTTATCATCCGACAAAGATCATCGGCCGTGTTATGACAGAGGCTGAGGCTGAGGAAGAAGAGAAGAAGGGCAACCATGTGACACAGGTTGAGGGAGGCTACAGAAGAGTTGTGGCAGCTCCAAAGCCTGTTGATATAGTGGAAAAGGATGCTATTAAGGCTCTTGTCGATGCGGATCAGGTTGTTATCGCATGCGGTGGCGGCGGAATTCCTGTTTTAGCACAGGACAATAAGCTTCAGGGCGCAAGCGCTGTTATCGAGAAGGATCTTGCAGCCGGAAAGCTTGCAGATACTCTTGATGCTGACAGACTTGTTATACTTACAAGCGTTGACAAGGTCTGCCTGAACTATGGCAAGGAGGATGAGAAGCCGCTTGATACCATGACTGTCGATGAGGCAAAGAAGTACCTTGCAGCAGGCGAGTTTGATGAAGGTACCATGGCTCCAAAGATTGAGGCGGCTATCGACTTTATCGGTGACTCTGCCATCCGTTCAGTGCTTATCACAAAGCTCAACAAAGAGGGCAAGACAGTTTCAGGTGGTATGGGCACTTTAATTACAAAGTAGAGCTTAATTGTTATAATTCACACATATCCCACACGTCTATATGCATTTTGCAGAGCAGATGTGTGGGTAGTTTTATAAAAAACATCGTGCGGTTTTGCGAATGTGCGTGGGGGTTCTGAAGAGTTGAAAACAAGGTAACTATTCAAAAACCCCCGAGAACAAGAAAAGTAAGATAGAAGGTAACACAAAATGAGTGAGAAAAGGCTTCAAAAGAGAGATGAAATCTCAGACGAGTACAAATGGAAGCTTGAGGATATGTATGAGACAGATGAGCTGTGGGAGGCTGAGTGTGAAAAAGCGTCACAGCTTGCAGAAAAGCTCTCGGGCTTTAAGGGACATCTGGCAGACAGTGCAGCAACGCTGCTTGATTTTTTTAAGAAGCAGGATGAGCTGTCTTATTATTTGGAGCGTATAGTGGTCTATGCGAATGAGCGCTCACATCAGGACACTGCTGTGTCGAAATATCAGGCATATGTGTCAAAGGCTGAGACACTGACTGTTCAGGCATCAGGTGCGCTGGCATTTGCGAGTCCGGAGATTTTGCAGATAGATGATAAAAGGCTTGAGAGCTTTTTCAGTGAGAGTAATGAGCTTATGCACTATAAGCGTGCGATTGATGAGATAATGCGTCAGAAAGCGCATACTTTATCGGCTGCAGAGGAGAATATCCTGGCGCAGTGCGGTGAGATGGCTGCAGCACCGGAGAATATATTCAGCATGTTCAACAACGCGGATATCAAATTCCCGTATATCACTGATGTTGAGGGAAATAAAATCCGTATCACGCACGGCAATTTCATAGATTTTTTAAGCAGCAAGGACAGAAGCCTGCGCAAGCAGGTGTTCCGCGGAGTGTATGATTCGTACAAGAAGTGGAGCAATACTGTTTCCATGATGTACATCAGCAAACTGAAAAATGACACTTTTTATGCAAGGGTAAGAAAATATGACAGCGCAAGGGCCATGTATTTATCCGATGGCGATATTCCGGAGAGTGTCTATGACAATTTGATTGAGACGGTTCACGCACATCTGCCGGCTCTGCACAGGTACATGGCGCTTAGGAAGAAGCTTTTAGGTGTGGAGCATCTGCATATGTATGATTTGTTTGCACCGATTGTGGACAATGTACAGACCACCTACACCTATGATGAGGCGAAAAAGCTTGTGGCAAAGGCGCTTGAGCCTATGGGCGATGAGTATGTCAGCACACTTAAGGCTGGCATGGAGAGTGGCTGGATAGATGTATATGAGAATGAGAACAAGAGAAGCGGTGCGTATTCATGGGGCGCTTACGGCACTCATCCGTATGTGCTTTTGAACTATGCCGACAATCTGGACAGTGTGTTTACGCTGGCTCATGAGATGGGACATGCGATGCATACATACTATTCAAATGAGCATCAGAGCATCACCTACGCAGGATACCTGATTTTTGTGGCAGAGGTTGCATCCACCTGCAATGAGTCGCTCCTAATGCACTATATGCTTGAGCATTGTGAGGATGAGAATGAGAGAAAATATCTCATGACACATTTTCTGGACGGCTTCAGGACGACACTTTTCAGGCAGGCGCAGTTTGCAGAGTTTGAGCATATAGCTCACCGGAAAATGCAAAAGGGTGAGCCGGTTACCAAGGATGTGCTAAATGAGCTATGGCATGAGCTGAATGTGCAGTACTACGGACCGGATATGCGCGTGGATGATGAGATATCATATGAGTGGATGCGCATACCGCATTTTTACACACCGTACTATGTATATCAGTACTCGACGGGCTATTCGGCAGCAGTTGCTTTTTCAAAAAAGATACTTGAGGAGGGAAAGCCTGCTGTGGATAAGTATATAGGAAATTTCCTGTGCGGTGGATGCTCGAAGAATCCAATCGAGCTGCTAAAGAGTGCCGGTGTCGATATGAGCACACCAAAGCCTGTGGATGATGCACTCAATGTATTTGAGGATTATCTGAAGCAGTTTGAGGCAGCAACTAAGTAAGGAGAAACATTTTTATGGAAAGAATTAAAAGCTTTACAATCAATCATAATATTCTTAAACCTGGATTTTATATTTCAAGAAAAGACGGAGAAATTGTCACATACGACCTTCGTACAAGAAAACCTAATGCAGGCGATTATATGTCCAATTCAGCTATGCACTCAGTGGAGCATATGTTTGCAACATGTGTGAGAAACTCTGAGATTGCAGATGATGTGGTATATTTTGGACCGATGGGCTGTCAGACAGGCTTCTATCTCGTTGTGAGGGATGTCGAGCCGGGAAAGGTTTTTGAAATCACAAAAGAGGTCTTAAAACAGATATTAGAGTATGATGGACCGGTGTTTGGTGCATCAGCCATAGAGTGCGGACATTACGAGAATCTGTCACTTGACGAGGCAAAGAAGGAGTGCCGTGCATATCTAAAGGTGCTTGAGAGCCAGACAAATATGGAGTTTACTTATCCACAGTAAACGAGGACTAAAAATATAATAGCAAGATAGCAGGAATGGAGAAATAAAATGACAATAGGTGTAATTGGTGCAATGCAGATGGAGGTCGATGACTTAAAGGCTCAGATGACAGACACACAGACAGAGGTTTACAGCGGAGTGGAGTTTGTTGAGGGTAAAATCGGTGATCAGTATGTAGTTGCGGCAAAATGCGGAATAGGAAAGGTATTTGCGGCAATATGTGCAGAGGCCATGATTTTGAAATATGATGTAGATATGATTGTCAATATTGGAGTGGCTGGTACTTTGACAAAGGACTTAAATGTGCTTGACGTGGCAGTAGCCACAAACGTGCTGCAGCACGATATGGATACATCGCCAATCGGAGATCCGAAGGGACTTCTCTCAGGCATCAATATGATTCTGCTTCCGGCAGATACAAAAATGGTGGAGCTCATGTGCTCATGCTTAGCTGACAGGAATATCCACTACAAAAAGGGCAATATCGCAACAGGAGATCAGTTTATTGCCACAAAGGAGCAGAAGGATTATATTTCGAATACCTTTGATGCAATCGCAGCAGAGATGGAGGGAGGCAGCATCGGTCATGTGAGCTATGTGAACAATGTGCCATTTGCCATTCTTCGCTCAATATCAGACGGCGATGGCGGCGAGACAGACTACCAGACCTTTGCGGAGAAGGCTGCGCATCAGTCGATTGAGGTAGTGCTTGAGTTTATCGGAAGGGCAGAAGAACTGAAATAGAGTTATTTCATTATTCATAATTTGTGATAATAAAGAATAGTATATAGCATGAGTGAATACAGAGCATACATGCAAAATACAAAACTACATAATGGGACAAAACGAAAGAAACGCCGACACAGATTCCTTTTTGGAGTGCTGCTGTCGGCGCTTCTTATTACAGGCGCTTTATATGGCAGAGAGTATGACATATCACAGCTGAAAAATATAGAGGTGATGGAGACACTTAGCAGTGCTGTGAGTCAGTTCGGAGACAGAAAGCTGCCTGTATATTCGGTTCAGACAACGGAAAAAAAGATAGCCCTTTCATTTGACTGTGCCTGGGGAGCAGAGGATTTTGACAGTATGATGGAGACACTTGACAAGCACAACGTAAAGGCTACATTTTTTATGACAGGAGGGTTTGTGAGTGATAATCCTGAATGTGTAAAGACGCTGGTTGAAAAAGGGCATGAGCCCGGAAATCACAGTGAGCACCACTATGATATGGCAACAATCACGGCAGGCGAGATGAAGACGGAGATAATGGATGTGCACAAAAAGGTCAAGGAGCTGACCGGAAAGGATATGAAGGTATTCAGACCGCCATACGGCTCGTACAACAATGAACTGATTGACACAGTTTATGGCTGTGACTATTATCCAATCCAGTGGGATGTGGATTCGCTCGACTGGAAAAACTATGGTGTGCAAAACATTATAGATACAGTGTGCAATCACAAAAGCCTGGATTGTGGCTCGATAATACTCTGCCATCTAGGCGCGAAATACACCTCGCAGGCACTCGATGAGATGCTCACGAAGCTTCAGGACATGGGCTATGAGATAGTTCCGGTATCAAAGCTGATCATGACTGAAGGCTATCATATGGATGCAAACGGTATGCAGATCAAGGACTGAGCAATTTCATAAATCAATATTTTAGTCAATATTTAGTCAATAATTTAGCCCTTTACGATATTGTTATTTACAGACAAGTGTGTTAAACTAAAACTATATTTTAAAGAAGCTGTGAGACAGCTATGGGGGTAAATTATATGACAGATACAGGTTTTTTAGTAGCATTCTTTATAGTTATTTTTTTAGTTATCATCTTTGCACTTGTCGCTGTAATCGGAGCTGTTACAAGTGCTGTTGCAGGTATCAATGATGATGAGGATGAGACAGAGGAAGAGGGCATCTGAAGCTGAAATAAATAAAAGATATTAAAAGACATTTAAGGACATTTAAGGACATCGAATTATATTAATCGTATAATTGGGTGTCTTTTTATTGTCAAAATCTCTTAAAAAAGTATAAACCAATTGAGTTGCAATCCGCCACATTGTATAATAAAAGTATAACAGCGAATTAAATTTATTGTGAAAATCGCAGTAATCACATTGTCTATCAAACTAAGGCAGGACATTATCAAAGAAAAGAAGAAGGAGGGGTCAGATGATATCCAGATATAGTGTAAAAAAGCCTTTTACTGTACTTGTAGGAGTACTGCTGGTAATAGTACTCGGTGTTGTATCACTTGGCAGGATGACGACAGATCTGCTGCCGGATATGAGCTTTCAGTATGCACTCATCGTGACAACAGATATGGGAGCAAGTCCACAGGAGGTGGAGAGCGATGTCACCGCGCCGCTTGAAGCAGCTATGGCAACTACGTCCAATATCAAAAACGTAAGCTCAATGTCATATAACAGCTATTCTCTGGTGACATGCGAGTATGAGCAGAATGCCAACATGGATTCTGTAGTGATAGAGATGCAGCAGAAAATAGATCAGGTCAAGGCTGGCTGGAAGGATGGAGTGGGTACTCCGACCATTATGAAGATAAATCCGGACATGCTTCCAATCATGATGACTGCTGTGGATATGGATGGGAAAAGCAAGTCGGAAATCACCGACTTTGTGGAAAATACACTTAAGCCTGCAATTGAGAGTACAGAGGGAGTCGCATCAGTGACTGCAACAGGTGAGCTCACCGAGCAGATACAGGTCACGATGAATCAGGCCAAGATAGATGCGCTCAATGAGAAAATAAATAATGCCGTTTCAAAGAAATTTGACGATGCAAAAAGTCAGATGGATGATGCAAGCGCAAAGATAGAGAGCGGACAAAACGCAATCACATCTGCATCGGATCAGATGAGCGCGGGAGTGGATACGCTAAAGGAGCAAAAGGCAAAGCTTGCAGAGCAGAAGACTCAGCTAGAGAGTACTCTTGCAAGCTTAAATGAGCAGAAGAGCCAGCTTGAAACAATTCAGTCAGCTCTTTCAGACTTCATGAATAGTGATACATATACAAAGACAATTCCGTCACTCAAAGAGGGCGCAAATGCACCGGGTGAAGCGGGCACAGCACTCAAAGCGCAGCTTGAGCAGGTTAATAAGCAGATTGCAACACAGTTTTCAGGTCTCTCGGCGCTTGGAATCACCGTAAACACAGCAGATGATCTGCCTGCGGCAGCGTCAGCGATAGCACAGACTCTCATTCAGGTGAATACAGGTATAGAGCAGTGCCAAAGCGGGCTTGACCAGATAGCACAAGGAGAGACAGCACTTTTAGATGCCTATGATAATCTAAACAGTCAGGCAGCTATAAGCTCGATAAGCATAGGACAGCAGTCGGCACAGCTTGCAACAGCAGCGGCATCTCTTGACAGCTCAAAGAAGGAGCTTGAAAAGAGTAAGGATGATGCACTTGACAAGTCAAACTTAAATGCAGTTTTAACAATTGACTCACTCTCGCAGCTGCTCGTCGCACAGAACTTTGATATGCCTGCAGGCTATGTAAATGATTCAAATGGCACGCAGTACATAGTACAGGTGGGAGATGAGATAAAATCAATTGATGATTTAACAAATCTAGTGCTTATGGATATGAAGCTTGATGGAATAGCTCCTATTCATGTCGGTGATGTGGCAGATGTTGAGATGACTGACAACTCGGATGAGACATATGCGATAGTCAACGGTAATCCCGGAATAATGCTCTCCATGGAGAAGCAGACCGGCTACTCTACAGGAGACGTCACAGACCGTCTTTTAGACAAGCTTGATTCGCTGGAAAAGGAAAATGACGGATTACACACCACAGTGCTCATGAATCAGGGCGTATACATCGACATGGTAGTAAAAAGTGTGATGCAGAATATGATAGTGGGAGCAATACTTGCCATTTTCGTATTGCTTTTGTTCTTAAAGGATATAAAGCCAACACTTGTTATCGCAGCATCTATACCACTATCGGTTATTGTGGCAGTGGTGCTTATGTATTTTACGGATATCACCTTAAATATCATTTCAATGTCGGGACTTGTGCTTGGAATAGGAATGCTGGTGGATAATTCAATTGTAGTAATAGAGAATATCTACAGATTAAGGGGAGAGGGATATTCGGTAAAGAAGGCTGCTGTTGAGGGTGCAAATCAGGTGGCAGGAGCCATTTTTGCATCTACACTTACCACGGTAAGTGTGTACGCGCCAATCATTTTTACTGATGGAATCACGAGACAGCTCTTTGTAGACCTGGCACTTACGGTAGCGTTTACTCTTATGGCATCTCTTGTAGTGGCACTCACATTTGTACCGGCAATTGCTTCAGGCATGCTCAAAAAGACGAAGGATATAAAGCATCCATGGTTTGACCGTTTTAAGGATTGGTATGGAAATGTGCTCGGCACATGTCTTAGATTTAAGCCGGTGGTATTTATTGCGGCAGTAGTGCTTTTAGTCGGCAGTGGCGCACTTTGCATGTCAAGGGGAATGACATTTATGGATATGGACATGGAGTCAAATCAGATTTCACTTACCATAGAGGCAAAGGATGATGAAAAGCTTGACTTCAAGCAGCTTACAGAGCGGTCTGATAAGGTCATGGACAAAATATCTGATATAAAGGGCATAGACACAATAGGAGCTACAGCAGGCGGCAGCTCGACCATGAACCTGATGAGCTCAGGAAGCGACAGCGTGAGCATGTATATATTGCTTGATGAGAAGTCGGATGTTTCATCGGATAAGGTAATAGATGAAATTGAAAAACGCACAAAGAATCTGGACTGCAAGGTAACAGCATCTTCACAGGCTATGGACTCATCAGAGTTTTTCGGAAGTGGTCTCTCTGTCAGGATTAAGGGTAATGATATAGACAAGCTGCAGAAGCTTGCAGGTGATGTGGCAGATATCCTTAAGGACACAAATGGAGTGACAGATATAGATGACGGTCTTGGAGATACAATCAATGAGCTTAAGATAACTGTGGATAAGGAAAAAGCAGCAAAGTATGGCTATACGGTGGCTCAGGTATACCAGCTCGTATCCGGTGAGATATCATCTCAAAAGAGCGCAACAACCATTACGACCGACATAAAAGATTATGAGGTATACTTACAATCCGCAGAGCAGTCTGATGTGACTGTGGACGACATCAAAAACCTTACATTTACCTATAAGGATAATGATGGCAGTGAAAAGGAGATTCCGCTCAGTGATATCTGCACTATTTCGCAGGAACAGACATTAAGTACCATTCATCGAGATGCTCAGACAAGATATATTACAGTATCAGGTGCGGTTGATGAAAACCATAATGTAACATTACTAAGCAATAAAATTAAATCAAAAATTGATAAACTTAGCATTCCTGATGGCTATTCAATAGACATGGAGGGCGAGGATGAGACAATAAATGAGTCAATGAGTCAGCTTGGACTTATGCTTGTGCTTGCAGTGATATTTATCTATCTTATCATGGTGGCGCAGTTCCAGTCATTGCTTTCACCGTTTATTATCATGTTCTGTATACCTCTTGCGTTTACAGGAGGCTTTATAGCTCTTTTCATCACGGGAAATGAGCTTGGAATCATATCAATGCTTGGCTTTATCATGCTGGCAGGTCTCATTGTAAATAATGGAATCGTGCTCATTGATTACATCAATCAGGCCAGGAGAGAGGGCATGAGCAAGCATGAGGCAATCATAGACGCAGGCCGTACAAGGCTTCGTCCAATACTGATGACAGCGATGACCACCATACTCGCAATGTTTACATCGGCGATAGGTATCGGAGATGGCTCAGATATGATAAAGCCGATGGCAATCGCAATAATAGGAGGTCTCGTATACGGAACCATCCTTACGCTTATAGTAATTCCATGTATCTATGATGCGTTCAACAGAGAGAAGAGCATGGTAGAGGAAGAACTGTAGCAAGATAGAAGGAAAAAAGCTGGAAATATAGAGAGTTGGAGGATTTTTACATGGCAAAGTATATTATGGCATTAGATGCGGGCACGACAAGCAACAGATGTATACTTTTCAATGAGAAGGGCGAGATGTGCAGTGTGGCACAGAAGGAATTTACGCAGTTTTTTCCAAAGCCGGGCTGGGTGGAGCATGATGCAGAGGAAATCTGGGCCACACAGCTTGAGGTGGCAAAGGAGGCTATGGCCAATATTCAGGCTACGGCAGCCGACATATGTGCGATAGGCATTACTAACCAGAGAGAGACCACAATTGTATGGGACAAAAATACAGGTGAGCCGGTTTATCACGCGATAGTATGGCAGTGCAGACGCACGGCAGAGTATGCGGATTCACTGAAGGAAAAGGGGCTTACCGAGACCTTCAGAAAAAAGACAGGGCTTGTGATTGATGCTTATTTTTCGGCAACTAAGCTCAAGTGGCTCCTTGACAATGTGCCGGGAGCGAGGGAGAGAGCGGAAAGAGGCGAGCTTTTGTTTGGAACAGTCGAGACATGGCTTATATGGAAGCTCACTCAGGGACAGGTGCATGTCACGGATTATTCCAATGCTTCAAGAACCATGATGTTTAATATCAATACCTTAAAGTGGGATGATGAGATACTTAAGGCGCTTGATATACCAAAGAGCATGCTTCCAAAGCCAATGCCGTCAAGCTGTGTATATGGTGAGGTGAATCCTGTGTTTTTCGGGGGTCCGATTCCTATCGCAGGAGCGGCAGGAGACCAGCAGGCTGCGCTTTTTGGACAGACCTGCTTTAGGGCAGGGGAAGCCAAAAATACATACGGTACCGGTTGCTTCCTTCTCATGAACACAGGTGAGATGCCTGTTTCGTCAAAGAACGGACTTGTTACCACTATAGCCTGGGGCATAGACGGCAAGGTGGTATATGCGCTGGAGGGATCAATATTTGTGGCAGGAGCCTCTATCCAGTGGCTACGCGATGAAATGAAATTTATCGATTCCTCAACAGATTCAGAATACATGGCGAGAAAGGTAAAGGATACAAACGGCTGCTACGTGGTGCCGGCATTTACAGGACTTGGAGCACCGTACTGGGACCAGTATGCCAGAGGAACCATTGTGGGGCTTACAAGAGGTGTAAACAAGTATCATGTCATAAGGGCAACTCTGGAATCAATGGCATTTCAGGTAAATGATGTGCTTGAGGCAATGAAGGCTGATTCGGGCATCAATCTCACATCACTTAAGGTGGACGGCGGTGCCAGTGCCAATAATCTGCTCATGCAGATGCAGGCTGATATCAGCAATGCACCGGTCAACAGGCCTGTGTGCGTGGAGACAACAGCCATGGGCGCAGCGTACCTCGCAGGGCTTGCGGTGGGCTACTGGGAAAGCATGGATGATATAAAGAGAAACTGGTCTATTGACCGTGTGTTTGAGCCGGAGATAGCGGCTGATTTGAGAGAAAAGAAGCTTAAAATGTGGAAAAAGGCTGTCGCCTGCGCATTTAACTGGGCAAAGGATGAATAATAGCTGATGTTTGCATTGTTTTAAATGAGCTTAGTGATACAGCAATTAAACAATATATGCAAATTGGTAGGAGAAAATAACATGTATGATGTAGTAATTATAGGAGCGGGAGTATCGGGAAGCGCCAGTGCTAGAGAGCTTTCGAAATATAACCTGTCCATTTGTGTGGTGGAAAAGGAGGAGGACGTGTGCTGTGGCACCTCAAAGGCAAACAGTGCTATTGTCCATTCCGGAATTGATTGTAAGACCGGTACACTTATGGCACAGATGAATCTCCGTGGAAATGAGATGATGGATGAGCTTTCGAAGAAGCTTGATTTTGAGTTTAGAAGAAACGGTTCACTGATAGTGTGCTTTAGCGATGACGATATGCCAAGGCTTAAGGAGCTTTACAATCAGGGGATTGCAAACGGGGTGCCGGGACTTGAAATTCTTGATGCAGGCGAAGCGCATGAGATGGAGCCGAATCTGTCTGATGAAGTTGTGGCAGCTATTTACTGCCCGACAGGAGGCATTGTATGTCCGTTTGGCATGAATATCGCATTTGCTGAGAATGCAGCAGCAAACGGTGTGGAGTTTTTATTTAACACCGAGGTGAAGGCGATACAAAAGGAGCAGACAGGCTATATTCTCATTACTCAAAATGGCGAAATTCATGCACGCTGCGTTGTAAATGCAGCCGGTGTATATGCTGATGTATTTCACAACATGGTGAGTGAAAACAAAATCCATATCACACCAAGGCGCGGAGAGTACGAGCTATTAGACAGGGCAGCTGGTGGTATCGTTGACAAGACAATCTTCCAGCTTCCGGGAAAATACGGCAAGGGCGTGCTTGTAACCCCGACAGTACACGGAAATATATTAATCGGACCTACAGCAGATGACCATGATGACAAGGATGGTACAAATACAACGAGAACAGGCTTAGAGCATGTTGTGAAATCCGGCACACGTTTGGTGCCGTCACTTCCTATGCGTCAGATCATAACCTCGTTTGCGGGAAACCGTGCACATGAGGACGGACATGAGTTTATCATCGAGGAGCTTTCTGACGCACCGTATTTTATTGACTGCGCAGGTATAGAGTCACCGGGCTTATCAAGTGCGCCGGCTATCGGTGAGAGAGTGGCAGCAATAGTTGAGGGGCTTTTTAAGCCTTCTAAAAATGCGGATTTCATCGAGACAAGAAAAGGTATTTTAAATCCAAAGAAGCTTTCAGAGGATGAGTATAAAAAGCTGATAAAAGAAAAGCCTGAGTATGGCAATATAATCTGCCGCTGTGAGATGATTACGGAGGGCGAGATAATGGATGCGGTAAACAGACCGCTGGGCGCAAAGTCACTTGATGGTGTGAAGAGACGCACCAGAGCCGGAATGGGCAGATGTCAGGCGGGCTTCTGTTCTCCGAGAACTATGGAGATTATCGCCAGGGAGAGAGGCATTTCGCAGCTTGACATCACTAAAAGCGGTGGAAAGTCAAAGATAGTTGTTGGAATGAGCAAGAATCGCGGATAGTCTGTCTTACTACAAAGAGACAGGTAACGATAGATTGATATTGTATTAATATCAGATTAACATAGGGGGACAATATGGAATTTTACGATATTGTGATAGTAGGAGGAGGTCCGGCAGGTCTTGCGGCAGCAGCTTCCGCTAAGAAAAATGGAATAGATAAAATACTTATACTGGAAAGAGACTGTGAGCTTGGCGGTATCTTAAATCAATGTATACACAACGGCTTTGGCCTGCACACCTTTAAGGAGGAACTCACAGGCCCTGAATATGCCGGACGATTTATCAAAGAGGTCAAAGAGCTTGGCATAGAGTACAGGCTGAATACGATGGTCATGGATATCTCAATCAGTGACGAGTTCGAAAATGGGGCAGATGACAGGCATGATGTAAAGATAAAAGATGAGGCAAACGATAAAATAGTTACAGCTATGAACCGCACAGACGGACTTTTTCATATCGCTGCAAAGACAGTAATACTTGCGATGGGCTGCAGAGAGAGAGCAAGAGGTGCCCTAAACATACCAGGCTACAGACCGGCAGGAATTTTCTCGGCGGGTACAGCTCAGAGACTGGTGAATATAGAGGGATACATGCCGGGACGAAAGGTAGTAATACTTGGCTCAGGAGATATCGGTCTTATCATGGCAAGAAGAATGACCTTGGAGGGTGCCAAGGTGCAGGTGGTTGCAGAACTCATGCCGTATTCAGGAGGCTTGAAGCGTAATATTGTGCAGTGCCTTGATGATTTTAATATCCCGCTTAAGCTTAGCCACACAGTGGTTGATATAAAGGGCAGGGAGCGTGTGGAGGGCATCACTCTCGCTCAGGTTGACGAGCATAACAAGCCTATTGAGGGAACAGAGGAGTTTTACGAGTGCGATACACTTTTACTTTCATGTGGACTCATTCCGGAAAATGAGATTTCAAAAACAGCAGGTGTAGAGCTCAATCCGGTAACAAGCGGACCGGTCGTAAACGAAAGCCTTGAGACAAATGTGCCCGGTGTATTTGCCTGCGGAAATGTGCTTCATGTGCATGACCTCGTGGATTATGTGTCAGAGGAAGCGACAGCAGCAGGCCGCCATGCCGCAGAGTATGTAAAAAATGGCGGTGATAAGAGTTGCGATGGCAAAGAAATATCGATAACCGCTACAGGCGGAGTACGATACACTGTTCCAAGTATTATAAATACTGCACAAATGGATGATACTGTGACGGTAAGGTTTCGAGTGGGAGCCGTGTATAAGAATTGCTATATTGCAGTATATCTGGATGATAAACAGCTGCAGCACCGTAAGCGTCCTGTTATGGCACCGGGTGAGATGGAGCAGGTAGTGCTTAAGAAGAAGGAGCTCATCGAAACAGACAATCCCCGCACAATTACGATAAAGATTGAGGAGGCATAGTATCATGGAAGAAAGAAATTTGACATGTATAGGCTGCCCTCTGGGCTGTGCCCTTAAGGTGACAATAGATGGAGAAAATGTCACAGTAACCGGAAATACCTGCAAGCGCGGAGCAGACTACGGAGCAAAGGAAGTGACACATCCGACACGAATTGTGACAAGTACAGTCTGTGTGAAAAATGGCACAATACCGATGGTATCCGTAAAGACGGCACAGGATATTCCAAAGGAAAAGATAATGGATGTGATGGACTGTATCAACCGGATCACGGTAGAGGCACCGGTGCATATAGGTGATGTACTGCTAAGTGATGCTGCAGCAACCGGTGTGGATATAGTTGCAACAAAGAATGTTGAAGCATAAATAAGGAGCATGAATTAATGGTTAAAACCGGAATTTCCCTTGATAGTGTAAAAAACAATAATAAATCTCAGATACTTAAGATACTGCAGAAAAACGGCGCAATGTCAAGGAAGGATATTGCCAATCAGATAGGACTCACACCGGCGGCTGTGACCATGCTGTGCAATGATATGATGGAAGCTCACATGATACTTGAAAAGGGTGAGATGAAGGAGCAGAAGAGAGCTGGCCGTAAGAAGGTGCTTGTGGATATCAATTATGATTTTAAGTACATAGTATCTGTAAATATTGAGGCTGTAGACACGAGCATTACAGTTACCAATATCAGGGGAAATATGCTTGTTGAAGCTAAGATACATACCCGGACGGACATTGAACCACAGCTGTTTTTAGAAGAACTGGCAAAGGAAATAAAGCTTCAGCTTTGGGAAAAGGAACTTAAGCTGTCAGATATTCTTGGAATCGGAATATGTGTTCCTGGAATAGTTGACAGGAATAATGGCATCAGTATACACGCTTATGGCATATGGAACAATCAAGTAAAAATAAGAGAAATACTTGAAAAACAGATTCAGTGTCCGGTAATACTTGAAAACAACGTCAAAGCATTTGCGGAAGCCGAAATGCTTTACGGTGTCGGAAAATATGGAAACAATATTGTTTTTATTAAGTGGGGTCCGGGTGTCGGCTCTGCGATAGTTGTGGACAATAAGCTATATGAGGGCAATCAGCACAACGCAGCAGAAATAGGACACTACATCATAGAGCCTGATGGACTTAAGTGCAGATGTGGCAGACATGGCTGTCTTGAAACAAGAGTATCCATGTTTGCCCTGTGTGACCGCATAAAGGAGATATATTCCAAGGAAAATACCCCGGTGCTATACGAAGAAACAGCCGGTGATAAAAATCTTATAACAAGAGAGCTCTTGACTTCGTGGGTAGAAAATGAGGGCAACGGCTACATAACAAGGATGGATCAGACAATTTCTGAGATACTTGTTGGAGCAATAGAACGAATGGCACGTGTCGCTGTAAATGTGTTGACTATTCTGGCTCCGGATTGCACGATAGTGTTTGGTTCAATGTTTGAAAATACAAGTATATATAAGCTTTTTATACAGTACTGCACAAAATATGATGAAAACTATACTGACAAGCTTATCAGCCGTTCACACTTGAGAGATAAGATGGCATATATAGGCGGAACAGCACTTATAGCGAGCACTTATTTCTTTGAAAGTAAAAATTTATAATAAAGAAAAAATGAAGAAATCTTATTGATATTTTCTTTATTGTTGCATATACTATAAGCAAGAAAGGAGTGTTGTATATGTCACAGTCAGTTAATGTTAATTTTAAATTGGATGCAGATGTAAAAAAAAGCATGGAACAGGTGTGTTCGGAATTAGGTCTTTCTATGAGTGCAGCGTTCACCGTTTTTGCAAAAAAAGTAGGCAGAGAAAAGCGTATTCCTTTTGAGGTATCGGTAGATCCGTTTTATTCTGATAGCAATATCCGTTATTTGGAAAATATCGTGCGCGATATTAAGGATGGCAAAGCTCACTTCGCAGAGCATGATTTGATAGAGGAGGACTAATGAGGTTACTATGGGAAGATAGGGCATGGAGCGATTATTTATACTGGCAGACGCAGGATAAGAAAACACTGAAAAGAATTAATGGACTTATCAAGGATATTCAGCGAAGTACGTTTGAGGGTATAGGTAAACCGGAACCATTAAAGGAAAATCTTAGTGGTATGTGGAGCAGACGCATTGATGACACTAATCGAATTGTTTATTATGAAAAAGATGAGATAATTTATATTGTTTCATGTAAAGGTCATTATGATGATTGAAAAATCATATTGACAAATCACCCAATGCACTTTAATATTGTAGAAAGAAACAGGCAAATATTTAAAGGCATAAGAAAGAGGAGTACATGACGAAAGCTTTCAGAGAGAGCATCCGGTCCGTAAGATGGTGATACATTTTGGGCAGGCTGAAAGGTGCTTAAGACAGAAATCATGGAAGGTAGCTTTTGAGCTGAAGAACCCAGAAAGCCGCAAGCGGCATAAGTTCTTCCGATTCGTCCACGTTACAGGACAAGAGGCATTCGAGTTTATATGCATATATATGCTCCGATGTAAACGAAGGTGGTACAGCGCTAATTCGCCCTTCCGGTCAATGATCGGGAGGGTCTTTTTATGTACACAGACCGGAAGATTGCGCATGCAATCCAATCGGTCGCCCGTCGTAAATAAAAAGAAAAACAGCAAAAGCTCATAGCCTGAATTATCAGGCCGCGCATTATGTATGGAATTATGTGATTTATGGAGCTGCCTAGAGACTGTTAAAATTATGTACACAGCCCAGCAACGCACGCACATGGACGTGCGGGCGAGGCGTTAGCGCCATGGACGGCGCTAAAAGCCGGTTGCGTCATGGTCTAAGCAATCCCTAATCATAATTTTTACAGTGTCTTGGCAGCGTAATCATGAACATAATTCCATACATAATGCGCGACCTGATACAAAACACCCCCAAAGCTTTTGCGTCATTCATATAAAAGGAGGAAAACATGAGCAAAGAACTAAACAAAACCTACGATCCAAAGGACATCGAGGACCGTCTTTACAAAAAGTGGGAAGACAATGGCTACTTCCATGCTGAGGTAGACCGCAGCAAAAAACCATTCACAATCGTGATGCCACCACCAAACATCACAGGACAGCTGCACATGGGACATGCCCTTGACAACACCATGCAGGATATCCTTATCAGATACAAGAGAATGCAGGGCTACAATGCACTCTGGCAGCCGGGAACAGACCACGCGTCCATCGCAACAGAGGTAAAGGTCATCCAGGCACTTAAGGAGCAGGGAATCAACAAGGCAGACCTTACAAGAGAAGAGTTCCTCGAGAAATGCTGGGACTGGAGAAAAGAGTACGGCGGACGTATCGTAAAGCAGCTTCGTAAGCTCGGATCATCAGCAGACTGGCAGCGTGAGAGATTTACAATGGATGAGGGATGCTCACACGCAGTACAGGAGGTATTTACAAAGCTTTATAAGAAGGGCTGGATTTATAAGGGCTCAAGAATCGTAAACTGGTGTCCGGTATGTAAGACATCTATTTCAGATGCAGAGGTAGAGCATGAGGAGCAGGACGGCTTCTTCTGGCACATCAACTATCCTGTAGTTGGCGAGGAAGGCAGATTCGTAGAGATAGCAACAACACGTCCTGAGACACTTTTCGGAGATACAGCCGTAGCTGTAAACCCTGATGATGAGCGTTATCAGGATATCATCGGAAAGACCTTAAAGCTTCCATGCACAGACAGAGAGATTCCTGTAATCGCAGATTCATACGTAGATAAAGAATTTGGAACAGGCTGTGTAAAGATTACACCTGCACACGACCCTAACGATTTCGAGGTAGGAAAACGCCACAGCTTAGAGGAAATCGTTGTAATCAATGATGATGCCACAATGAATGAAAAGGCCGGAAAATATGCCGGAATGGACAGATACGAGTGCAGAAAGGCACTGGTTGAGGACCTTAAGGAGCAGGGCCTTTTAGTAAAGGTTGTACCACACTCACACAATGTAGGTGTGCATGACCGCTGTCACACAACAGTTGAGCCAATGATCAAGCAGCAGTGGTTCGTCAAGATGGACGAGATGATCAAGCCTGCAGTTGAGGGAGTAAAGAACGGAGAAATCAAGCTCCTTCCTTCAAGAATGGACAAGACATACTTCAACTGGACAGACAATATCCGCGACTGGTGCATCAGCCGTCAGCTCTGGTGGGGACACAGAATACCTGCATGGTACTGTGATGACTGTGGAGAGATGGTAGTTTCAATAGAAAAGCCTGGCAAATGCCCTAAGTGTGGCAAGGAGCACTGGACACAGGATCCTGATACACTTGATACATGGTTCTCATCAGCGCTCTGGCCATTCTCAACACTCGGATGGCCTGAAAAGACAGAGGATCTGGACTATTTCTATCCAAACGATGTGCTCGTAACAGGCTACGATATCATTTTCTTCTGGGTAATCAGAATGATTTTCTCAGGCTATGAGCAGATGGGCAAGGCACCATTCCACACAGTGCTTTTTCATGGACTCGTAAGAGATTCTCAGGGCCGCAAGATGAGTAAATCACTCGGAAACGGAATTGATCCGCTTGAGGTTATCGACAAGTATGGTGCAGATGCACTTCGTCTGACACTTATCACAGGAAATGCACCGGGAAATGACATGCGTTTCTACTGGGAGAGAGTTGAGGCTTCAAGAAACTTCGCCAACAAGGTATGGAATGCATCAAGATTTATCATGATGAACCTTGAAGGTGTAGAGCTTAGAGAGCCAAAGCTTGATGAACTTCATGCAGCAGACAAGTGGATTCTTTCAAGGGTAAATACACTTGCAAAGGATGCCACAGAAAACATGGACAAGTTCGAGCTTGGAATTGCAGTACAAAAGGTATACGACTTCATCTGGGACGAGTTCTGTGACTGGTATATCGAGATTGCAAAGGTTCGTACCTACAAGAAGGATGAAAACCCAGAGTCAGCAAATGCAGCACTTTGGACGCTTAAGACAGTACTTGTAAATGCACTGAAGCTCCTTCATCCATATATGCCGTTTATCACAGAGGAAATCTTCTGCACACTTCAGTCAGACGAGGAGACTATCATGCTCTCTAAATGGCCTGAGTACAAGGAAGAGTGGAATTTCCCGGCTGAGGAAGCAGCAATCGAGCACTGCAAGGACCTCGTAAAGGGTATCAGAAATGTCCGTACACAGATGGATGTTCCACCTTCAAGAAAGGCAAAGCTATTCATCACAAGTGATGATGAGGCAGTCAGAAAGGTATTCGAGGACAACAAGGAGGTATATGTAAATCTTGCATTTACCAGCGAGATTGCAGTACAGCAGGGCAAGTCCGGTATTGGAGATGACGCTGTATCAGTAGTGATACCTGATGCGGTTGCATACCTGCCGCTTGAGGACCTTGTTGATTTCGAGAAGGAAAAGGAAAGACTCAATAAAGAAAAGGATAAGCTCACAAAGGAGCTTGCGCGCTCAAGGGGCATGCTCTCAAATGAGAAATTCTTAAACAATGCAAAGCCTGAAAAGGTTCAGGAGGAAAAGGATAAGCTTGCAAAGTATGAGCAGATGATGGCTCAGGTAGAGGAACGTCTGGCTCAGTTTAAATAATTAAATACAGATTATATTTTGTGAACACTGTTTTCCTGGGGCAAGGATGCAAAGGAGGCCGTCCACAATGCGGTGGTTCTTGAATAGAATAGAACAAAGAAAGAATATGGAGATAAAATAGAAAGGAATAAACAATGAATGTAAATCCTATAACAAGATTGGATTATCCGGATCCGGACGTGATCCGCGTAGAAGACACCTATTATATGGTATCCACAACCATGC
>OLYC01000810.1_pt1 | contig 23589 bp, 15 predicted proteins | sample 1674271 | NCBI WGS metagenome assembly OLYC01 (sample SAMEA103958154, study PRJEB25191) | human gut metagenome
TGTCCGCGAAATTGGTGTAGGTGTACACCATTGCATACAGCCCCCACGCTTCGAGCTGGGCGGCGGCTTCGGCCACGCGGGCGGACAGCTTGGCCGGGGTCAGGGCTCGCAGGTTTGTGCCCTCCACGTCGATGGCAATGGGCATCTGGAAGTTCTTGCCCGCCAGTGCAGCACGCAGGGCGGCCAGCTCTGCGGCCGTTTGCCGGGGCGTGACGGCACAGGTGTAGTAGTAGCCGCCCACCGGGATGCCCCGCGCCGTGCACGCGGCATAGTTGCGCTCGAAGGCCGGGTCAACGTAGGGCTTGCCGCCCCTGCTGCCCAACACCCGCAGCATCACACCGTCGATTTTTCCGCTGCGCTTCACCGCGTCCCAGTCGATGCGGCCCTGCCAGCGGGAGACGTCCATGATTTCAGCCATATCGTCCTCCTTACTGCGTGATTTCCTCAAAGCCGCTCTTGATAAGAATCGCCTTGACCTTCTCCTTCAGCAGACGAGGGCAGCGCTCATACAGAGCCTTTGCATCCTCCGTAGTCTCAGCGGACATAATTTCCTGTGCCCATAACATAGCCATCATAAATACCATCCTTTCGATTTTTTGTGTGATTTTACGCATAGACAGTCTCGCTCATTTCCAGCAAGCACTGCTTCAGCATTTCGTTTTCGTTTTTCATGGCGGCCAGTGCTTCGGGCATCTGCGCCATTTTGGCCTCGTGCTCTTCCTTGGCTCTCCGCTCTGCCAGCTCGTCTTCGGTGTAGCGGATATACCGCTGGATGGGGACCGTCTCTTCCCAAGCGGGCTGCGGGTCCACACCGGGCACATCGATCACTTCCTCCACAATGGTGCTGCCATTGGCGAGATGTTCAATGGGGACAAAATGGCTGACCTGCTTGACCCCGGCAATGGCCTCGTGCGGGACGATCTCCACGTCGTCGATGAGCCGCCCAAGGCTCAGATCGGGTGCTTCGGTCAACTCCACACCGGTTTCGTCAATGATTTTCATAGATGTTCCTTTCTCAGCCTACGCGCTGCCAGATGTTCACCGCCTGATACGGGTTCAAAATGCTAAACGCTTGCCCACTGCCGGTGCTGCCAATGGTCAGGGTGTGCCCATGGCTTCCAGCGCTGGACGTAGTCACGGTGGTACTACCCGCCTTATAAGTGGTGCCGCTGTTGAAATCGTACCCGCTGCTGTTAGAACTTGCAATCGTATGGGTATGCGCTCCACTCTGGCTGGTACTTCCGCTGTGGTTATGCGTAGGCAGCTCGTTTGTGGTTAAGGTAACTTTGGCACGCCCGCCGCTACTTCCCGCGGCAAAAGTATCTCCGGCGGCGAAAACAATACAGTCTTTCAGCTGAGTCCAGATCGTATGTGCATAGATGGCGGCAGGGCTTGTGGAATCCGCCATTTCCATCACAAAATCAACAGGCGGGACCCAGCCGGGATCTGCGATTCCGGTAACTGCTCCGGTCATTTAAGCTTCCTCCTATCCGATCCGTTCCCACATATAACGTACAATGTAAGGATTCAAAATGCTGAATGCTTTCCCGTTTCCGGTATTTCCAATGCTCACGCTATGGCTGTGTGCACCGGCGCTGGATGTCGTGTGCGTGGCATTGCCGATATAAATATGGCCAAATGCCATGGTACCATCAGTGCTACTCGCTATACAGACTTTGGCGGTATGTGTATGAGCACCGGCGGAAGAGGTACTGCCGCTGTGATTGTGCGAGGGCATTTCTTTGGTTGTAAGTGTGACGCTTGCCCGACCGCCGGTAGACCCGTTTGCATAGCCCCCGCCCGCGGCGATGATCGCCCGGTCCTTGAGCTGGGACCATGTAGTTCCGGCAAAGATTGCAGCCGGGCTGATGGGGCTCGCGCTCTTCCAGACAAAGCCAACGGGAGGGGCATCGGCAGCCACGTTCAGACCTTTTACCATTCCGATTGCCATCAGCTGACCCTCCTCCAAACGTATTTGCCAACATACGGGTTCAGAATGCTGAATGCTTGGCCGTTTCCGCTGCTCCCGATCGTAACCGAGTGGGTATGCGCTCCGGCACTGCTTGTTGTTTTTGTTGCGGTCTCCATCCAACCTTTTGATGAACCTGCATAATAGACACCTTGACTTGTACCCCCAAGGCTGGATACGGTGTGCGTGTGATCTCCGGTCGCTGTGATGCTGCCGCTGTGGTTGTGGGCGGGCATCTCGGCCACACTCAAGGTGTGGCTCGCAGATCCGCCTGTGCTGCCGAGCGTGTAGCTGCCGCCCGCGCCCATGAGAAAACGGTCCTTGATCTGCACCCAACTGGTTCCGGCATAGTCAGCCGCCGGGCTGACGGAGCTGCTGGTCGTGATAATCGCGCCAACAGGCGGCACCCATTTGCTGCTGAGTGTGTTGACTGCTCCGATTGCCATAGAACATGCCTCCTTTAGGTCGGGACCCGCTCCATCAGCAGAAGCCGGAGATGGATGTCTGCCGAAGGAACCGTGGCCGCATAAAAGCGGCAATACCCAGCGCCGGTTCTGCAGATGGTTCCGAGCCCTGCCTTTTGGGCGTCCGGCACGCTGGAAATGCTGATGGTGGCGCTGGGCTCCAGCTCCGCTGTGCAGCCGCTTACGGTGGCGTCGCACTGATAGCTCCACCCTGCGGCCTTTGTCTCAGCGTCCGAAGTTTCAGCCCAGCCAGCGACAGGCAGTGTGATATCGTAGGCCCGGATGATGGTCCCGGAAGGGCCCTGCGGGCCGGTGTCACCTTTATCGCCCTTGAAGTCTCCGGCATCCTTGGCTTTCTTCAGCGCGTCCGTGGCCGCGTTGGCTGCATTATTGGCAGCTTCCGTTGCCCGGTCGGCGTCTTGCTTAGCGGAACCAGCGCTGCCCGCCGCTTCGGACGCACTCCCGGCCGCTTCCGTGGCACTTCCCGCCGCAGCACTCTCGCTCCGGGCGGCTGCGGCTGCGGAACCGGCAGAGGCGGAGGCGCTGTCAGCGGCACGTTCTTCCGATTCCTTTGCCGCCCTTGCAGCGTCCACCGCTGCCTGTCCCCATTTTTTCACCAGCGCCACAAACTGCTCGTATACGCTTGGCGTGATGGTCTCGGTGGTGCTGTTGGTGTCGATGGTCTCATAGCAGGTGTATTGGCCGGGCTTCGTCATGGCGATGTAGCCGTTCTCGTCCACGGCCAGCAGCATCCAACTGCCCTGCTTTTCCTGTGTCCAGCGCCGGTCTACCACAACGCAGTTGTTTTCGTCCAGCATCTGCGGGTCCGGCAGAGCGCCGCTCAGCCGCTGCACGTGCAGCGTGATGGCACAGCCCGCCCACTCTTCCGGCACCTCGAAGTGCAGGGTGTCCACCTTGGCCGAGCCTACGCCGCCCATGTACAGGGTGTCCGGCGTTGCCCGGAACGTGCTTCCGTTGTCCTGTGATTTCCGGACCTTGATGTTCAACTCGCTCATGCTCTTCCTCCCTTCTGCCCCAGTGTATCATCTCCCGCCGGGCCAGACTACTTGCTACTTTTTCCGCCGGGCAAACAAAAAACGCCCCGGCCAATTTGGCCGAAGCGTCTTCGTTATTTTATCTCACCTCCGCCCACTCATCCACGGCTCCCGCCGCGGCTTCCTGCTTCTTCTCGTCCTGTTTGATCCAGCTCTCGAAGTTTTTCTCTTCGTCCGGGTCCGTCATGAGGATGACGCCGCGGGCCGCCGCCAGACGGCGGAGATAGGCCAGCTTCTCCCGGTCGTGGTCATTCCCGGCCAGATACTCGCTCTTGACAACGCCGGTGATATTGCTCTTGATGGCATCCTTGTCCTTGCCCGCAGTCAGCAGTCGGTCGACCTCTGTCTGCACATCCTTGGCGCGGCCCACTTCCAGTGCATCGGTCAGGTCATCGTAAACATTCCGGTCTTTGTCTCCGGCCAGCAGCTCATCGGCCTTCTGGTTCACGGCCCCGGTCACAAGGTCGATGATGGCCTCCCGCTTGGCTGCATCCTCTTTGACGCCCTCCCGGATGCCAAGCCCTTTATAAAGTGCCCGGATGCAGTCCTCGGTCGCCTTCTGCCGGGTCCTGTCATTGCCCGCGTTCCGGGCCTTGGCCGCTGTCTCGATGTCCGGGTCGTAGTTCTTCAGGCGTTTCTTGAGTTCTGCCTTCACCTTGTCGCTCTTGCCCATCTGTTCGAGCTTGCCAAGAGCAGCCGCAGCTTCCTCCGCGTCACCCCGCTCAATGGCGTTGAAGAGCCGGTCGTATTGTCCGGTCGCGCTGGCCGGGGTCCCGTTCAGGCTGAACCCTTCTCCGTTTGCAAGGCCCTGCACGTCGTCCGCGTAGGCCGCGAAGGCTTCTACCATCTTCCGCCCGTTTGCCGCCGGGATGCCCGCGATGTCCAGCCCATATTCCATCACATCGACCCCGGCCTTCCGGAGCTTCCGGTGGTAGGCTTCCAGTTCCTCTTCGTCCATGCCGGTGGTGTCCTTCCGGATCAGGGTGTACAGCTTCGTGGCAGCGGCAAACAGGTCGTTGACGGCGCTGATGTTGGTCGCGCTCACCACATCGTAGTCCGTGCCGTTCACTGCGTTGCCCACCATGCTGTAGATTTCCGAACCAAACAGGAAGTTGCCCGCCGCGCTCTCAGTGAACAGCCCCGCAAACCGGTTCCACAGGCTTTCGGCGGTCACGTCGCCGTTTTCATCCTGCTCGCGATCCCACCGATGCAGCAGGAAGTCCGCGCCGATCTTCATCAGGGCGAATACCGCCGTCTGTATCACTTGGCTTGTAGCAGCCCGGCGCAAGCTCTGCCCGGCCCGCTGCACTTCGGCCTTGTTCTCGGCGCTCTTCTCTGCATTGTACCGGGCTCTCTGGGCCTTGTAGTCCATCACCGCATCGGCGAGGATGCCGTAGTTCTGGAACCGCTGGGTGGTGAACATGGTCAGCGTCTTGGTGATCTCGTTGTCGCTGCGCTGGATGCCCGCCCGCTGCATCACGGTATAGTTGGGCTGGGTCTCCTCAATGACCTTCTGGTACATCTGGTTCACAGCTTTCCAGTAGGCGTCACTGCCCTTGGTGGCCGCACCGTCGGCAAACTCTGCCGCGTGGTGTTCCACGTAGTGCTTTGAGGCTTCCCACAGTGCCGCCACCGTGATCTCGTCCATCGAGTTGATCCAGCCGGTCACGCTCTTGGGCAGTTTGTCCATGGCCTTTTCGGCAAAGCTCCCCGAAACGCCGATGGACGCCAGTTCCCCGCGCTGGCTGCCCCGCAGTCGGTATTGCAGCAGCGCGTCGCCGTGGGCGCTGATCTCCGCTTCCAGTGCCCGCCGCTGCTTGCCGGAGAGGTTTTTCACGAACGGCAGCACCGCCGCCATGGTATCGCTGCCCAGCACGGCCCCAGCCGTGGGCAGGGACGCCGCCTGTGCAATGGCAACACCGGGGTTCAGCGTCAGGATGGCCCCGGCATAGTTGCCCCGCAGCTTTCCCATCACCCGGCCGATGCCGTCCGAGCGCTTGCGCTGCTTCGTCTGCAAGTCGGTCAGCAGGTAATCCACGTAGTTCACGGCGTCCCGTCCCCAGTGTTCCTTCAGCACGCCGCTCTTCAGCTTTTGGATGCCGTCCTCTGTCTCCACATTCGCGTTCAGGATGCGGTTTGCGTCCCGGATGGGGGCTGCAAGGCCCGCGTAGGCCGCTGTGTCCCGAAGGGAACGCTGCACCACGCTGCTGCACTCTTCCAGCAGGATGGGCAAGCCGCTCTTCACGCGCTCCTTCAGCATTCCGCGTCCTTCGATGGTGGCGTCCAGCTTCAGGCCCTCGATCTCGCTGGCCAGCTGGGTCTTGTCCACCGCGATGGGGTAGTAGTTCTTCACCGTCGCCCGCTGGAATCCCACCAGCTTCATGCTGGTCTCGTTGATGAGGTTCGTGGTGTAGTCCCCGAAGAAGCCCTTCATGTCCTCGATCCACTTCCGGTCGTAGTCGGTCAGGGCATTCTCCACGGTGTTCAGGATGGTGTCGGCCATGGGCATTCCGTCGGCCCCCGTCAGCATTCCGATCTTCACGGTCTGCCCCTTCTGGTAGGCCCGCTCGATGTCACCCTCGTTGTAGAGCGTTGTGTCCGGCAGAGTCAGGCCGCCGTTGAGCAGGTGCTCCCGGCTGTCCGTGTTCTGCAAGTGCATGTACAGGCTGCACAGCTGCCCATGGGTCAGCGGCACGGCCTTGCCCTTTGCGTCCGTCAGCCCGATGTCCACCAGCTCCGCGCCGGGGCCAGCGAACCGCTCCATCTGCTTGAGGTTGGCCTTGCCTGTCACGTTGTCGAAGAGCTTGGTGCCTTCCACCGTGATCTGGGTCTGCCGGAGCTGGCCTTGGTTCAGCATGTCGGCCAGCTTTTCCATCTGGCCGTTTTGGGTGTACCCGCCCAGCATCCGGAAGACTCGCTTCGCGCCCAGCATATCAAGGTTGTACTTGGTCAGCACGTTTCGCAGCTTGCCCGTTTCGTTTCCCTTGGCGGCCAGCACTTCCAGCCCGGCCTTCTGGGCAAAGGCGTCGATCTCCTCGGTCTTGGCAAGGCTCAGGGTCTTGTTTTCGGTGCGGATCACGTGCAGCGTCCCCGCCGTGATGGCTTTCAGCATCCGCAGCTGGTCCACCGTCATGGGCAGATAGGTTCGGTTCTCCGTCTCCCTGATGCGGGCCTTCAGCCGGTCCCGCAGCCTCTCGGCCTTTTCGCCGTCGCCCAGCGCCTCGGCCTCGGTCAGCTGCTGCTTAAGCAGGTTGAGCTTATTCTTCTTGCTTTTTCTGAGTTCATCTCGCAGAGTTTGAATCAAATCAGGGACGCCAGTTTTATCCCAATCGTATCCAATACTGCTTGGGTCTTCTTTTGTTCCCATCATATCCTTGATACTTCCCTGCAAATCTTCCAGCCGAGCTACTGCTTTATCATTTAGAATGGTCATGTCTGCCATTTTAGCAACCTCTACGGCCAAATGAATAAAATCCTTCTGCACATACTTGCCCTTCGAAGGCCGCAGGATCATCTGGTTCAATTGGGCGGCGTTGTTCCGGATGCTCCGCTTCAGCTCATCAGCCTTCCGTCCGTCCCGCGCCCGCTGCACCCGCTTTTCGGCCAGTGCTTTTGCCACGGCAATGTCCTCGTCCCGCTGCTGGCGGGCCACTTCCACCGCAATGGCATTTTTCTGGGCCTGTTTCTGCTGCCACGCTTCGGCTTTCTTCTGGTTTTCGGCTTCCCACTCCATGATCTCGCGCTCCTGCACGATCTGGCTGTACTCCGCCCGGTCAGCCCGGCGCTGCTCGTTGGCCACCTGCCGGGCGAGATCCCGGTTCTCCGCTTTCAGAGTTTTGTTTTCCAGCGTGATCTCGTCCAACATCTGCTGCCGCTCTTCCTTCAGGCGCTTTTTCTCGGCTCTCCATTCCCGTTCGTAGGCTTCCTTCAGCACATCCAGCTTCTCGGCCATGTCGCCGGAGTTGGTGATGTCCACCCCCAGTGCATCCAGATTGGCGTTCAGCATCGCTTCTGCCTTGGCATTCCGGCGCTGCTGCTCCTGCATCTGCTGCACTGCTTCGCTCTGGTTCCCGGCTTTCTGGTTCTCCGCCAAACGCCGGTTGAATTCTCTCGTCTGCTCCTTCTGCACAGCCCGCAGGTCTTTCACAGCCTTGGCCGCACTGGTTTCGTCTCCGGCTGCTGCCGCTGCGGCCCGGCGCTGCCACTGCTGGAAGGAATCGAAGATGGCCTGTGCGTCGTTCATCTCGTTCACATTCAACAGGTCGCCGATCATCCGGCCCGCCAGCTCCACCTTGGCATCTTCGTACTCAGCCACATCCGCGAACCGGCTCATCATCTTGGGCTTGATGGTGTCGTGCACGTTCATCAGCACATCCAGCCACTCGGTGCTCTCCATGCTGGCCGCGCCGTCCACGCCCGCTGCCTTGGCGGCTCCCCGGAACAATTCCGCTGCGCCCTGCTTTGTGCCGCCCATGCTCCGGGTATCGTTCACAATGGCCTCGTATTCTTCCGCCGGGTTTCCGTCCCGGTGTCCTTCCTCCTGCCGCAGCTTCACGCCGTGCTTCCGGGCCTCGGCCACCGCTTCGCTCCAGCTTCCGTACTGGCGCACAAGCTCCGCCTTGGCTTTGCCGTTCTTGTCCACAGTGTAGCTCAGCTCGTGGTATTCCGGGTACTGCTGCCACAGCTCCGTATTCCGGTAAGTCGCCTCGTCGAGGATCTCCCCGGCAATGGTCTCGGCCAGCCCCTGCGCCTTGTTCATGTCGGCCCCTTCGGTTTTCATGTACTCGATCAGGGTGCGCATCTCGCGGGCCACACGCTCGGTGTCGGCCTTGCCCTTCGCGCCGCTGGCCTTCACCAGCCGTTCTGCCACGCCCAGAATGCTGTCGTCGCTCACCCGCACCCCGCGGGTCAGGCCCATCATCTCGGTCAGCGTCTTGATGGCCGCGCTGTTGTCCGCAATGGTCCGGCTGGCTTGCCGCTGGCGGTTCCGCTTCGCATCCCGGTCGGCCTGTTCGGCCATCTGGAAGCGGACGTTCGGCACTTGGTTCAGCACCTTCGTGCGCTGCGCATCATCCCCGGCTTTGTACTCGTAGACGGTCACACCCTTTTCCTTCAGGCTGTCCAGCAGCGCCGCCGAAGCATTGTCCGGCACAATAGCCGCCCGCACCTCGTCGAACTCTACAGCTCGCTGGGGTTTCGCCTCAAAGTACCCGGTGGGGATGTCTGCGATGGTCTTGTACAGCGCCACGATCTGCTTTGCCGTCTCCCGGCTGATGGTATAGCCTTCCTTAGAAAATGCCTTGCTGACCGCTGCCATGGTCTGCTTTCCCTGTGCGGCCCGCAACAGGATGTCGCCGAGGATTTCCCGCTCCCCATAGCCGCTGTCCGAATGTGCAGCGGTCTCCTGTCGGATGCGGTTGATGACTTCTTCGATCTGGCCGTCGGCCTGTTCCAGCAGTGCCTTGTACTCCTCCGCCGGCATCTGCTGCAAGCGGCCTTTGTCTGCCCGCACTTCGTCCAGATTCTGATATTCTGCCGTGGCCGTGCTCATCAGAGTGTTTGCCGAAAGGCCCCATGCGCCTTCTCCGCGTGCATTTTGCTGGTTCATGGCCTCCACCAGATTCTGCAACGTGTAGGGGTTGTGCAGTTGGGCAAAGCTTCTCCGGTTTCCGGTTCTGGTATAGGGGTCCTTCTCATTTCGGATTCCCTTTTTTCCCAGAATACCCTCCATCTTCGGCAGCAGCCACTCTTCCACATCAGCATCCGGGGCTTTCTGCTGTAACTCCTTCTGCATCGCTTCCGTATCCTGCACGGTTTTCCCGGCCATATCTTTGGTCGTCACATATTCATATGCGTTTTCCAGTCTGGCCCGCAGCATCGGTGCGATCAGCCGGTCGGCTTTGGTCTGCGCCTTTTCTTCGCTCCAGCCAAACTCTTCCATAGCCCAGCTTTTTTCTGCTTCCCGCACTTCATTCAGCACGGCATTGGATTTATCGTGATTTCCGTTCACCACGTCGGACTCCACGATGTCCCGCAGGGCAGCTTCTCCGCCAAGGGCCTCCATGATTTTCTCATACCGCTTTTTCTGGCTTTCGGTAAAACGCACCTCCTGCTTTGTCACCACCTGCACGGTTTCGCCTTTGTCTGCCAGATAGGCCGCCTTGACCGCATCATTCCGGGAAAGGCTCTCTGCCAGTTGCTTCGGGCTCTTCCCGGACGCTTCCATGTCCAGCGTTCCGCTGAGCACATTTCCCCGCGCAAATGCGCCGCCAGCGGTTTGTCGGCTCAATTGTGCAAGTTCGCTGTTCAGCTTCACTGCCTTGTCCGCGTGCACTTCGTATTCCACATTGGGCCGGGTGGGGGTCCATGCGTCGGAGCCATAGATTCGATTGGCCCGGTTCACCATGGGGTCAATGGTATCGGAGTTGAACACCAGCGAGATGGGGCCGTATTGGGTATGGCCTTCCTGTGCCTTGGCCACCGCAATCGACGGCGACGGCAACCCGCCCAGCTCCAGCGCTTCCCGCAGATTTTCTTCAGTCAGGTTGTGGACGGCCACAAGGTCTTTGTTCTGGTCCACCTCCACCGGAGCACTCAGCTGGAAGCGCACCGATTTCTTCACAGGTTCGTCGGTTCTCTTGCTTTCGGCGGAATCTTGTGCTATACTGTTTTTAGCAGGAAAGTTCGGGCGTTCACCGCCCTCCTCGGTTTTGAGTACCGTGTCAGCGCTTTCCTGATAAATAGAACCCTTCGGCAATCTACTCCTTGAATCTTCGGATTCTACGTGGGTACCACCGAAGGGTTCTATTTTTGTAGGCTGAACATTTACAATGTCATAGAAAATCTCCCGTTCATCCGCCCTGATAGCTGTCAGGACATCCGCCTCATAAGCATTCGGCCCGACCATGACTTTAATTTTGCCGCGGTTGAATGCTTCTGCATTTTTGTGGTGGGCAGGTTCCCGGTAAACTTCATCTGCCGTTTTGATGATTTCATCCAAATTCGACGCCATCCGCATTTTATCGGCGTATGCTTCGGCATTCTCCCATTGCAGTGCTTTTGTGTACTTCGACCATACAAATTCATTTCGTCCATCTTTGCTGTTCAAAATTGTCCAGCCGTTCCGCTCAAAACCGTTCGGATACCGTTCTTTGATGGCCTGCTTCACTACGGTTTTCCAATCTTCCTGTGGAACACCGTTCAGGATATCTTCATCAATTTTGATGTAGCTCTCTCCGTCGGCATCCTTCTGGATCGAAAAACGAATACTGCGTCCTTCCGCCGCGCTCTCGGTTTTGAGGGCTGCGGCGTTTTCTTTTGCTGTCCGCAGGGTGTCCATGGCCTTTTCGGCGTGGGCGAAGTATTCGTCTTGCAAGGTCCGTCTCTGGGCCTCGGCCAGCCGCTTTGCCTTCAGGGCGGCGGCGTTGCCGGGGTCGATGGTCAGCACTTCCTTGGCCCGGCTGATGATGTCGCTCAGCAGATTCTTCACACGGTTCATCACCTTGTGGATGGAACCCCTCACGCCCGCATTTTTCTCGGCCTGTCCGCGCTGGAATTCCACCCAGCGCTTGAAGTCCGCTTCCGTCGCAAAGATCCCCCGCCACGCATCTGCCACCAGCTCTTCGGCTGCCTGTTCGTAGGTAAGCTTCTGGCTGGCGTACACGTCCATCTTGTCCCGGATCATCTCGTCCACGCTCTCGTAGCCGTCCATCTGGGCAAGGTAGGTCAGGGCATGGTCCTGCAAGCTCTTTGCGCCCGCTTGGTCGAGGGAGTTATACCAGTGGTAGTCCTCGTGCAGCACGGTGCCGAAAATGTCGCTGACGCTGTCCCCGAAGAAAATACGGGCCGTCTCGCTGTTCACATAGGCCCGGACGTTCGGATTGTTTTGCAGCACGTTCTTCAGCACAGCGTCGGTGCCGGTGGCGGCGGCGTTCAGCTCGATGATCCGGCTGCCCATGTCGGTGCCGTCGTGATCCAGCGTCCCTTTATAGTAGACCAGCCCCTGTCCGCTCGTGCTCTGGTCGGTCAGGCCGCCGCCGTAGCCGCCCGCCTGTTCCTTGGTGTCTGCACCGTAGAGGTAGGCGGTATTCAGTGCGATCCGCCCGCCCTCGCCGCTGTCCAGAATATAATTGACGTTCAGGGCAGTATTGTCCATCACACCGGCCAGCCGCAGCGCGTCGTCGAAGCTCTTCACCTCGTCCATCTGCGCCAGATGGTAGATCGTTGAAGCCGCGGCGGCATACCGATCAGCATCCACGTTGGCGGGCAGCTTCTGGCTGATGTCCTGCGCGGCCTTGGTCTTGCCGCTCTCCACGCCCCACTGCTCCAACTGGCGCTGTACCTCGCTCTGCCGGGCCGTCTGGCCGCTGGGTTCCCGCAGCCCGTAGGTCTCCCGCATCTGCCCGCTTCCCTCGTCCGCCGCGTCCAGCCCCGCCGGGTCAACCTTCCGGTCTACGTCCGCATAGTCGTTGACGCGGGCGGTTTCCACCGTTTCCCCGGCGTTTTCCACGCCCTTCTCGTTGACGCGGGCCGTTTCCGGTGCTATACTGGCCTCAGCACCGTGATCTTCAGCTAACGTTTCGGACGTATCCCTGAAGTCGGCAACGGCATCCATAGGGGACTGCGGCGGCGGTGCGGTCATAGCGGAAGGATCTGCGACTACGTTTCGGACGTTATCCTCAGGGTCGGCAGCGGCATTCACGGGGGATCGCAGGACTTTCGCTATTTCTTTTTCGTCAATGCCATTCTTAGAAAGATATTCCGAAACAATAAAATTCTTATTTTTCTTTGTATCACAGACGGCTTCCACGACAATGTGGCTGCCGTCTATTTTTTTCTCAAAGAGCACGATCGGCGCACGTTTGCCGTTGCTCGTCATGTAACCATCTGCGCGGTCTTTTGCTAAGTACGCATTGTCAAAATTGTTCAGCACATAGGCCGCACGGGCCACGTCGGCGCTCTCCTTCATGGTAGCGTCGGCGCTGCCGTCGCCGCCCGCGTGGCGGTTGGTGATGTGCATCACGCCGTTGTTGTCCAGCATGGTGTAGTCGCCTACTTTGTCAAGCCCCGTCAGCTCCATCATCGCGCTGCGCATCCGGTCGCCGGTCTTGCTCACAACAAAGGGTTCCAATTTCTTGCCCGCGCGCACATCGTCCACATACTTTGCCATTGCCGGGTCTACGCTGTTCTTGTATTCCTCAATGCTGGCATTCTGCGCCGCCGTATGTACCGCCGGGTCATCGTTCACCGCCGTCTGTCCCTCTAAGGCTCCCTCTCCGAGGGAGCTGTCACCGGAGGTGACTGAGGGAGTTTTCGCCTTCTCCGCCGCAGCCTTTTGTGCTGCCTGTGCACGCGCTTCCATGGCATTCTGCACTTTCTGCTCGGCCTTGGCCTTTACCACACGCACGCCGGTGCCCGCTGCACCGCCCATCGCGCCGGATACGCCGCCAGAAAGGCCGCTCTCCAACGCCGAAAGGAAATTCTCCTGCGTGAGCATCTGCTTCGCCGCTTCTGTGTCGCCCATAGCTGCGTCAATAGCTTGGTCTGCATAGCTTTCCACGAAGGCTTGCATGGCGTTATCGATGCCGCCGGTCACCGCGTTCGCGATGGCAGGGTACTTCTGCGCAAAATCCGATTTTCCTGCCATGCCGCGCACCCATCCCGCGATCTGCCCGGCCACGGTATTTTTTGCGTAGTCCGAGCCCATAGTTTCTGCAAGGTCTGCCGCGCCCACCGAGTTGATAGCCCAGCCCGCGCCGAACTTCAGCGCCGCCTTTGCCATCGCCTTTTCGGGGCTTTCCCCCTTTGCGTCGCTGGCCGCCAAGCTGTCACCTGCGCCCTGTAAGCTCAGCACCGGCAGCACCAGAGCCGGGTTCACGGCACCCAGCGCGAGGTTCTCGCCCGCGCTCATGGCCGCGTTGTGCAAAAATCTCTCTTCCCCGCTTTCGCCCGCCTGTGCATCCGCCAGCCACTCTTCGCTTTTCTGGTGGGTGTCCCTGCCCCAGTTATAAACGGGGTTGTCCACCTTGCTGCTGGCTTTGCCCGCAGCGAGCCGTGCACGTGCGTCCTTGATCTCCTCTTCTGTCCACCCGGCGCTCACAAGGTCTTTGTCGGTGTACATCCCGTTGGTTCCGTCTACGCGCTGGATGGCACGCATCAGGGTGCGGGTGCGGTCGTCGTCCTTGATCTCGGTGCCCACCGCTTGCGGCAGAGCACCCGCCGCCATAGCCCCTGCACCGGCAATGCTGGCCGCAAGGCTTTTGGCACTGTTGCCCAGCCGCCGCCCGGCCCGGTAGGCCAGCGGCAGCGTCTCGTATTGCTGATTGATCGCGCGGGCCCGGTCGATGTCCGCCTGTGTCCAGTTGCTGTTCTTGATGAGGTCTGCGTCCGTGTAAGCGCCATGAGTCCCGTCGATGCGCTTCACCGCCTCAGAAAGGTTCCGGTTGTCGTCGGTGTCTTTCCAGCGGTTCACATCCTTGTAAATGTCCTTGGTGCCCATGTCCTGCTGGTTCAGCCAGTCCCTCCGGCTGTCCATCTCGTCCGCAAACCCCAGATTGTTGTTTGCCCGGTACTCGTCAAATGCTTTCGAGGTCAGGTCGATATTTGTCGCTTCCGTCTGCTTCTGTTCCCGCAATGCTGCCGCGCTGCCCTTTGCCCAGCCGCCCGCAGCCGTCGAAGTCTGTGTGGCCTTTGCGGGCGTGCTCGCCGCTGTCGTTTCCTGATTCTGGTGCCGGCCTTTTTCTTTCTGCGCCCGCAGCGCAGCCGCACTTCCTGCCTTCCATGCCATCCTACATCCTCCTTAAAATCCTGCGTTCAGCATTGCTTTGTCGATCACGTCGTCCGACGCGCCCATGTTCATCAGCCGGGTCGCGATCTCGTTGGCGTTCAGACCCTTCGCCTTCCAGCCCTTTGCGTAGCTCAGGGCGTTGCTGTAGGGCATTCCGGTGCTTGTGTTACTCGTCTGCCCACTCGTTGCCTTCTGCGTCGTGTGATTTCCGGTGTTCGAGAGCCGCAGCTTCGAGCTGGCCGGGGTATATGGTTCCACTACCGGCGGGGCCGTAAGCGTCCCTGTGGTGCCGCTCACCGTCTCCGGTTCCAACCATCCCGCATCGGTCAGGACCTCCTTGTAATGGCTGTAGAGCGGATTCGTGTCCTTCATGCTGGAAAATTTGTTGGCCATGCTCGTGAGCTGGCTGGTGGTGTATCCGCTTGCTGTGCCGGAGCTGCCGCTTCTGCCCGAAGATCTTCTCCCGGAGCCCGAACTGCTGCCCGTCTTGGTGGCCGCCGCCTTGGCCGCAGCGGTGGAAAGCAGTCGGCTCGTCAGCGTGCCGTAATTGCCCGCTGCGCTGGCGTCCATGCCGTACATCTTCAGCAGGTTGGCCGCTGCTTCCTGATTTCCGCTTGCCACCAGAGAAGCCGCGGTGCTCAGCACACTCGCCTGATCGTCCCGCGTGATGGGTGCCCCAGTGTAATTCGCAAAGGCATCCGCGTTCAGGCCGTACCGGTTCAGCACGTCGCTGGCCGCGTCGCCCGCGCCCTGCGTGTACAGGTTGAATGCCTGTTGGTAGGCGCTCAGTGCGTCGCTCTGATCGGTGCGGTTCTTGTTGTACTCCCACTGTTCCCGCGCAAACTCATTTTCCCACTGCTGCTGCGTGTAGCCCATGTACCCGTCGTAGGCGCTCTTGGCCACATTGCCCACGGTTCTGATGCCGTTCCAGAGGTTGTTCCAGTAGTTGTCGTTCTCGTTCCGGGCCTGTGCGCTCTGGTTGGATAAAAAATTCTGCCGGTCGTACCAATTCGAAAGGTTCGAGCCGTATGCCGAGCGATCCAGCGCTTCGGTGTTTCCCATCCCGGAAAGGGCTTCCACCAGCCCGCTCTGCCGGTTCTTGTATTCACTCAGGGCCCGGCTGCGCAGGGCTGTCAGGGCGGCGTCCATGTTCGCGGTGGCCGCGCCCTGTCCCTGTGCTGCCAAGCTGTCCGCCCAGCTGTTGCCGTACCCGCTGCTCAGCGCCGCCGCGTTGGCCCGCGTGTTGTCGGCGGCCGCCGCTGCCGCGGCGGCGGTCTGGTCGCGGTACTGCTGGTAAGCCTTCGCCAGCTCGCTCCCATCGTACCCGCTGCCGATCTCCCCGGTCAGCGCGTCCATAGCCTCCTTGTTCTGGCTCACATAGTCCGCCGGGCGGTTGGCATTCCATTCCTGTTCTTCCTGCTCCGCCTTGTTCTTCCGCTTCAACGTATCAAAAAGCATATCGTCACACTCCTTCCAAGCCACTCAGATCGGCACGCCCATCGCCCGCAGCACCCACGGCAGCGCCATCGCACCCACCTGTGCCACGTTCCCCCAGAACTTCGTCTTGTTGGCCGTGTTCTGCTGCTTCTCGCCCACCGCGTCGGCGTATTCGGCCTGTGCGTTGTTGAGCTGGCTATAGTAATTGTTCAGCTTCGTGTTATAGGCATCCTGCGCCAGCTGCTCCTGCTTCTGCAATGCTTCCAGCCGGGTGGTCAGGTCGTTCTTCTTCGAGGTGTACTCGTCGAAGGCTTGGCTGTACAGGTCATCCACCGCGTTGCTCAGCCCCGCCATGGTGCTCTGATAGGCCGTCTGCCCGTTGGTGCTGGCCCAGCTGTTGCCGTAGCCGCCGGTCTTGCCCGCCGCCTGTGCCGTGGCGTCCTCGCTGGCCAGCTCTGCGCCGCGGGTGTAGCGGTTCTTGTACTGCTGGTAGGCGTTGTCCTTCGTGTAATCGTAGGAAAAGCCCTTTTTCGTCAGGTCGTTCAGTTCGCTCTGCGTGCTGCCGATCTGGCTGCCGTACTCGCTTTTGTACTCGCCCGGCATCTGGCTCTTCAGGCTGTTCAGGTTGCTCTGCGCCGCATTCACCCGGTTCGTCGTTGCGGTGTTGCTGGCCTTGCGGTTGTCTATGTAGTCCTTTCCCGCGTTGTAGATGTCCTGCGTTATCCGCACAGCGCTCCATCCGGGAATGAAATATTCCCACGCTTTTCCACTTGCCATTTGTCTTGTCTCCTTCCATTTTTAACTGCTCCCCATCGGGGAGCTGTCTGCAACGCAGACTGAGGGGTTCCTCTAAGCAGAGCTCCCATCTCTGGGGGAGCTGCAAGCAGCGCCGCCGTCAGGCGGACTGCGCGCTGAGAGGGCAAGCCCGCTGCCCGCGCGCCGAGAGGTTCACTCCACCTTCAACCCCATTGCGGTGAGCTTGTCCCGCATGGTGTCGGAAAAATTCGTCTCGTCCAGATTCTGCATCATGTACAGCATCTGATCCCGGAGCTGCATCAGGTAGTTGTTGATGGCCCGCGCATCCTCCGGGTTCATGTCTTCGCTCAACTTCGGCAAGCTGATCTCGCCTAAGCGTGTAATATCCGCCATATCAGTTCCTCGGTTCTCCGCCGGCCACCCGGTTGCCCCGGCTGTCCGCCATGGTAAAGGCGACGCTCCGCACCGCGATCTGCCCCGTTCCGGTCAGCCGCAAGCGCATCGTGTCGTGCCGTGTTGGCCCAAAGGGCAGGTTGACCCGCGTGTATTTGTTCAGCACCGCTGCCTCGCCCAGCGTCTCCCACGCCCCGCCGTCGTAGCTGGCTTGCAGCTTCACCACGCTGTAGGCCAGCGCATCCACCCGCAGCGTCACCCGGCTCACATATTTGTCCGCCGGGGTGTTCAGGCCGATGTCGCCGGTCACCGCGTCGAAGGCCACATTCTTTTCCAGCGCCGCTTTGGCCTCGTCGGTGTCCCGGTCGGCCTCGCGGTTCGGCTCTGTGGCCCAGAGGCTTGCGCCGTCCCATTGGTAGAGCTGCCGCCCCGTGGAGCACATAGCCCAGCCCTCGGCTTCGCTGTCCCCGGCCACGTCCTCCTCGTGCCAGAGCTGCCGTTCGGTGTCGTACACCAGCAGCCTCGTTTCGCCGGTGCTGGGCTGCCGCATGTGCAGATAGTACCGGGTATCCAGCACGCCGCCCACCGCGCCGCGCACGTTCATCAGCCATGTGCTGTCCAGCACGCCGCTGATCTTCACGGGCAAGCTGCCATCCCACGCCATCACGCCGTCGTTGCTCAGGTAGTACAGCACTTCCGCGATCACACACAGGCTGCGGCTTGCGTATTTCGCCACACCGCGGCACTGGACGCTCACCAGCCGGAAATCCGCCGGGCGGCTGCCGTAGAGCTTGTGCAGGGTGTTCTCTTTGAAAAATAAGGCGTAGCCCATGCAGGTGGCGGCGCCGGTGAATTCGCCGTCGCTGCCCACGGTCACAGCGTAGCTGTCCGCAGCCGTTCCCCGGTAGGAGAACCAGTTGGTCGGGTCGCCCAGCTTGCAGCCGTAGATCACGTTCTCCCGGCTGGAGCAGCCCCATACCCGGTTGTCGCACTCGGTCAGGAAGTCGAGGTCTGGCACCCGCCGCTCCACCCGGAACAGTTCGAGGCTGCCCTCCAAGCCGCTGCCCTTTCCGTCGATGCTCTGCCAGCGGAGACGATCTCCCTCCTTGGTCAGGGTCCCGTAGAAATAATCGCCACCGGGTTCCGCCTTTACCTGCACGAAGTCATCTCCCTGTGCATACACTACGCGGTCCCCCGTCAGCTCCTTCCAGTACCCGTCTTCGTTGGCCCCGATGCCGCTGATCGTCACCGTGTCCCACACCGCAAAATCCTTTCCGATGCCCGTTGCCTCGATCTTGCAGTAGTTCAGCTCCACCGCCGACCAGCTCCCCAATGTCTCGTTGTACACTTCCAGCACGCTTTCGCTGCTGTAGGGTACTTGGCTGTTGATGACTTTCAAGAAGACCTGCCCGTCCGTGGGATTGTCCGGCTCTTTTGCGGCGTGCCCGGTGGCGGTGTAAGTCCGGCCCGCCGCATCGCAGGGCGTCAGGGTCACAGTGCCGGTGCTCTCCCACCCAGCGCCCAGCGGGGTCAGGCTGCCGGTCTTGGTGTCAAAAGCTGCTTTGTCCGGGAAGAGGATGATCTTCGTGCCCATGCCCACCATGATCTTCTCACTGTCGCTCACGGCGTTTTTCAGCACGATCTCTTCCTCTGCGGCCGGCGTGGCAAGCGTTTCCTCATGGTCGGCCTTGTATCGCAGCGTCGTCCCCTCGCACAGGAGCATTCCGTTCAGATGGTACATCCCGTTGCAGTGTTCCACTGCTTCCATCTTCCGCCGGGGCGTCCGGGTCTGTAACGCCGGATAGCCTCGGCTTGAAAAATTCTGCATCCGGGTAAATTCCGCCTCCGCACAGGCATAGCTCTCATTCAGCCCGCCGAAGGCCGTCAGGCTGCTCCGCCCGGTCGAAAGGCTGTATACGCTCGGAAGCGCCATTTCAATACCTCCATTTCGTGTCCATTTTCGGCAGGTAATGCTGGCGGCACCAGATGGCAAATTCCTCTTGGCAGTTGTTCGCCACCTGCATCTCGTTGGCATACCGGTCGGTCTCGCCGAGGGCAAGGTCCATCTGGGCGCTCAGGTAGTGCGGGTAGTAGTCATCGTAAGGCTGGGGCAGCATCAGCTCGGCATCCTGCCGCAGCATCTCCTCTTCCCGGTCGTACAGCACATCCGCGCCCACAGCGTCGAAGGCGTCGGTGTCGCTTTTCTCCACCACGCTTTTCCGCAGCCCCGCATCCGCTTGCCGCAGCCATAAGATCTTCAGCTCGCGGTCGAACCCGTTGTTGGCCCGCAGCTTGTCCGCCAGCTCAATTGCTTTTCCTACCGTCATTTATCTGGCCTCCAATAAAAAATTCCCCGGCACAGCGGTGCCGCCGGGCCGGGGTTCGATTTTGTGTGCGCTGAGAGGGCAAGGTCACTCCCCGCGTGCGATGATGGCTTCCATCCGCGCGGCGCTCTGGGCGTCCTGCTCCTCGCTGTGCTGGATCACTTCCGCCACCTCCGGCGGCACCTGTACGGTCACACCGCGCTTGATCTGGTAGTTCACGCCGTTCACGCTCACGAACAGGTCGCCCTTGTAGCGCCCGTTGTCGCTGAACAGCCGGATGCTCACCATTTCATCGTTGTTTTCTTTCTTTGCTGCCATTTGCTGTTCTCCTATCTGCCCGTTCGGGCTCAAAACGCTCCCCATCGGGGAGCTGTCTGCAACGCAGACTGAGGGGTTCCTCTAAGCAGAGCTCCCATCTCTGGGGGAGCTGCAAGCATCGCCGGACTGCGCGCTGAGAGGGCGCGTTTAGTTCGCCGATGCACTGGCCGAATAGGTCGAAACGCTCTCAATGCGGATCATGTACTGCTCCACCAGACGCTCTGCCGTCTGGGTGGCCTTCCAGCCCACGGATGCACGCTGGTTCAGCGGGTCGTCGCCGTAGCCCAGCTGCTTTACGATGTGTTCGAGGCCGCCGCCCTCGATCTCGGTGGTGCCGTAAGCGTGGGCGCCGAGGATCAGGGTAGCGAACACGGCCAGACCCGCCGGGCAGGTGGCGTCCTTCCAGATCTTCGCCTCGCTGGTCTCCACGAACCGCACGCCGTGCAGCTTGCCGATCTCGCCGTTGTAGATCTCATCCGGCTGGGCGTACTTGTGCACGTCGATCCAAGCCGGGTCGCTGCGCAGGTCATAGGAGATGTAAGGATGGATGATGGCGATGTAGCTGCCATCAATGGGGTCGGCGTTCATGGCCTTGAGCTGGGTCGCCGCCTTCATGATGAGTTCGCTGGTCAGCTTGGCCGTCTTGTCCAGATTGGCGCGGCTCTTCACCTCAGTCTGTACGCCGTCGGCCACCTTGGGCGCGTAGATGACATTGGTGCCGCCCACAAGGATGTCGCGCACCACGCTGTCAATGGTGCGGCCCGCCTGAGAGGCAAGGATCTTGGTAGCCTGAACGATGTTGTTGTCGATGGCGGTCAGCTGCAGCGTGTCGGTGATGGGGGTCCAGCCGCCGTACTGCTTCACCTCTGCCGTCACGGTGGAGACGTTCAGGTTCTGGCCGTCAGGGGTCACGCCCTCGGTCAGAGGCGTGGTCGCCTTGGGCAGACTGTCGTACTTGCGGAACTCGATGGTCTTGCCGCCGTTGGCCGGGATGGGGTACTTGTCGCCGAACTGGTCGTGCACCAGTGCCGGTTCCGCCTGATCCAGCAGCCGCTTCTCGTAGTAGGTCTTCATCTCGGCGGTCATGCCGGATGCGGTCGTGGTGTTCTGCAACTGTGCGCTGGCCTGTGCGAACATCTGCAGATCCAGCTTCATGGTCTTGTCCTTCATGTTTTTCCTCCTGAAAATATTTTGTTTCTCTAAACAGCCTTGTGCAAAAGGCTTTCCTCTAAGCGGAGCTCTACGGGTTGCGGCTCCCAGCATCTGCTTCGCTTCGCTTGCATCCTGCCGGCCGCTGCCCCAACAGCTCCTCCCTGCTTCCGCTGCTAGGCGGACGGAGCGGTGAGAGGGCAAGCCCGCTGCCCGCGGCTGAGAGGGCTACAACGTAATGATCTCCCCGCGCAGCACCCTTCTTTCCAGTGCCTCCCGGTCCTTACGGCTCATGTGTTCCACGTCGAGGTGGGTCTGCACCGCGCCGCCGGGGCGGGTGCCGTTCTCAGCCGGGCGGCTGGCCCGCTGCTGAACCCGGTTCAGCACGCCCTGTTCGGTCTGCTGGGCCGTTGCGGCAGTCTGCCGGGCCATCAGGCGGTCAAAGTAGGCGGCCCGGTAGGCCGCTTCCATCGAGCAGCCCGCCCGCATCATCTTCTCCACCTCCGGGTTCGCCAGCACCTCTTCCCGATCGAAATCCGGGTACTTGGCTTTCAGTGCTTCGGCCTCGGCGTCCCACCGGGCCTGAATCTGTGCGATCCGGGCCCGCTCGGCTGCGGCTTTCTGCATCTGCTGGGCCGCCTGTTGCTGGGCGGTCAGGCGCTTGTTCTGGGTCTCCAGCTTGTCCATCTCCCGCGCGGTCCTCACAGAGATGCCCTTTCCCATGGCAATTTTTTCGAAATACGCATCGTCCTTCACCACGCCGTTGCGGATGGCGTCTGTCAGGGCCGTAAGGTCGGTGGCGTCGGTGCCGTACTTCTCTGCGATGGCTTCCAGCAGCCCCCGCATCTCCGGGCTGGCTTCGAGGTTCTGCGCCGCGATCTGCACCGCGTTCTGCATCATCTCGTCGGCAAGATCCTTGTACTCGCCGCTCATCATCTGCCCGAACGCCTTCCGCCGCTCCGCCGGGCTGGGCTTCTTGGCCTCCTCGCCCGCTTCGCCTTCGCCGTTCTCGCTGCCGCTGCCCTCCGCCGCGGAGTCCGTCGCCTCCGGGTCAGCACCGCCTTCCGCTGCATTGTCCGCAGCCGGTGCAGCGTCCCCGGTAGAAGCAGCACCGCCATCTGCAAAGAGCTGCAACTCCAGTGCTTTGGTCTTTCTCTCGGTCGCATTGATATACCGCACGTTTTCCGGGTATTCTCGCTGCAACAGAACCAGCCCGTCCGTCACCAACTCAAACTTCGCGATATTGTTATTGCTCTTTTTGCACACAACCGAAAATCCTTTTCCGTCGTTGCCCATACAGGTCCCGACGCTGCACGCCAGCGTCTGCATCAGCACCGACACCGCTGCACAAACGATGTCCTTGCCCTTCTCGGCGTACCCTGCGTGCCCTTCCGCCCGCAGGATCATCTCGTCGCCGACCTCGTTGTAAGTTACCTGAATCATTCATTGCCTCCTGTAAAAATTCCTCTAAGCAGAGCTCCCATCTTCGTGGGAGCTCCGCGACGCGCCGCCCTTGGCGGACGGAGCGGTGAGAGGGTTATTTATTCGGGTTATTCACGTTCATGGCCCGCTTCGCCGCCTGTGTGGCAAGGCTGTTGCCGCCGCTGCCCACCTGTGCCCCAAGGCCGTTGGTGGCGCTCAGCCCCTCGCTGGTCCCGCCGCCGCCTCCGCCGGATGCCCCGGCAGCCTGTGCGGCCGCTCCTGCCGCTGCGCTCATGTTGGAGCCGGTCATCTGATCCAGCAGCCCGGCCATCTTCTGCACCTGCTCCATGGCCTGTTGCAGCTGCTGGTAGAGGGTGCCGTTCTGCTGCACCCGCTCCCGCACCTTCTCGATGCCCTCAAAGTCCATCATGTCCAGCGCCGCCAGTGCGGCGTCCGCGTTGGCCGGGGCGAAGAACCCCAGCTGGTAGCATTCCTTTGCCGTCTCGTTCTGGGAGAGGCGGTTGAAGGTGCTCTTCTTCGCCGCGCTCACCGTGATGTCGAACACCGGCTCGTGGGCCCCCAGCTCCACGCCGCCCACCATGCCAACCGGCTGGGGCCGCAGCGCTTGGCCGGAAAATGGCACGAACTCCGTCTGGCCCGTCGGCCCCGTGATGCGGTACACCCGCTCTTCGTCGTAGAACTGCCGCATCAGCTCGATGATGAGGTAGCATTCTTTCGCGAAGGCCCGGTAGGCGCTCTTCAGCATATCGCGGGAGAGCTTCGAACCCGCCTCCTGTAAAGCCGCAATGGCCGAAGCCGCCGTCAGGCCGCTGGTGGTGCCGCCCTGCGAGACGTCCCGGTTGCCGCTGATCTCCTTCAGCTCGCTCACCCGCGCGTCCCGGTAGCTGATGCAGTTGCCCTGCAAGCCCGCCGTCTGCAAGGGGCTCAGGATGCCGTCCCGGATGCCCCCGGCCACGTGCACGATGTCCTTGGACCAGTCCGCCAGCTCCTCTTCGTTCACCCCCGCCGCGTCGCTCAACAGGAAGCGGGGCTTTGCCGCCAGCTTGATGTTCTCGTCCATGGCGTGATTCATCTCGTCGATGGCGGTCTGGGTGTCCTTCATCACGTCGATGTACCCAAAGCCCGCCGGGCTGTCTTCTTCCATGAACAACGGGTCGAACACAAAGGGGTACTGGCCGTGATCGTAGAACCCCCGGTCGGCATACTGCGGGTCGTTCTCGCTGGCGTAGAGGACGACCCCGTTGCAGAACTTGCAGTAATGCAGCAGCGGTTGCCCCTCCGGGCGGGCCTTTTTGTAGTACCAATCCACCACCACGCTCTTGTCGGCGGTGGAGATGTTTTCGTCGTGGATGTACTTGGCCACTTCCAGCGTGCTCCCGGTGTGGCCGTCCATCTGGGGCCACTTGGCCTTCAACTGGTCGTTGTCTTCCAGACTCAGGCTGAACAGGTTCGGCGATTCCTGAATGTCCATCACCCCCGGCTCCCAGTACAACAT
>OLYC01000820.1_pt1 | contig 23454 bp, 9 predicted proteins | sample 1674271 | NCBI WGS metagenome assembly OLYC01 (sample SAMEA103958154, study PRJEB25191) | human gut metagenome
CCCGAAATTCAATCGGTAACGGTAGAAAGCGAACCGTCAAGACTCGAATACGAAATCGGCGAGAAATTCTCCACTGGCGGTCTTACGCTTAAAGTAACCTATGTAGACGGCACTACGAAGACGATTTACAGAGGTTATACGGTATCCGGCGACGGTCCGTTCGAAACTGCGGGAAAACACACGGTGACCGTAACTTACGAGGGTAGAACCGTCGCGATAGAAGTAAACGTAGTCGATCCGGACAGTCCGGTCGTCCCGGATCCCGACGAACCGGTTAATCCCGCAAAACCCGCCAAGAAGGGTTGTAAGGGCGCGGCGCTTCCGCTTTCTTCGGCGTTGCTCGCCGCAGGCGCGATCGCGTTTTGCAGAAAGAACAAAAAGTAATCGGTAACGATATTATAACCAAAAGCCGCCTTTCGGAAACGAAAGGCGGCTTTTTGCTATGTCCGGCATACTCCGAAGTAAAAATCGTGTGAAAGTTTCGGTATTCATAAATAATGCATAAAATGCAGAATAAAATGTATAAAAATTCATCTCTATAAAGTCGCGCGACCGTGGGCGTAATTGTATAAAATCTTAAATTGGAATAAGGTGCAGAACGCGACCAACTATCTCGTTTCGGTAAACGGAAAGAACAGCATAGTGGCGAAAACGACTTTCAATCTCGTTAATCTCGACGCGGGTAAGTATACTCTTAAAGTCAAAGCCCGCGACGCAAAGGGCGGTTACGCCGATTCCGAGTGGTCGAAAAGCGTTACTTTCGAAAAGGAAAAAGAAAACGGTCTGCAATATACGCTTACCAATGCGAACACCGAATACGCGGTTACGGGTATGGGTACGGCGAGCGGTAACGTAGTTATCGCGGATTATTACAGGGGTAAACCGGTTACGTCGATAGCGCAGAAGGCTTTCTACGGCAAAAACGGACTTACCGGCATAGTTATCGGCAACAACGTAAAGACGATAGGCGCGTCGGCGTTCACAAACTGTTCCAAACTTAAAAGCGTAGCGTTTCCCGACGGCGTTACCGAAATCGGAGAATACGCGTTTCAGGCTTGCAGAAATTTAACAGAAATAGTTTTACCCGCTTCGCTTACTTCGGTTCCGAAGTTTGCGTTCAGGTACTGCAGGTATCTTAAAACCGTAACTTTCGGCGGAAACGAAACGGCGATAGAAGAAAGCGCGTTTGATGAATGTAATAAAATCGAATCTCTTACTATCCCCGACAGCGTTACGAGAATAGACAAAACGGCGTTCAGAAAATGTTCCGCGCTCGTAAGCGTCGATACCGGTAACGGAGCGGTTACCGTCGGCGAATCCGCTTTCGAAAGGTGCGGCGCGCTTACCGCTATCAAACTCGGCTCGTCGGTAAAGACGATAGGAGATTGCGCGTTCGCGTATTGCGCCGCGTTACCGACCGTAACCGTACCCGATTCGGTCGAAACGATTTCTTACGGAGCGTTCTATGCCTGTACCGCTCTGGCGGAAGTAAAACTCGGCTCGGGCGTTAAATCGATCGGGCAATACGCGTTTACCAAGACCGCCGCGTACGATAACGGAAAAGACGCAGAAAACGGCGTGTATTACGTCGATAAATGGGCGGTCGACAGCAACGGCGACATAAAGACTTTCGTGTTGAAAAACGATACCGTCGGCATTGCGGATTACGCTTTTTACACCAGAAGTTCGCTCGAAAATTTCACTTTGCCCGACTCGGTCGTAATAATCGGCAGATACGCATTCGCAAAAGCGGAAAAACTTACTACTTTTAATCTTAATAAAACCGAGATTATCGGCGATTACGCTTTTTCGGGTTGCAAAACTCTCGGCAGAGGCAAAGTCAATCTCGGCACTAATTTGAAAACTATCGGCAGTTACGCCTTTTATAATTGCGTAAACTACGGCGACGACAGTTACGCGGCGGTTTCTATCCCCGATACGGTGGAAACGATAGGCACTTACGCGTTCAACGGTGCGTTCGACTACGTGAAAGCGAAAACTTCCGGCGGAGCCGTTTACGTGGATAAGTGGCTGGTCGCGTACGCCCCGAAAGAGGCTGCCGAAGCGTTACAGATAAAAGAAGGTACGGTCGGCGTAGCGAATTACGCTTTGTATAATAACTCAAACGTAAATCAGATTTATTTTCCGCATTCGTTGAAAAAGATAGGTATGGCTGCGTTTTACGGCTGTTCGGCTTTAACCACGGTACGCGATCAATTAAGTCAGATTACCGAAATAAGCGATTACGCGTTTTACAAATGCGCCAACCTCAGCAACGTCGAAATTTCGAATAAGGTTAAGAGAATAGGCAGATCGGCGTTTTATAAAAGCGGCGTAATGAGCGTCGAAATAAGTAAAAACGTCGAAGAAATAGGACCTTACGCATATTACGGTTGCGAAGATTTGCTGCTGCTCTCTTTTGCCGCTAATTCGGCGTTGAAAAAGATAGGCGAATACGCCTTCGGTAACGACGCGAGCCTTAAAAGAGTAGAATTGCCCGACGGACTTTCGCAAATCGGCAAGCGCGCGTTTTATAAATGTTCCGCGCTCGGAAACGTAACTTTCGGCGACGGAATGGAAACGCTCGGCGAAGGCGTTTTCGAACAGTGCGTCGCGCTTACGAAGATAAGTTTGCCCGCCTCGCTTAAAGATATAGGCAAACGCGCGTTTTATAAGTGCGCGGCAATAGCGGAAATCGATTTCGCGAACGTTGAAAAAGTAGGCAATTACGCGTTTTACGGCTGCTCGGCGTTGACCGGGCTGAATATCCCCGCCACGCTTAAAGAAATAGGGGATTACGCGTTCCGCAACTGCGGATTAAAAACGGTAATTCTGCCGTCCACTCTTTTATCCGTCGGCGCGCACGCGTTCAACGGAAATCCGAAAACGACCTTCTTTTTGGAGAGCGAAACCGTTCCCGAAGGGTGGAGCGCGAGGTGGAATTCGGCGTATCGTCCCGTATATTCGGGGTGTACGCTTTCGGAAGACAAAACTTACGCGGTATCTTTCGTTAAGACCGAAAATTCGCTTATCAACGTAACCGAAAAGACGGCGGCGGGCGATCCCGAAAGAGCGGGCTATACGTTCGGCGGATGGAAACTCGTTGCCGAAAACTCCGAAGAGGATATAATTTATAAATCATCGGAACTTGCAGCCGTTGCGGACGGAAGCAGACTCGAGGCGATATGGAACGAAAACACACAGGTCGGATAATTCGACCGAATACCAAAGGTTACAGGAGGTTTACTCATATATGAATAAATTCAAGAAACTTCTTATCGCAATTTTGTTTGTCGCGTTGACTTTTTGCGTCGCCACGGCGTGCGGCGGGAAAAAGAGCAACGCGGTTAAAAACAAATTCGTAGTTTACGGCGATCAGGTAGTTACGGTAAGCGGCTCGGCGGGCAAGGATATAAAATTCCCCGAAGAACCGTTAAGAAACGGCTATCTTTTCGACGGCTGGTATACCGACGAGGCTTTTTCGGGCGACCCCGTAACTTCGGGTAAGTACGACGGCAAGACCGTTTATTACGCGAAGTGGGCTGTCGCCTGCAGGATAGACTTCGACGTCGACGGCGGCGTTTTGCCCGTCGGATACGTTCTCGTCAAAGAGGGTTCGACCGTTCTTACTGCGGTTGCCGATTATTCGCCCGTGAAAGGCGACTTGAAATTCGGCGGCTGGTTCTTGGGCGACGAAGTCCTCGCCGACGATATAGTCGCAACCGAATCGGGGCTTACGATTACGGCAAAATATAAAGCCGCGTTCACGGTGAACGCCACTTTTGAATCGCTTGAAGGCGCCGACGAAGTAAAAGCGGGTTATATTAAAGATTACGCTTTCGTCGGCGATAATCTCGAAGATTACGCCGCCGTTCACGGTTTTACCGCCGAAAACGCCGACGAATTCACTATTACGGAAAACGCTTCCGAAAACGTATTCGACGTGACTTACAGCCGTAACAGATACAACTATACGGTTTACGAATATTATCCCGACGGGAGTTATTCCGACCCCGAGCAGAGAAGATATTATTACGAGGCGGACGTTCCGGTTCCGACTAAAACGTTGTCTTACGATGGTTATCTGTTCGTCGGTTGGGCGACGCGCAAAGACGCGGCTTATAACGAAGCGTTAAAGGGCGAAACTTTCAGAATAGACGGCGACGTAACGTTGTACCCCGTATGGGATCGCGGATATTCGGATATGTTCGGCGGCAGAGATTATATATTCGTCGATCACGAAAATCCGAATAAGGTAACTCTCCGCAGAGGAGGAGTCGATATTCCCGGAGAATACGACGAAGATTTCGAGTTATACTTTTTCAAAAACGAAGACGAATCGTTCAGCCTTAAAGTTACGCTCGACGAAGAAACCCACAGATTTATTTTCTACGCTTTAAGAGGCGGCACGTATTACCTTTGGGATACGACCGTAAAAGAGGAGAATAAAGAAAATTCCGAAGTTTACATCGACCTCGACGATACGAACAAGATAACTTACGGATCGAGAGTAGACGGCGATAAGTGGCTTTATAAAGGCACTTACGAAATCACCTCCGACGGAATGTACCGCGCCGCTCTTAAAAACGCCGAAACGCAGGAAGAAACGACTATAACGTTCCTGCTTGCGACGAACAGCGCAACGGGTAATACCGTATTCCGTATACGCGGCGACGAGTACCTTTACGGCTCGCTTGCCCGCAGACTTAATTATTATCCGCTTATCTCGCTCGACGGTTTCGGCAACGCGACTATCGCTACGACTTCGCAATCTTACGCTTATTTTTACGAGATAAAGGGCGACGTGGTAACGCTCGCTTCTACGGCAGGCGACTCGGTCGTTATAAAGATAAAAGATTACGACGGTAAAACCGGTTACGACTTTTACGATAAAGACCTCGACGTTAAAATGTTCTGCGAGGCGCCCGCGAAGTTGACTGCCGAACTCACTCTCGACGGTTGCGAAACCGCGGTATATAAGTTCAACGACGAAACGTATACCGGTACTTATACGGCTGTGGCGTCTTTGCTCGGCGGGAATATCATTACCGTAAAAACTCAGATAAACGACAAGACCGTAACTTACGTATATCGTTCTTACGATAAAGTTTTAAGCGGCAGAGTCGTCGCGGTAATGTTCGTCGAATGCGGCGAAGATTATAAAGAAAGTTATTTCGTTGACGATACCGGCAGCATAAAGAACAAGCAGGTTCTCGTAACCGAAAACGGTACGGCGAAATTCTACGAAGTAAAAGATTCTTCGAGCGGATTTGCAGTCGCTTCCGAAGGAACTATAACCGAAAACGCAGACGGCTTCTATACGTTTACCGCAAACGCCGAAAAGACGGCGGAGTGGGCGGCGGTCAAGTCGAACGAACGCGTTTTCGGTACTTTCTATACGGGCAAATATAACGTCTATTACTTCCTCGAAGAAGACGGAGTAAAGGCGGCGTCCACTACCGATTACGTGGTCGAAGGCGGCGCGACGGTAAGACTCGTTTCCGCGTTCGGCGTATATACTACGAAGGACGGAGAAACCGTTGCGGGACTCGCAAGCGTTCAGAAGACTTATATAACCGTTACGGACGGTACGAACAATTATTATTTCGGCATCGGCGAAAGTAATACGCTTACGCTGCTCGATAAAGCGCCTATGGTACTTACCAAGCGTTATCTCAAAGACGGTAAGGCGACGACCGATTCGAATTCCAGACTTACTCTTACCGGTAAGAAGACGGGCGACGCTTACGACGCCGTTTACAGCGTTACGACTGACGGCAACACCGCGTTACACGAAGGTCTTGCCAAACCCGAAACTCTCGTTTACCCCGGCGGACTTACTCTCGAATTGTATACGTTTACGTCGAACGACGACGCGTACAAGTTCAGATTCTATATTTCGCAGGGTTCTACGATTTACGGAACGGTATACTACTATAATTACTACGCCGTAGACGATACGATCGTTTTCGTCGAAATCAGCGCGCTTGACGACGGCGATATCGAAAACGACGGCGTGACGCTTAAATTCATATATGAAAACGATATGCCCGCGCTCGAATACGGCGACGGAACGAACGCGTATAAAGGCTCGTTTGACACCCGCGTCGAAACGGCGGAAGACGGAACGGAAACTCTCGTCGCGGGACATCTCGTAAAAGCGTTCGGCAAGGACGAATATACGATAACCGCGTATAATTTCAAATCGGCGGACGGCGGACACGCCTTTACTTTCACGCTTTTGTCCGACAAATTCCGTATAAGCGCGGAAAACGCCGAATATACGGGCGAAGGTAAAGAAAAACTCGAACTCGACGGCGCGACGCACGTTGCGAGATACACCGATAAAAACGGAAAACAATCTTACGCTTACTATATCGTAACTTCCGGAGTCCTCGAAACGGACGGTAAGGCGATAATGACCGCCGTCGGTGATACTACCGTTATATTCGACGTCAAATCGGATATGACTATGGAAAAACGCGGTAACGAAGCGGGCGGTTACGTCGTAGTCGATAACGGCGAGTTGTTAGGCGCCGCGGTCAAATTAGACGGACACGGTTCGGCAACGATCGTTTATTCGGACAAGGATAAAGCCGACGAAACCGCGACTTATACGATTACGGATGATATAGTAACCGTAATGAAGGGCGAAACCCCCGTATATATCGGTAAAATCGGCGTTTATACCGAAAAAGGAAAGGATTATCCCGCGTTGAGACTTGACGTCAAAGGCACAGTCGGGGCGTATCTCGATCAGACGGATCTTTCCGTAATCGTTCTCGACGACAACGGCAACGCTACCAGATATTCGTCTTACGGCGCGAAAGAAATCGGTTATTACTATATGATCGACGACGGAGTGTTCTACTACGCCGACAAAGAACTTACCAACGCGTATATGTACGTCGTTGACGGTAACGTCGTTCGTTCATCCGACTTCTTCGCTTCTTACTACGCTTCCGATTTCGCTTCGGTCGTATTCTATACGAACGGTATAGTAAGATATAACAATAATTCCGAAAACGATAAGTACTACACTTACGACGAAGTCTCGAATACGGGCAGAATCTATACGAAAGCCGAAAGCGGAGATAAAAACAGATACGGATATTCTTACGAAGGATTCAGTCTGAATAAAAACGACAAGGGCGAGTACGATACGCTTACTTATAACGACGGGAAAAAAGAGAGAACTTATTACTACTTCAACCGTCAGTATATAACCCTTACCGACGCGACCGGCAATAAGACTCTTGAATTCCAGCCGACGGGTCTTCCCACTTTCACCGTAGAAGCGACGCTTACTGCGAAAGTTACGACGAAGGACGAAAACGGTAAAGAAGTCGTTAAGTACGAAAAGCAGTCTTATTACGTGATTTTGACTTACGACAAAGACGGCGAACCGCATACTTACCTTGCGAAAGGCGTTGCCGGACAGGTAAACGGCAGCGTCAGGGCGAATAACGGCTCTTATACCTACGTTTACACCGAACAATACGATTTGACCGCCGATTTCGGAGCGAAAACGTTCTCGTTCACGCCCGACACGTATAAGCGTTCTTTCCGCGCTTACGATTACACGTACCTTTATCTGCTGGCTAACGGTTATCAGTTGGAATCGCAATACGGCGTTATGCAGATCGTAGAAAACGTCGAAGGCGGAGTAAGCAACTATACTATATCCGGGGCGTTCAAATATTTCCCGGAACTCGACGCCGAAGGCAAGCCCGTCAAAAAGGATAATAAGACCGTCGTCCGCGACTTTACGTTTGAGAACGGCAAGTTGTCCAAAGCAGGATACGCAAACGGCAGATACGGTCACTCTTACGTTGCCGAGTTCGTGGTTAACGGAGAAACGTATCACATGACGTTCTATCTTATGCCTTCGGGAACTTTCCAGAAGGGTATCTACGCTTATCAGATAGCGTACGTAACGAAAGTTACGGATAAGATTACCGTAGACGCCGCAAACGACACGGTATACTTCAAAGAAAAACTTATATACTCCGGAAGCAGAGTTTCCAAGGGTAAGGGCGAAGACGGTACTGCGTTATATTACGAAGTCGGCGACGAATTCCTGCCGTCGCTCCGTTATAACGGCGAAATCGTAAACGCCTACTTTACGGAATTCAAAGACGGTTCGTGGCATTTCGCGTCGCAGGTATATAACGTAACGAGTGGCGTCGATTATCACTACTATTATACCCCCGCTCTCGACGCGGACAATAACGAAATCGACGGCGGAACGGTGCTCAGAACGAGATATTATTATGCGACGACCGGAGATAAAGATAAAGTGTATTTCCTCGTTGACGACGATTACAACGTAGTAAAAGTACTTAGCGTAACTTTCAGCGGCGACGAAGAAACTACGGCTGTCGCCGGTTGTAAAAAGACGGGCGAAAACGTATTCGAAATCGTAGCGGGGGATAAAACTTACGTCTTAACGTTTACGAAAGAAACGGGCGAAGACGGCGCAACGACTATAAACGTCGCTATGACCGAAAAGGCCGCCGACGCAGAAAACGCTGCCTGAATAACTTAAACTAAAAAGTTTCGTTGCGCCGATTTGGTCGGTACGACGAAACTTTTTTGCAATGCCGGACAAGAAGAAAAGGAAAGAAGAAAACCTATGAAGAAATTATTGTTATCGGCGGCGGCTTTAACGCTGATTTTATTCTGCGTAACCGCTTGTTCGGATAAGGGGAAAACTCATACTCACGTTACGACTCGTCACGACGCCGTAGCGGCTACGTGCGTTACGGAAGGGTCGGTGTTTTACGACGAATGCGACGAGTGTCATAAGAAATTCGACGAAAACGGAAATGAATTGACGGAAGTTACGATTCCGATCGATACGACTGCGCACCATCTGTCGGATATTGCCGCGAATCCCGCGACTTGCGCCGAAACGGGCAACGTCGCATACAGGCATTGTTCGCTTTGCGAAAAGAATTTCGAAGAAGACGGCGTTACCGAAATCGTCGACGTGATCACCGCCAAAGACGCCGCAAATCACGCCGACCTCGGCGACCTTATCGGCGCTGTCGCTCATACGTGTACCGAAGACGGTACCGTCGCGCATTATCACTGCGCGGGTTACGATAAAGACGTTGCCGAAGACGGCAAAACCGTACTTGAAAGCGCGGTAAACCACGCCGATCCGGCGCGACATTCTTTGACGCATATTCCTGCCGAAGAATCGACCTGTACCGTCCGCGGCAATACGGAACACGATTATTGTTCGCAGTGTAAGAAGAATTTCGATGAAAACGGCAAAGAACTTATCTCCGTCGAAACGCCGCTTAAAAATCATACTTTGGGCGAATGGATAAGCGAAAAAGACGAACATTACAGAGTGTGTTCGGGTTGTAACGGTAAATTTCAGAGCGGCGGGCACGATTACGGAGCGAACGCCGAAGCCGACGATATAAAATCAGACCACTACTATACGTGTTCCGTTTGCAACTATAAAAAACGCGAAGAACATCAACTTGACTCAGGCGGCGTATGTCCGGCATGTTTTGCCGAACGCGCGGTATGGAATAAGTCTTATTCGGGCGTAATCGTAAATACGGACGGCAAAATATCGGTTGCGAAAAATCCGGTGTTTGCTTTCGGTATAAACGGTAATTCCCGCGGGGCGGCGGGTTGCGTTTTTGAAAAAACCGACGGAATAGAGTCCGTATACGACGGCAACGGTAATCTGACGGGCAGAAATCTTATTTCGGGCACTGCAATCGGCGTAAGATACGAAAATAAATCGCTCGGAAAAGTTAAAATAGTTTATTCGTATTACGTCGCCGAAGAAAAGACCTTAAACGGCAACGAATGGGGCGAGCCGTCGCTCGTTACGAAAGAAATTTTCGGATATATCGACGGCGCGAACGGCGTAATTTTCCTGCCGTCGGGCGGCGACGATTCGATTTTGCTCGTTCCGTCGGACGTTCCCGTCGCCGCCGATAAATTTTCGACGTTTAATTTCGATTATTCCGGCGATAACTCGTTGTATATCGAATATAACTCAAAAGACGATAAAGTCGGAGTGTATTGCAAGAACACGGCTAACGACGAGATTATCGCTACGTATATCGGCGTTACGGTTACCGATTTCGACGATAACGCCGTGGCGGTTGCCGATTTCGCTACTGCAAAAGCGATAATCGTAAAAGGCAAAGACGGCAAGGCTCTGGCGAAATACGGTTACGACGAAGAAAAGAAAAAGGTCGTCGGGCTCGACCTTTACGCCGGCAAATACAGCGGAGATTACGGATTGCTTTTCGTTGACGGTTTCGGTAACGCCGTCGTAGATAATCAAAAAGGCAAGTATTGTATCGCAGGTTTTGAAAATTATAATCTCGGAATATATATTTACGGCGACGATAAAACGGTAATAAACTACTACGAAATTCTCGCCGATTCGTCGGCGTATACCTATACGGGTAATCGCCCCGAAATAACCGTTACGTTCAATCTCGGTAATTTCGGCGACGACTTCACGGTAAACGTCGTTAAAAACGTCGCGTATACGCTTCCCGGCGTAACGCCGACCGATAGCAGGTATTTATTTAACGGTTGGAAATATAAAACGACCGACGGCAACCTTACTTATCGCGCGGGAGAATCGGCGTCGTTTACGGGCGACGTCGAACTCGTCGCAGATTGGAAAATCAAACCTGTCGTTACGGTCGATCTCGGCGGCGACAACGTCGTAAAGATATACGCGATCGAAGGCGAAAACCTTTCGGATATTCTCGCAAACGTCAAAATACCCGAAGGCGAAAAGTTGAAATATTGGTCTGTCGACGGTAAAGCGGTCGGCGAAGGTATGACCGTTACTTCCGATATGACGATAATAGCGGTCTATAAGGCGAAATACGCGCTTAAAGTCGTTTACGGTAACGGACTTGAAGATAAAGAATATACTCTTTTCGAAGACGAAGCGACGAATATTGTCGTTCCTGCCGATACGAACGGCAAAAGGTTCGGTTATTGGTATACGTCTGAAGACGGCGGCGCTACGGAGAGCGCCGAATTCGAAGTCGGCGGAGTATTGACGAACGATACGACGGTTTATTGTCGTTGGAAGGATTTGTTCGCTTACGCGGGCAGTTATAAAGGATTGAGATTAAAAGCCGAAAACGGTAACGCCTTCGTCGCGGAATTGTCGTTCGGAATGACCGCCGACGACGAAGGAAATATCGTCGGACTCGGCAACGGAACGGCGACGAAATATAGCGGCGCGTATCTCTGCGACGGCAGGCGATGCGATTTCGATAACGACGCGGCGTATGAAAATTACGATATAAGCGACGGATTAAGCGGCGACGTTATAATTTATTTCCGGGTAAAAGGCGAGGCGGTTCCCGCTTCGGCGAAAGCAAGCGCATGGGGCGACGGTCTGTATAAATTATCGAAGTGTACTTACGACGACGGCTCGGAAACTTGCGCGTTCTATTGCAACGGCGAGATTTACGGAAACGTGAGTTTCGTCGCGTACGACGATAAAGCCGTAGAAATCACTTCCGTAAGCGACGTATATAACGCGTCGTTCGCATATATCCTCGACGATAACGGGGAGTGGATTGCGGGTTTCAAAAAGACGGACGGCGCGCTCGTATACGACGAATCGATAAATCAAAGTACTGAAAAGCCGAGCATGGTAACGGTTACCGTGTCGGACGGAACGGACACTCTCTTTGAGTTCGGTATGCTGAAAGGCTCTGTGTTGACTGTCGATAAACTTGCCGCAGAAGCGGCTAAAATCGACGGACTTAACGTCGACGGATGGTATAGCGACGCAAAATATTGCGCTGCCTTTGAAGAAATCGTTTTAAGCGGAAATCTTACCGTTTACGCCCTGCTTAAAGCGGACAATCCGTTCGGCGGCTTGACTTTCAGCGGAACGTATTTAAGGCGATCAGACGAAAGCAACAGGAATATAAGTTTCATGTTCGACGGCGGTTCGGAAATTGCGGGTGCGGTAATAGCCGACGGGCTGAGATTGAGTTTCGTCGCCGACTTTGACGAAGAAGGCAACCTGAATATGCGGATTACGCAAACGGGTGAATTTTATAATTGCGTGTTAAAAGTATCGGTAACGGGCAATACTCTGGCTGTTTTAACTTGGAATTCGGGCAATAGCGATTATTCGTTTGCCGGTGCTTCGCTTACTTGTCAGGCATAACGCGAAACGCAAAATTTAACGTAAGAAGGACTCGGAAAATTCCGGGTCCTTTTTTTATACGCTTTCGGGGGATGTTTCGCTTACGCTCAACAAGACACAATTGTCTTTGCTCCTTCGCAATGACGGTATTGTTTAATGCCATCGCCACGCTACGCTTACGATGACAACGAGTGATAAATCACGTAAAAACGCTTGACTTATTTTTTAGCAAGGTATAAAATAACAATCGTTATTTTATTTGTTGAAAGGAGTAATAATGCCTGCAAAAATAGTATTCGATAAAGAAAGGGTGGTAAACGCCGCTCTTAAAATAGCCGAAAATAACGGGTTGGAGGCTCTTAACGCCCGCAGTCTGGCAAAAGAAATCGGCTGTTCCACTCAACCCATATATCTGCGTTATCCCGATATGTCGGCGGTTAAAAAAGAAACGATCGCCGCGGCGAGGCGTATTTACGGGCAGTATCTGGAAATCGGCTTAAAAGGCAAGCCGAGCCTTTTCGAGGGGTATCTGTCGGCGTATATCCGCTTCGCGCGCGAACGCCCCAAACTGTTCGCCATGTTGTTTATGAACGATATCGGCGACGAAAAAGAGGACGGCTTGAAAGATATAATCGTAGATAAAATTTCCGCGCTCGGTAATTACGATAGAGAAACGAGCGAAAAGTTTTTCTTTTCGGCGTGGTTCTTCGCGCACGGTATAGCGGCTCAACTCGCAAGCGGATTTATAAAGTGGAGCGAGAATGATACCGACGCTTTTCTGAAAGAACAATTCGAAGCGTTGAAACTATATTATAAAAACGACGGTAAAAAAGAATGATTGCGGTAAAAATAGAGAACGTAAAAAAGTCGTATAAAGACACGAAAGCCCTAAAAGGCTTTTCCGCCGAGATAAAATCAGGCGAGTTGTACGGGCTTTTAGGTCTTAACGGGGCGGGCAAAACTACGCTTATATCCGTAATCGCGGGGCTTATAAAAGCCGACGAGGGTGATATTACGGTAGACGGCAAAAGCGTAAAAACCGATTCCGACGAGGTTAAGAGAATAATCGCGGTTTCGCCGCAAGAAACGGCGGTCGCGCCTAATCTTACTGTAAAAGAAAATCTCGAATTTTTCGCGGAATTATACGGTAAACCGAAAGATAGAGCGATTATCGCCATGCAAGAGTTCGGCTTGACCGAAGTCGCAAATAAACGAGCGAAGACCCTTTCGGGCGGATACGCGCGGCGACTTTCGGTCGCCGCGGCGGTCATAACCGAGCCGAAACTTCTGATACTCGACGAGCCTACTTTGGGTCTTGACGTTATCGCCCGCAGAGAATTATGGAAACTTATCAATGCTCGCAAAGGCAAAACGACGATAATACTTACCACTCACTATCTCGAAGAAGTCGAGGCGTTATGCGACCGTATCTGCGCGCTTAAAGAGGGCGAAAAAATTTTCGAAGGCACGGTCGACGAAATGAAAACCCTGACGGGAGAAGAGAACTTCGAAGACGCGTTCGTAAAAATTTCGCAAGGAGAAATCTGCCATGAATAAGTCGCGCGCGTTTATAAAGAGAAATATAAAAGAGTGTCTTCGCGATCCCGTAACCTACGTTTTTTGCACGGCGTTTCCCGTTCTTATGCTCGCGTTGTTCGCGATTATAAATTCGAGCGTACCCGAAAAACAAGTCGTTTTCGAGTATAAATCGCTTATCCCCGGCGTGATCGTATTCGGGTTTTCATTCGTGTCGTTGAGCCTTTGTCTGCTCGTTTCGAAGGACTGCAAAACGGCGTTTTTAAGGCGGCTTTACACTTCGCCGCTTAAACCCGTTGATTTCGTTACGGGCTACGCGGTTATCGGTATTCTGATCGGAATAGCGCAGGCGATAATCGCGACTTTCGCGGGTTTTATCCTGTCGCTTATTACGGGCGGGGAGTATTTTTCGTTCAAAGCGGCGTGTCTACTGATTTTGTCGCAACTGCCCGAACTTTTCATATGCGTATTCGCGGGGATTCTGCTCGGCAGGCTGCTTTCCGAAAAAGCCGCGCCCGCGGTTACTTCGGCGTTCGTTTCGGGCAGCGGAATACTCGGCGGAGCGTGGATGCCGCTCGACGCGATGAAGGGCTTTGAAACAGTCTGCGAATTTCTGCCCTTTTATCCGTCGGTAAAAATCGGCAGGGCGATTACGGGCGCGTTGCATAGCGTACCCGACGCTACGGGCGTTTTTGTTCCTTACGCGTTCGATACGGCTACATGTCTCGGGTTTTTAACGCTCGGCGTCTACGCCGTTTTACTCGCGACGGCGTGCCTTTTGGCGTTTGCCGAACGAAAGTAAGGGTTTTCATATACATTTTACTTACGCGAGCGGAAACCGCTTGACTATTTCGGAAATTTGATATATAATTTTTCTTTCGGAAGGGGTTGATTTTCCTTCCGCGACAATACTTTCAGGAGAACCGAAATATGTCTGACGCAAAGAAATACGACGTCGTTATAGTGGGCGCGGGCCCGGGCGGAATTTACGCCGCGTACGAACTCGCGGACAAAAATCTCAATATAGCCGTTTTCGAAGCGGGGCATCCGCTCAATAAGAGAAAGTGCCCTATCGACGGCAAAAAAGTCAAATCCTGCATTAACTGCAAAACCTGCTCGATTATGTCCGGTTTCGGCGGCGCGGGCGCTTTTTCGGACGGGAAATATAATATAACCAACGATTTCGGCGGCAGTCTGCACGAACATATCGGCAAACAGCCTGCGCTTGAACTTATGCGTTACGTCGACGATATAAACATGCGCTACGGAGGTCAGGGTACGAAAATGTACTCGACGGCAGGCACTAAATTCAGCAAAATCTGCCTGCAAAACAAACTCAATCTCTTAAACGCGCAGGTTCGTCATCTCGGCACGGATAAAAACTACGTGGTACTCGAAAATCTCTACGACGAACTCAAAAATAAGGTCGATTTCTATTTCGACACTCCCGTTACGGGTATCGACAAGGTTGAAAACGGGTTTTTGATTACCGCCAAAGGCGAAGAGTATCTTTGCGATAAATGTATCGTATCGGTCGGCAGAAGCGGAAGCAAGTGGATGGAAAGCGTGTGCAAACACCTCGATATTCCCACTATGTCGAACAGGGTCGATATCGGCGTAAGGGTTGAACTCGACGCCGAAATTTTCGAGCATTTAACCGACGAACTTTACGAGAGCAAGATCGTCTACCGCACCGAAAAGTTCGAAGATAAAGTAAGAACGTTCTGTATGAATCCGCGCGGCATAGTCGTAAACGAAAACACCAACGGCATAGTTACCGTAAACGGACATAGTTTCGAGGGCGACGATAAAAAGACGGGCAACACGAACTTCGCGCTTCTCGTTTCGAAGCACTTCTCCGAACCTTTCAAAGACAGCAACGGCTACGGCGAAAGCATAGCAAGGCTTTCCAACATGCTCGGCGGCGGCGTTATCGTTCAGCGTTTCGGCGATTTGGTAAGAGGACGCAGAAGTACCGAAAAACGTATCGAAGAAGGGCTCGTTACCCCCACGCTTTCGGCAACTCCCGGCGACCTGAGTCTCGTTTTGCCCAAGCGTATACTCGACGGAATTATAGAAATGATTTACGCGCTCGATAAAGTCGCGCCCGGTACGGCGAACGACGACACGCTTTTGTACGGCGTAGAAGTCAAGTTCTATAATATGGAAGTCGAAATAGATAACAATCTCGAAACGAAACATAAGGGCTTGTATATCATCGGCGACGGCAGCGGGGTTACGCACTCGCTTTCGCACGCTTCGGCAAGCGGAATTTTCGTCGCGAGAAAAATTTTAGGCGAATAAAATCTATCTGCCGCCCCGCGACGACGTTATCCCGTCGTCGCGGGGCGTTTTGGCAAGGTTCGTATAAAATAACGAAAATGAGAAAACTCGTACAATGTCTGCAAAACAGCAATAAAAACGTTACCGTATATCAAACCGCAAAAGCGATAAAAGAAGCGGGCTTCGACGGCGCTTTCGTTCAGTGGTATAAAACGGGCGAGGGCGGCGTTACGATAAGCGGCGAAGAACAGGTAAAACTCTGCCGCGACAACGGACTTTCCGTGCCGTTTGCGCACCTCGGTTACGACCGCATAAACGACCTCTGGACGGAAGGCAAGTCGGGCGACGAAATGATCGACGGTTATATCCGCGACGTCGAAAACGTCAAAAAATCGGGTGTGAACGAGGTTATTTTGCACCTGACGAGTAAAACGAACCCTCCCGCTCCTAACGAAATCGGCGTTAATCGCCTTATAAGGTTGTTTTCTGCGGCAAAAGACGCCGAAATCGCGGTTGCGCTCGAAAATAATAAGGTAAAAGGGTATTTCGAGTACGTGTTCGACGCGACCGATTATCCCGTAATCTGTCTTGACGTAGGGCATTGCCACGCGCATTTTAACGACGATTTCGACTGGCAACGTTTCGGAAAAAAGATAGTAAGCGTGCATCTGCACGATAATTTCGGTAAAGAAGACGAACATCTGCTTCCGTTCGACGGGAACGTTCCGTGGGAGAGTTACGCGAAGAATTTTTCGTCGGTCGGCTATAAGGGCGACGTTACGCTTGAAAGCCGATACTGCGGAGAATACCTTTTTCTTAAAGCAGAGGAGTTCTACCGCGTAGCGTATGCGAGGGCGGTCAAAATAGCCGAAATGCTCGATAAAACCTGAAATTTTACAACTTTACCGCCCCGAAAGGGCGGTTTTTTTACGCTCGCGTGCCGCCTATACGTAACGCGGCTACGGCTTTTAACCTTTAATTTTCGTCGGATTTTGTCGAAATTTTCATTTTCTCGTATTCTAATCGTTTTAGACGCGTAAAATATCGACTCTCGAATTAGTAGAGTTGTCTAAAAACGGTGGACAACCACTCCCCTAACATTATAGCGCGAAAACGAAACTCTATATATAATATCGATTGTTTTGTCGTTCGCTTTGTAGTATAATTTATCGTGTAGGGTAGGGTCTGCCTTTCGACGCACAAGAAAAATAAGGGAAATCCGGAACGGAGATTTCGGAAATACAAAAAATCGAAGAGATAAGACATGAAATTTTTAGTAAGATTTTTCACTCACTGGACGAAGAAAAAAATAGTAGTATGCTCGTTGACGGCGTTGGTGCTGGCGGGTGCGTCTTTCGGCGCGACGAGATTGTTCGGTAAAGGCGGACTTGCGAGCGTAGTAAAACCGAGCAGTTTCGAAAGCACTATGGAAGCAAAACCCGCGGGCAAGACCGTCGCCGATTTCGCTTCCGACGAAAACGCGAAATATAATCTGTTCGTCGCGCAAAAAGTTCTGCACGACGCGGGCAGTTTCAGAAGCGTAACGAACGGCAAGAGCGAATCGACGGTTTTCGGCGTGAAAGCCGTACAGGAAATATACGCCGAAAGGGTCGTTTACGGCAACTCGGTATATAAAGATTCGAGAAGTTACGGCAAGTACGTTAAGTTTGCCGACGAAAGATTTGCTCACGACGGACATTATCTCTATCGCAACACGGGCAATTTAAGTTCTATTAAAAAGGTTAATTCCTGGGGCGACCCGAAGAATTTCAGACGCGATAAAGATAAATCGGAAGAAGAAGCGCAAAACAGATATCTTTCGAGATACGGTTGTCTCGGCAACGGAATGAGTTCTTACATACTCCGCGAAGAGACCATTACGTCCGCCAAATATTCGGGGCGCGACGACGACGGCAATTACGTGTTCGAATACGATCTCAATATTTCGAACTCCGAAAACGGCGCGTGCTATTGCATTTTACAGGAAATGAGAACGAACGCCGGCACGGAAAACTTCGCGACGTTCAAATCGGCGAAACTCATCGTTACCATGGACGGTAACTGGGTCGTCAAACAAATAGAAAACAAATGTCATTACAGCGTTCCCAAAGTCGTCAAAGACGGGGCGGACACCTACGAACACATGCTGGAAGTGTTCGATAATATCGGCGCGTATAAATCGGCGAAAGAACTCCCGAAGTACGCCGAATTCGAAAGAAAATTCAACTCTACTTCGGCAGGCGGAGAAGAACCCGAAAAGACTGCGTTTTCCGTACTCGGCGATATGTTTGGCGCGTACCTCGGCGAAAAACCGCTCAACGCGAAACTTACGCTGAACGTAAACGGAAAAGAAGTCGTTGCAAACGTTACGGCGAGAATAGATACGAGCGACCTTGCGAAAACTTCCGTTATCGCGAAAATCGGCGATAAATTGTTCGTTTCGTATAATAACGGTTACGTCGCTATTTCTTACGACGAATTAAAACTTAAACTTTCAATCGACGACGTTAAAGCGTTGATCGGCAAGTCCGACGATAAAGCCGAAACGGCGGCTTCGGTTGAAGAAAGCGCCGAAGACGGAGCGGAAGAAGACGGCGAAACGGATATTCTTTCGGGTATTCTCGAAAATATGACGCTCACCGAGAACGCCGACGGAACTTGCGATATCGTAATCCCCGTCGAACTCGGTTCGTTCAAGATTAAAGTTACCGTTTCGGGTAAGAAAAAAGTAATTTCCACCGATAAAAACGGCAAAGAAAAATACACTTACGAACTCACGGGCGCGAACGCCGAAATAGGCGACGTCGCGACCGCGAAACTCGAACTCGTCGAAACCGAACTCAAAGCCCTTTCGGAAGAAGAACTTAAAAACTTTGCAGACTTAAAATCCGTTTTAAGTCAATTCGTCGGCAAAGACGAACTTTCGCTTAAAGTCGATACGGGCTTAAAACTCGGCGGCAAGTCGCTCGTCGCTTACGTCAAGGCGAATATCACGGATAAGCAGGTAATCGTAAACGTTCCCGATCTGTTCGGCGCGGACGCGATACTTAAAATAGACGGCAGCCGTTCGGAAAGCGAGGGCGGGGCAAATATCACGGTAAATTACGGAAAGTTAAACGTCGTTTTGCCGTTCGATAAAATCGGTTCGCTCGTCGAACTCGTCAAGGATAACTTCGGCGAAGAACTCGGCGCTCTCACCGATAAACTCGCGACGATTAAAGATATCGACGTCGCCGAAATTTTCGCGATAATCTCGACCGTAGAAATCAAAAAGACCGAAACGGGATACAGATTGTCGATAAACCTCGGCAAAGAAAACGAAAATAAAACGCTCGTCGCCGAAGTTACGGCGGACGGCGAGATAAAAGACCTTACGGTAAAATACGGCGATTATTCCGTAGGCGTTTCGGGCGCGGGCGACTATGAATTTACCGACGTTTCTGACGGCGAAAGCGTAGATTTGGTCGACCTTGCCGAAAAAGCGATAACTTCTCTGCTTCCGCTTATCAAAAACGAAGGCGGGTACGCAATTGATTTAAGCGGCGTAAAACTCACGCTCGGTAACAACGTGTACGCGGTAAACGGCAGCGTTAAGATCGACGCGAAAAAGAATATTGCCGTAAACGCGCAGATTACGCTTAACGGTAAACCCTTCGCGAAAGCGGATATAAAAATCGTAGACGGAACTATTTACGGCGAAGTAAACGGTTATAAATTTGCGGCGAAAATCGCCCGGAACGGCGCGGTCGCTCAAAGCGGAGAGAACGCGAAAGCGACGTTCGATTTCGATAAACTTAAAGGTTATAACGCTTATCTCGACGAAATCGCGGAACTTATAAAGAAGTTTACGACGATTGACTTCAAATCGCTCGAATACGGCAAGATGATAGACGCTTTCGGATTCGACGCGGAGAGCGGAGAACTTACACTTGAATTAAACGGCGAAACGTTCGGACTCGGAGAAATCAAACTTTCGGCGACTTTGGGTAACGAAAATATCTCGGTTTCGCTTGCAAACGCGAATATAACGGATAACGTCTCGGTTTCCGTCGGAAACGTAAAACTTTCGGCGACGACCGAAGAAATCACCGCTCCCGCGGCAAGCGAAGATTATACTACGAATTTACTCGTAAGGGTAGACGATAATAACGTCGTCTACGCAAAACTCGACTTTATAAAAGGTAAATATTCGTTCGATCTGGTAAGCGGAACCGACGATAACGCGAAAAATCTCAGCGTCGAATACGACGGAAGCGAAAGAACGGTATACGTCAAGTGCGGCAACGCGTTCGTAAAATGCCCGATAGATAAAATCGGGGATATTACCGACGAACTTAAACGACTCGCTCACCCATTGCTTAACGAGGCGGGCGGACAATCGGCAGAAGAACGAGTCGAAACGTCGGCAACGCTTATCGCGTTTATAAAGGATTTGACCGACGACCTTGAAATCTCGTCCGACGAAAACGGAAGTAACATAGTTACGTCGATATGCGAGAGTTTGAAAAACCTGCTCGATATTTCGATAAACGTCAGAATCGGCGACGGTTTCGAAACGTGCGCGACCGTAATCGCGGTACAACTCAACAATAAGACGATGCTCGTCAGAAACGGCGATTGCAGTCATAAGTACGCAGACTTCCCGGCTGAAAAATGCATCGACCTTGCAGAAGTATTCGAAGATTATAAAGATACGCTCAAAAAACTTGCAGACGTAGCGGCCGGCGGCGAAGAACTTAAAAAGAGTTGGACGTTTACTCTCGGCAGTATGAACGTTGCCGTAAAAGGAAAAGAGTACTCGGTAAGTTTGCCGGAAAATCTTAAATTGAGTTTTTCTAAAAACCTGACGGTAGTAGACGTGCCGAAACTCGTACTCGTTACCGACGGCAAAACGAAGACGTTCAGACTTAAATTTGCGTATGCGAAAGCGTATAACGCCGACGGAACGATCAACGAAGACGAATCTCGTCTGTACGTTACGTTTAACGATTTAACGATCGAAAGCAGCGACCTTAAATTCAGCGTTTCTAAAACCGTACTCGCTAAAATAGTCAAAGAAGATTTGCCGGGCGTGTTGTCGGTCGTTCCGCAGATAGGCGAAATGTTAAGCGGCAATATAGGTCTTTCTAACGTGGTAAATCTCGCTACGCTCGTAAGCAACGCGACCTACGACAGAGAAAACGACAAGGCGATAAGCGTAACTATCGGCGGCGACGCGCTCATTACGGGGCTTGGCAATATCACGCTTACGATAAGCAATCCCAAAGACGGCGCGGTAAAACTCGACGTACGAAGCGAAAATACTACTGACGAAGCGCAGAATATCGAACTGCGCGACGTATCTTTGACGGTCGCGGCAGACGAAGAATTTACGGATATCGGCTACGCGACGGACGGACATACGAACCTTGACAGTTTGCAAACTCTTCTTCGTTCTTTCGTCAATACCGCCAACCGCGCGAGTTATCGCCTGGTAGGTAACGTCCCCGTACATCTCAGCGCGCTCGGCATCGTCAATGCGGACGTAACTATCGGCGTCGACCTTAAAATCGACATCGAGAAACGCAAAGGACAGTCCGACGTCGTATATATCGCGCTGAAACTTTCGAGAACGAATCTGAACAGTACCGCAAAGATAGCGTTTAACGACGAGGGCGGATACAGTTATCTCTTCTTCGATAACGTAAGTAATACGGTTACGATAAAACGTAATTCGTTGAACACGTATAAGTATTGTACTAAATGCGGCAGTTTCAATTGTAAGAAGTCGGCTCTTCACTGGGGATTGTATTTTGAAAGCAGACAATTGACGGACGTTCAAAAGAATAATTCCTGCGGTTACGACGTAACGGTATCGGCGGAAGAATTCAAGTCGGGTATGGTTAATTATCTTATGGAAATGATTAACTTTATCGATTCGATAAAGAACGCGATAACCGGAGCGACGAGTTCCAAAGCGTTCGGTATAGACGATATACTTACGGGCTACTCTTACGGAAACTCGGCGTTTACGCTTAACGTGGATCTTAAACCGATAGACGACGTTTTGGGCAGCGGAGTAATCAATATCCGACATAACGCAGACGGCGAACTCGTCAGTCTTGACGGTAATCTCGTCGTGCTGAATATTACCGGAGTAAGTTGTACGGGTACTTTCGATATTTCTTTGGCGGAAGCGATCGAGGGCGACGCAAAGACGACCGTTCAGAATAAGACTTTGTTTTAACATTGACGCGATATAGAGTGTCATTCTGAACGCAGTGAAGCCCCCTAGGCAGGTCGCCCCCTCTCCGCCACGCTGCGCGTGCCACCTCTCCCGCTTCAACGGGAGAGCATACTCCCGGAAGGGTGATTTCCCGCGGAGTGAATATTACGGTAAAATAAAGTCCGACGGTTTTGCCTTTCCAGGCGATGTTTCGCTAACGCTCAAAATGACACAATTGTCTTTGCGAGACCCCTCGTGGGTCGTGGCAATTCCCGCAATAAAGGTCGAAGCGGCTGTATGGTCGTTCGTACCCCAATCTTCGGGATCGCCACGCTACGCTCGCGATGACGTGAACTATATTGTGTCGTGTTTGCGATTATAAGCGGTATAAGAAAAAAATATGGAGGCGTTTTTCGAAAACGCCTCTTTTTCTTTGCTTAAACGGTTTGATTGTGGTATAATAATCGTCGCTATGAAAGATAAATACGTAAGTCCGCTTTGCGAGAGATACGCAGACGCGAAAATGCAAAAAATCTTTTCCCCCGACAACCGCTATTCGACCTGGCGCAAACTTTGGGTTGCGCTTGCCGAAAGCGAAAAAGAATCGGGTCTGGACTTTATTACGGACGAACAGATTGCCGAACTTAAAGCCCATATCTACGATATAGACTACGATAAAGAAGCCGAATACGAACGCTCGCTTCGGCACGACGTAATGGCGCATATTTACGCTTACGGCGACGTTTGCCCGAATGCGAGAAAGATCATTCACCTCGGCGCGACGTCTTGTTACGTTACCGACAACGCCGATATTCTGCTTATAAGAGAAGGTCTTGCCGAAATAAAAACTTTGCTGGTGAACGCGATTAAAGCGGTTTCGGACTTCGCCGAAAAGTACAAGGGTTTGCCCGTTCTGGCGTATACTCATTTTCAGGCGGCTCAACCGACCACGCTCGGTAAGCGCGCCACGCTCTGGCTTAACGACCTGTACGAAGATCTTAAACGGGTAGATTACGAACTCGCAGGTCTTAAATTTTTCGGTTGCAAGGGTACGACGGGTACGGGCGCGAGTTTTCTTCAACTTTTCAACGACGAAGAAAAGGTTTTCAATCTGGAAAAACTTATAGCCGCGAAGTTCGGCTTTACCGAAGTTATTCCCGTTTCGGGACAGACGTATTCGAGGAAAATCGACAGTTTCGTACTCAATACGCTCTCTTGTATAGCGCAGTCGGCGGCGAAATTTTCTTCGGACGTCCGACTT
>OLYC01000824.1_pt1 | contig 23419 bp, 29 predicted proteins | sample 1674271 | NCBI WGS metagenome assembly OLYC01 (sample SAMEA103958154, study PRJEB25191) | human gut metagenome
GTAATTAGGAATATATAAAATAGGTTCAGTGTGAAACGAAAATATACCTGAATCAAAGTGCATATTTTCGTCTAATAATTTCTCACCGCTAGAATCAACAGAAAAATCACAAGCAATAACAGCATCTATGCATCTATTTTCTGTCTTGCTTTGTAAAAAAATCGACTGATTGTAACCTGAAGAGCTTTCTAACCAATAACTATATCCAAAATTCCATCTGAAATTAATTCCACAAAAAGCGATAAAATATTCGCCTTTAGGAACTGGATGATTGAACGTAATTGTTGTATATCCGCCTTCTGTCGTTTCAGTTATGGTTTTTTCATTGAGAGACACACAATAATTACTTGAATTAGTAGCCTTTTTGACTAACTTTATTTGCGATTTTACGCCAGGAAACAGGCTTCCATAAAAACTAACGGTCACTTTGCCTGCGCCTCTAAATGGAATCATATAAATTTTTGTGGTGTTCTCGGCGGGATTATCTGCATTCATCCAAGAATTTAAATTTGGCTTATATACGACTTTCAATTTCGGGTCAAACTGAACGTTAAAATCTTTTTTATCGATTGAAGAAAACTTCACGCTTCCATCAGCAATCCCCGCCGCCTGATACATGCCACCATCTTTCCAACCGTTAGCATAATAGTACCAATGGCCGTTGTCTGTTGTGAGATAGATTCCGGAATCTCCGTTCGGCTTAGCCGATTGTAGCTCTGATAGATTAGCATATATTCCTTTTGGTGAACAACTTACAATATTCCTGATTTCAGTATCAAAATTTTCAAGTCTATCTCCTAGAGTATTATATGTTCCTCTTGCCTTAGCGACTTCCATGTTGGTATTTCCGTTAGCGATACTATCTGCGTAAGTCGTTTCAATACCCGTAGCGATGGCTTCACGGACATCTGCCCCTCTTGTTTTTTTTCTGATAGCCGCTGTCAAAGCATTAATGTTTTTGGTTTTTTCCAACGGCGTCACATCATCGTAGAGGTTCAAACGTCCCTCTGCTTCTGTTTGTTGCATATTTAATTACCTCCCTTTAGTTCTTGTTGCAATCTAGCAATTTCAGACTCAAGATTTGAAATAGTTTTTGCTTTTTCTTCTTGGTTCTTATTATAAGTAGCCAGATGTTCTTCATATGTCTTTTTTGCATTTTCATAAACATATAAAGATTGTTCATATGCAGAACGTTCTGCATCGGTTGCTTTATCTGATAGCGGAGTTGGTGCAGACGGTCTAACTGGTGGTGTTTCAGTATCTTTTTTCAAGCTATCTAATTGATATTTTAAGCTCTCTAATCGTTTTCGCTTATTCGCAACTGAAGAATCTTCCTTCAATTTAGCGATAGACTTTGTTGCTTCACGCAACTGTAATTGATATGCATATAATGATTGATACTGAGACCCTATCGTCAATTCAGATATTTGAGGTTTCAATATATCTATTTTCTTCTCTATTATCTGTAATGTCGCTATATCGGATATTGGGGCATTTAAAATAGGATGTTTATTACCGATTTTGAATTTCCCATAACGATCATCAATCAGATATCTTTCAACTACAGAGACTGTCCATTTAGCTAATGAAACTTTTTGATCTCTCAAGTATTGTTTTCCACGAGCCAATAAAATATTAGGGTCATCAATTTCTGTCCAAATGACAGGTTTACGAATAATTCCGAATTGTTTTACTAACTCATCATCTTGAAGCCATATATTACCGCCATTAACACTTGAAATATCCAATTGAGCGCGTGTTACATCATTACCTAGTTCTTCTTGACTTCCTTGTGTATCAAGATCAGCGCCAATTGGCATAATCTGAGTAGCAAGACCATCAAAGTCAATATCACGGCTAGCAGATTTGATATTCCTACCCAATTGGATAGGGCTTTTTTTAGTTTCTCCTACATCTGCAGTCCAATCTAAATAAAAGCCATCATTTTCTTCACGTAGCGTTAAATACCCTCCTATACTTGTAATTATACGCTCCCGAATTGTATCCCATGTAGTTTCATACCCTAAATACCGATAAGGTCTATCAGTCCTACTTTCGACAGTTACATTACCTAACGCTATCCGTTTGTAAGGCTCTACCTGACTATTTGCTACTCTTAAAATTTCTTCTAAGTATGGTCTAGTTCCTTCATTTCTTAGCTTTTGAAAATATTGACTAGAATCATGAAAGAATGATAGAAAATCTTCACAGATAACTTCTTGAACAAAGCCATTTCTTGTCATCTTATTAGACATAGCTAGCACACGTCCTTTAAATTCAACTTCACCATCTCTAAGATTAACTACTTCAATAATTGATTGAAAAGGTACTATATTTTGATATAGCGGATTAGTCAATGGAATTGTAAAAGTAAATTCATGTATTGCATTCAAAGCTTGAGTAATCTGACCTGATAAAACTTTATTCGCTGTTCGTGAATACGGTTCGTGGATAACCTGTCTATGAATAGTTTTTTTAGATAATTTATCTGATAGTCTATCATTAAAACTTGGCCAGTGATAAACTTCAAATCCTCCACTTTTTAAATTTGTCATGCCATTACCTCAATAGAAAAATGCATAGATATATAGCCATCTCCTTGAGCAGTAAAATAGTTGACTCCGGGTTTTAAAATTAAGGTGAAATCTGTATTTTCACCTTTTTTAAAGTTATAAATTGTTCCATTGTCATCAATCAGATTGAAATTACTACTACATTTAATCGTTGGGCTAATAGATGTGTCTCCACAATTTACAAAATAAATACTTTTTTCTCCTGAAACTCCCCACTTTGTCCACGCTGAAAAATCGTTATTAAAATCGAATGTATCCCAAACATCATCAAAGTATTCATCTTCGTGGAATGCGAATGGATAGCACTTAAAAACAATGGTAGCTACCAGATTCTTCTTAATAGGATCGTCTGCTACTTTGATGTGTTTAACCTTGCCCATCCAGTAATAACGTCTATCATGCGTATCAAACAGTTTCTGTCCTGTTTTAGTGACCATTTGAGACTTAATCATACGCTCTGCTGTCTTACGGTCTTCGTACTCTTTAAACGGTAACTTAAACTCGTATGTAATCTCTCTAGGCTCAAAGACACGCTCACCAAGAATACCAGAGAAATCAAGCTCCCCTTGCATGTAAGGGATAGACTCGACAATCTCTTTCTCGCCTGGCGTTGGTGCTTCACGTTTCTGTAAGTACCAACCAGCGTCACGACTATTAAAATCGCCAAACGCTATATATTCTTTGATTTTAGTAATCATAATCTGTGACGTCCTTTCAATGTTTTAATCGTATCGATAGCACTGTTGAAATTATTAACTGTGCCACCGACAAGAGCACCGGTATCTAATACCATGTTTTGACCTTGTGCTACTTGGTCTTTGAGTTCTCCAAGAGCATCAATCACATCACTAAGCAAACCGGCTGAATGTGCAGCATAGGCTTCTTGACGTGCTGAAATCGTAGCGTCTGGGGTTTTATCTCTGAGTACTTCCATCTTCAACTGACTAGCCATATTTGAAGTGGCACCCGTTAGCATGGCGTTAGCTCGAACATTGAATCCGTTGACTTGTTCACGGATATAATCGAGACTGTTCGCAACCTCTGGAGCTGATTCGTCGATACCTCGAGCAATACCAAGACCAATCCACCAACCGACTTCGTCACGGAATAGGTGTGATGGTGAGTTGATTTTGGCTTTAGCTTGTGCCGCTCTTTCAGCTTGTGCTACCAGTTGGTTAGCTGCTGCTGTAACCGATCCAAGAGCTGAATTCATACCTGCTGCAAGACCTTGTCCCATGTAAGCTCCTGCTGAGTAGAAAGCACCGTAACCTGATCTCGCTGCTGCGGCTGCTTGGTTAACCGCTGCTTGAGTAATTACCACTAATTTCTGTCCGCTTGACTGCATTGCTGAAACCATTTGAGCACCGCCAGTCCTTACCGCAGCAGCGATTTGATTCATGCCATTTCTCACCACCGTAACTATTTGATTCATAGAGGCTTGTGTAATAGTAATCATTTGAGTTCCACTAGAACGTAGAGCAGCAGTCATTTGCATAGAACCTGACATTACCGATTGAACCGCTGACATAATGCCAGTTCTTACTGCCATACCTAATGACACCATTGCAGATTGTAGTGTCATTGCTGACGCTCCAACTGTAGCGAATACACTAGCAAGCATCATGACTTGAGCACTTACTGTTGCAAATCCAGCTCCTGCAATTTGAGCCGAGCTAGTAAGCATAGCAAGCTGACTAGATACCATAGTAGCCATCATGGAAACCATACTGAAACCAGTTTGTGCTGCAATGAGTTGAGCACCAAACATAGCTACCGCTGCACCTGACATCATGAGCAGTGATGTCATTTGCATGATTCCTGTAGCAAACATCATAAATTGACTATTCAACATAGTTAGCGATGTACCAACCATAACGAAGCTTGTTCCTAGCATAGCTGAGCTATTAGCAATCATCGTGAAGCTTGTTGTTATCATTGTTAGTTGTGTAGCTAACATAGTCATGTTGGTAGTCAACATAGTCATGACAGCACCAATTGAGGTCAAGCTAGTTGCTAATGCCATAGCTACTGCGCTGAACATAGTTAATCCTGCTGTTGCTTGCATTAATGCTGGCACTATCATCATAATCTGAGTTTGGAAGATTGTGATAGGTACTGCAATAGCAGACAATCCAGTTAGTGATTGCATGGCTTGAATTGAGAACGTGCTGAACGCTGTTCCTGCGATAGTTAGCATTGACTGTAAGCTAGTAAACGCTGATTGAATACTTGTAATCATGCTTGAGAAAAGACTCAATCCTGAAACAGCGCTAGCCGCTGATGTTGACACTTTGCTCATACCATTCCCAAGTTGAGCCATACCAGAACCAGCTTGAGCAAGCCCTGCTGAGTTATCCCCAATCGAACCAATACCATGAGCCACTGCTGCAAGAGATGCAGCCATGTCACCGAGATTTGTATTAGTAATCTTAACCACACCATTTGCTAACTGATTGAAACCAATCCCTGCTTTTTGAGCAGCTGTACCAATTGAGTTGAATACATTAGCAAGGCTATTCAATATACTACTGATTGCATTGCCTGCGGAAGTAATCACGCTTGAAATGCCTTCAAACGCTGACTTAATACCGTTTCCGATACCTTGAGCAGCTGTACTGATTGATGTTCCAACTGATTGAACCACGCTAGCAATACCTTGCAAGGCTGCACCAATTACAGCACCAGTAGCACTTATAATACTAGCCACACCACTTAGAGCCGTACTAATAGCCGTACCGATACCCATAGCTGCGGTAGCAATTGCCATTCCTGCAGCTGACACAACCGATGCGATACCACTCAATGCAGCACTAATCACACTACCAATTGAGGTGATAATAGGCACAATTTGTGTTATCGCTGTAACAATCGCTGAAATGATTTGACTGATGATAGGTGCTAACGTTTGAACAACCGCAATGATGGCAGAGATCACTTGACTAATGACCGGAGCCATAAGCTGAACGACTGTAACAATACCTTGAATCAAGGATATGATGATAGGTGCTGAAGCTGCTATCGCTTGAGTGATAGCACTGATTATCATTGCAATCTGTGGTCCGAATTGACCAATTACTTGAGTAACTTGAATGATGCAGTTTGCTATTACCGGAGCGATTGCAATAATAGCGTTAGCGATGATTTGAGTTACTGCTGTTATTGTATTTCCAATGATTTGAATAATTGGAGTAATTGCGGTAACTACTGCACTAATTGCAGTACCGATAGCGGTTGCTAATCCACTAAATGCACTGATAATAGCTGGAAACGTTCCTAAAATAGAAGTCCAAGCATTACCAAATGCTGTAATAAATGGTGCTGCATTGCCTAGAGCAGTGCCGATAGCTTCAACCAATGGAGATAATCGTGCAAGTCCGGGCGCAGCTTCACCGACTGCCTTGACGACAATTCCAAAAGCAGTTCCGAATGCTTCAATGATAGTTCCTGCAGCTTTGCCAATACCTTGGACGACTGTGCTAAATGCTGAACCCAAAGCGTTTAAGATTTGAGAAACGCCTTGGGATTGAGTGGCTAGCAAAGTGAATGAAGCAACGATAATACCAATACCAGCACCGATTCCGACTGCTGCGATAGCTACGGATGCACCAAATGATAGCAAGGTTGCGGGGTTCAACCCTTTAAGACCTTGTAAAGCTGATTTAATTCCTTGGCCAAAGCCTTTAAAAGCAGTTGATAGCCCTGTTCCGATGCCTTTTGTAGCTGTTGAAATGCTAGTCCCTGTTGATTTAATGACATTGGCCATCCCACTGAATAATTGAGTGATAGTTGATTTAGAACGTTTAGCACTCTTGGCAGCTTGTTCAGTTCCTTCTGCAGCGTCCTTTCCAAACTTCTTGAAAGGATTTAAACTATTGATGAAGTCCAACCCTTTCATTGCAACACCTAATACTGAAATACCAGCCTTGGCAGTAGCAAAACCTGCTACCATTGCCAAAATCCCACTGGTGATACCGTTTAGAACCTCCGGCGGTAATGAGCTGACAAACTTAGACACTGCTGAAATGGCTTGAGATATCCAGTTTACAAGCGTTCCAAGAGCTGATCCAATACCTGAAATGATTGACTGCATTTGTGAGCTACCAAGTACTTCGCCGAATGATGAACCGATAGTCTTAATGGCGTTCCAAGTGTCTTGAACAGCAGCTTTAAATGACTGAAATGCTCCAGTATCAGCAAATGATTTTATGAAATTTTTAACCGATGTCGTAGCAATGTTTAGAGCTTGTGAGATACCGTTTGCAATATCGCCAAACACCGAGCCAATGCCCTGCATGATCTTGCTACCATCAATCTTGCTAAATAGTTGCTTGATTGATTTTGATATATAATTAAAGGTCGCACCAAGGTTCTTTAAAGCTCCCGTGTTTGAGAAACCTTTCCAAAGCGAAGACAATCCACTGCCAATCTTGTCCGCAATGGCGTTGATGTCAATCCTTTCGATTGCGTCGGTAAGACCAACAACTGCCTTTATACCTATTTGATTGAGTTTTTCAAACTGAGGCATTAGCTTATTTGCTAGAGATTCTTTCATCCCATCGATTGCTTGGTCAACAGTCTTGAACTCTGTCGCCATCTTGCTGAAAGTTTCGTTGTTACCGACCTTTGCGATGGCATCAAAGAAATCCTCGGTCTTAATCTTGCCATCTTGGACAGCTTGCACCATTTCAGCAGTGCTCATGCCCATTTCTTTCGCAATTGCAGCAATACCAGCAGGCGTTTGTTCCATCATTAGCTTGAAATCTTGCCATTGAACCTTAGGTTTAGCTGCCATCTGTGTTGCTTGTTGACTCAAGGTCTTCATGGCTTGTTGGGGGTTTTCAGCTGCTGCCGCAAGTCCCCCGAAACCTTTAACAAGCTCAGTTGTATTTTTTGTCCCAACAGCTGCTAGCTGTGAGTATGTAGAAGCCATATCGGAAGCTGAATAGACTGTTTTTGTTGCATAGTCTTGCAACTCGCTTTTAACCTGCTTTATCTGGTCGGTTGGAATGTTAATTTGTTGCATGTTGCCTTCAAAGGTCTTCCATGCCTTAGCTGAATTATTCAACTCACCAACCATTGACTTCATGCCATTGCCAAGGGCACTAATACCTCCCATGATAGCACTACCGACCAAGTTAGCACCGAGTACAGACTTAAACACCGAACCAACCTTACCAGCTGAACCTTTTAAACCTTCTAGCGAGCTCTTAATACGTTGTGCACCGCTTTCGGCGTCTTTACCATCAAATAACGCCTTGATGGTGACTGTACCATCTGCCATAGATTATCCCTCCTTTCTAAAATTCTTCTTCATTTTCTTCTTCCTCGATAACATCGTTAGGGAGAGCATAATCTTTCTGAAGCCTACGCATTTCCTCTTTGTATTCTGAAGAGTCGCCCTTTTGTGGCTTCCATTTGCGAATTTTAATGACTTCCATCAACTTCGTTCCCTCTGGTAGCCCAGACAGTAGAGCGTTGAATTTTCGCCAATGCAGTTTACCTTGTGCATCGAATAGATCAATGCCGTATGCTTGTAAGAATGACGAATAGATATAGTCACCATCATATCGGATGTCATATGGTGCTCTCTGCTTCGTGTCATTGCTTGCTGTTGTCTTCATAGGATTACCAGCCAAGTCATACTCAACATGATTGTCCTCGACATCGGATAAGCTGATATGCTCCTCAAAGACTGATTTGAACACTTTTGACATCTCTTCTACTGAGTAATTCTCAAAAGCTTTGTTAAATGATTCTGATTTTTCCTCTCTAGTGTTACCAACTAGGCTTTTGCTAATCAGCATCCGAATAGCTAAATGAGGTTTGATGTATTCAGGAATATCATCATCCCGCATCATTTCAAACATTTTCAAAATATTGTCAAAGGACAAGTCAAGGGCGTACTCTTTATCATCAATAACTAACTTATCTGTTAGTTTTCGTGATAAATCAATCATTCAAATACTTATCGAGGGCAGCTTTTGAGTTTTGGTTTTCAAATTCCTCAGAAATGCCTTTGATGGCTTCAATCAGATAGAACATAGCATTAATTGTTGAATTGCCAGCAAACGCATAGACTTGATTAAAGGCTTCTTTATCGTCAAATATTTGATTAAAGCCATCTTCTACCAATGCTTTCAACGCTCCAAGAGCTTCTTCATCGCTTGTTTCTTGGAACGCTTTCCCTTTGGCTTGCAAGTCCTCACCAACTGCCTTCATACGTTTGATATTGCTATCAGATACAGGAAACTCAAGTTTAAACTCACCGAAATCGACGGGGATGACATTGCTACGTTTTTTAATTACTACCATGTTTGTTCTCCTTTACGAAAAAAAGAGGGTAAGGGCAAACCCCAACCCTCTTAGTTGTCTTATCTTTTCTATTTAATTTATTTAATTTAGTGATTATCCACCGATTCCCGGTGAAGATGCAACTGTACGAACAGTAGTTGATGGAGCGACTTCGTGTTTCTCTGGTGTGCGTGACCAGTTGACTTGAAATTTAATAGTTTCAAGCTCTGAAGCTTCACCGTCACCAACCTCAATTTCAGAAAGTCGAGCAAGACCTTCTTTGTAAGTCTTACCATCTGCAGCTACTTCTTTGTACCAAACAATAAGGTCATCACCTAATGCGTCTTCTTTGTCAACGACAAAGTTTTGAGCTTTATCATCATAGTCACGATGACCTTCAAATGAGCGACCGCGAGATTTTGAAGTGATAACCGTTTCTTTAGTGCCATCACCATCAAAATATGCTACATCATCGTCTTCTGTGTCGTTTTCTGGAGCAGACTCTTTGATACCTTTAGCAATCCACATATATTTGTCGTCTGTTGGGACTTTATCTGGATTCTTTGGGTCGTAAGGTGCGATATAGTGTTTTCGAATAGCGTTTTTAAATTTAGCCATTAATTAAAGTTCCTTTCTACTTCTAATCTTGCATTTAAATCAAGCAAGTAAATATAAAAACCCTGCTCGTCGGCATCGTTTAGGCTCGGTGTCTCGACGGTCAAGGATATAAAAGTGTAAGAATTATTTAAACTTGGTAACTCGAATCCAATTTTGGAAAGTTCTGTGTTAATTTTCCAAAGAATAGCATTTAGTTTTTGCTGATCCTTTGATTTAATCGCTATCTCATAAGGTAGTGATAGAATCTGGGTGCCAGCCATGTCTTCGTCTTCAACCTTCCCACCAGGCAATGGATAGACTGAAAGACTCTCGTTTTCTGAAAGATAATCAAGTTTGCATTTTAACGGTAGTCCAAGTGTGTTGATGAAGTTTGCGAGAACTTCTGAAAAATCGTTGTCGTTCATTATTTAACTCCCATAGCTCTTAAAGCGACTTCGCCCCATTGTTTAGAATATTTAGCAGATGCCTTCATGTCCCAACGTTTACCAGTTCCGGGCGTAGTATAATTCCTGAAAACGAAGCTTCTATTTTTGTTGTAACTTGATCCATAGAATTGAGCTCTTGCATAAGGTCCCGGATATCTAATGCCATCGCTAAAAGGTGAACCGCTAGCACTCAAAGTTCCATCTCTACGAGGGATGAATGGCTCCATATCAGTAATCATTTGACCAATCATAGCAACTTTTCCACGTTTGACCGCTTCGGGACTGCATTTCTTTTCGAGACCATGAAGGTCAACTTTAACCGATACTGTAGTTCCCATTAGATCACCTCAATTTCATAGCAAAACACTTTATTTTGTCTTGGATAATAAACTGGAATAATGGAACGAATCTTATAATCTCGTTTTCCGTCATTAATCAATCCGTTTTCAAAGCTTTCGTCAAGAACCACTGGACAATATTTCGGATAGACAAATAAAATACTGGGCTTCGATTCGTTACGATTGTTAGTTGACCCGCTAACATTGAACTGTCTATCAAATCTAACGGGTTTTAGGGTTGTGGGCTCATCATATGTTACTTTTCCCCAAACATCCGTTTCTCCCGTCAACTTCTTGATAGTGACAGCATCAACTAACATACGCTTATCTATCATAGTCCACCGCCTTACAGCCAAATCCAGCTAATGTCAGCCAGTTTAGAGCGTCAAGGGATAGATTGAACCGTTTTCCATCATGGGACGATTTAGAACCGTTCTGATAGCTTACATGAGTACGTCCAACAGTCATGCTTGACAACGACGTCTTATCCTCAGCAGTCAACAAACCGCTCGAATCTAAGTAAGCAATTTGATAAGCTACTGCTTTTTTGACCGATTGCTTGCGTTGGTCAAAGTCCGTTTCAAAATCATTAAAATCGTAGAAGTTTTTTAAATATAAATCAATAGTGAGACTAGCTCTAGCTAATAGTTTTTCAAAGTCTTCTACGTCTTCGAAACCAAGTTTTAGAAATTCTTCTTTGGTTAAATATGTCATTCAACCGCCTCCTTTCGTCATTTTAGGAGGTCTAAAAGCTCCGCTTTAGTAAGTGTTGAAAAGCCAGTGAGACCACGTTGCTGTGCGATAATACGCAAATCAGCGACAGTCTTGTCTTCTAGCGTTTCAGACGATTGTTTTTGAACGTCATTATCGGGTGATGCTTTATCGCCGCTGTAATGACGACGCATTAGCATTCCCATTAAGCACCTCCGAATTTAACAACTTTAGAGTCGTCGTAGAGATAAACACCGTAGTATTCATCGCCTGAATAAACAGTTGTCTTTTTCAAAATGTCACGGTCGTTTTCAATCATGACATCACGTTTTAAAGCGATGACGAATGCACCATATTTGGCGTCATCATCTGTATCTGTTTGAAGTGAAGAAATTTTAACAAGGAATCCTTTTCCTTCATCAACTTTCTTAGTGCGGACGATTTGCACACCAGAAACTTCACCGAAAGTGCCAGACACTACAGCTTCAGCTCCAATTTCTGATCCTTTGAGCCAGTTTTGTCCAGCATCAGCACGCAATTTGATAGCGTCTTTAGGGTTGATAAGAGCCACATAGCGAGCATCTTCTTCGTCTGCAAATACTGACAAGGCTTTATCGATATTTGCAACTGAAACAGGGGCTTCAGCAATGTTTTGAGTGGCAGTTTTAGCAACTTCAACTAGGTCATTGTCAACTTTGTTAGCAATAGCCAAAGCAATCTGGTTGGTAGCTTCACCATAGACATTTCCATGTCCGACTAAGGCGGCTTTGTCTGTGATTTCAATAGCTTTACCAGCTTGTTTGATTTTCATCTGTGTCACTTTAGTTCCCAATTGGTCAATTGGAATTGCAGTTCCCTCAGTGATATCTGTAGCATCTCCTGAATATGTCCATTGAGGAACTGTAAGTTGATCACCCGGACGACCTACTAGATTAGTGTCGATGAATGCTAGAGGTGTGAATTTGATTAGTTTAGGCAATTTAGCTGAAACCATGTCAGCCATTACCTGCGGATTGATCACCTGTGCAGTTGTTGTAATACCTGTTGTCATTTAAAATTATCCTTTCAATTTTTGATATAACTCTGGGTCTTTATCAAAGAGTGCTTGACGCTCATTGATACCCATATGTCTGAAATCTTCTTTGGTAAGTCCGCTCTGACTAGCAGTGGGATTCCCACCGGCAAAGATTTTAGGTTGTGATGCTTGTTCTTCTTGCTTGAAAAGATATGGGCTTGTTGTCTTCAACTCTTCAACGACTTTGTCTAGTTTGGGTTTACCAGCTTCATCAAGTTCAATTTCGTCAAAATTGATGAATTTAGCAAGGTCATCTGAATTGTGAGCGTTCACGTCTTTCAAAGCTAGACGAATAGCATTTGATTTAGTAACTTTAGCAAGGTTTGCTTCATACTCTGACTTGTAAGTGTCGAATTTAGCTTGTAAGTCCGTCAATTGTTGTTTGAGTTCTTCGCTCGCTCCTTCCTTAGCTTGCAAGTCATTGAGTGCTTGGCTTTGTTGCTCAAGTTGTTGTTTAAGGCTTTCGTTTTCAGCTTGTAATTCAGACTTAGCTTGTGATTTAGCGTTCTCAATACCTGCACCGTACGCTTGCATGATATTGTCAATCACACTCTTATCTGTAATACCAGCTTCAACTAACATATCACGTTTCAAACTCATGTTTAAAACTCCTTTGTTTTACGTCCGGTGGACTTAATTTGCCCAGTTTTACGACGTTTGGCAGGTCATGATAGTCTAATTCCTATCAGTCAAGATTTTGGATCATCACCTTTCTTTTTTCTCCGCTTCCGCATTTCGATTTCTGCTTTAGCTTGATTGAATGGATCATCGTAATACCTCTCTTTCGAATAATCTCTATATAGGAATGGATGTCGTTTCAGATAGTCTCTCATTGCTGCTTGTTGTTTTCTAACTTGCTCTCTGTATTTGCTTATTAGATCGTCATCATCTAGCTTGTTAGCAACATGAAGAAGCTCTTTAGACTTTCTGATAGAGCGTTCTATAGCTCTCTGCTTAGATTGAGCGTTGGCGTTCTTTATTGCTTCATCTGGTGTTATGTTTGCTAGGTGTTCGGGAAGTTCGGGCTTGTAGTTGACACCTACAACATAGGGCGTCAATGTATGGTGGCAGTTAATACCAAGGCATCCACTAGCACTCCCATATCCGTAGTCTAAAAGAGAATAAATCTTCTCTCCTTCTTCAACCCTTGACTTTCCAAACGTTACAATTTTATGCTGGATAGGAGCACACATTTCACGAGCCGCTGGCTTCATTGAGTAATAGAATGTATCAATTCCCAATTCTTTTGCTGGTGCCGTTCTTGCTTCACGATAGACACGCCAAGAAGTCGAGTTAATGACTGTTCTTGCGTAAGTATCAGCTCTCCACTGCTTGCCTTGCTTATCTGTAAAACCATAGAAGCCTTTATCTGCCCATTTAATGACAGTTGTTGATATAGCTTTTTGAGGGGTTTCTAAACCAGTTACAACTTTAGCCACAGTCTCCTCAACGATTCCTTGATAGACTTTCCTGATACTCTTTGGAAGAGTAGTATTAATAAGGTTATCAATATCTCCCATCGTTTGATTGACGTAGTTTGCTAGACTGGTTTGAATAAGGTTGTTTGTAATGAAGTCGTTTTTACCTCCCAAATCCTCTATCAGTTGACTCTTGGTGTCCTTATATACCTTATATCCTTCGTTCTCGATAACGTATCTCAATTGTTCTTCAGCAATCCCAGAATACTCTGCAATAAGCTTAATATTAGCATTGTTGAGCAATCCCATCTCACTCATTTTTTCGAGTTGCCAAAGATATGGATTTTCTTCAAGGCTTGCTGTCCCACGTTCTCTCACTCGATCAATTACTTGGTCGAATAATTCCACGGTTAGTTGATGATAGATGTCAGCTACTCTACTAGCGTCAAGCATTAGTTGTTGGTCGTTTAATTTGATAGGTTTTTTCTTAGTCATAGCCTATCACTCCCCGTAAATGTCAACCTCTTCACTTGTCCTAAAACTATCAGTGCTTACCATAGTTTCATCATTGATTTTTTGGTAAATCTCTTGTGCTTGTTCATTGGTGACATTGAGTGTCTTCTCGATAGCCATCGTCTTTGGAGCAAACCCAGCGGCAACCATCTTAGACCAGTAATCAAATTCAGCGTTTCGGTCTGTGAATACACCATCATCTAAATCAACACTAACTTCATCCATTGTTGGAATCTCACCAGTGTAGAGATTGTAGACTTTAGCAAGCTCTAGGATTGAAATTACGAGCTCTTTTAATGACTGCTCAACAAGAGTAGCAATAGAGTTCCGCATTTGATATGTGTCTGATTGTTCTGACACTACCTCAGTAGCAGTCTTCATGCTCTTACCGTCGAAGCTAAACATTCCAGTGGAAACACCTAGTTGCATTTCAAATAGACTGAGTCCTTTGTTAATGGCTTTAATGTAATCGTCTGAGCGGATATCTGTCGTAAGATCAGTAATACCGATTCCTTTATCCATATCACCGCTATCGAATTGTTCGTAAACATTGTGACCAGTCTCAAACTCACGTTTGACTGTGACCTTCTCACCGTTTGTATCATACTCAGTCTTAATCATTTGAGTCGGTACTGCAACCCTACGCTGACCCATCTTGACTTCCCACATGAATTCGTCATAAGTGGTATTGATGAAGTCCATAGTAGTCTTAGCGTTGTCGAAAATAGATAAGCCCAAAGGACTGTTAATGTCCTTGTTATTCATACCAGGCGGTTTCAAATACGTAAATAGTGGTCTTGTAAGTCCGTTTAGGGTAACAGTCTCTTCTAAATCTTCATAGAGTGTTGATAGAGGAACACGTTGACCGATAATGGTTTTGGATTCAGACTCATAAAGCTCATTACTTATCGTGTAAGTCTCTTTGTTCCACTCATGAAATTCAATCAGACTGTAGTATTTTACTTTCTGCCCTTCCGTTTTTATTGATTTAGTGACAATGGCAGCACTTGATACGTCTTGAGTGTTTGCTCGCAATGGAAAGAATACCGTTGCTTGCACAAACGACACTCTTATTTGATCACCGTCAATATAAGGACGCATTGCAAGACCACCAAGAGCCAGACATGACTCTAAGTAGCGTTCAAAGTTCTTGCTAAATTTGTCATTTTTCAGTGTCTCATTGATAAAAGCGTCGGCAACTTCATTATCAACTCGAATAGTAGCTTGCTCATTAAATACCAGACTAGCAACCTTCTTCGAAGCTGTACGTCCAAGAGGCAAGTGGTTGAAGTCTCGCTTAACTTGTGACCCGTTACTATCTCGGTAAGTTACACTGTCGAAATCTCCAGCAAAATATCGGAGATTATCCATGATACGGTTGTATTCTTCAGGTGAGATAGCAATCTTTGGATGGTCTGTGATACTGTTTAAACTTTGGTTAGTTATCACGTAATTGCTCCTTTTTATAAAGTTCTTAATGGTCTGTATGATTCCCATTAGTTGCTCCTTTAAGCTTTCAAATCTAGTTCTCTAGCGTTGTCTAAGACAAAATATTTCATAGAGTCGCAACAGTGGTCATCCTCTTTAATTACTTTTGGATCGTCTGTATGTATCGTCTTCTCGTCATATCGATACATTTTATGCTCCTCGTAGAATATCTTATTAGCTGGAATGTCAAGGTAGTAGAATCGACCCTCAGCTAACAGACTGGTAACCATGTCTATCATGGTCTGATTCTTCTTCTTAGCTACTGGATGCCATCGTTCGCCAAAATCTTTGAAATATTGATTCCTCAATGCGCCCTCTGCACTATCGATGGTCATGCGTAGTTTAGGAACTCGGTATTTATTAAGTACCTTATCAATGAAATTGCTAACCATGACAGTTAGCTCGCTAGGTGCCTTCTTAACAACTTGACCAGCTGGGCTGTAATAGAACGTATCTAACAGAATCACATTGCCCTTTGCAGTTAGTCCATAAGCACAGCAAGCTGTAGCTGATTGTTGATGCCCTGTGTCCATTGCAAAAGATATACCAATAAGTCTATCGTCTGTCGGTAAGCTATCGATAGCATGGAATGTACTCATGTTATACACTTGATTACCAAGCCCTACCGCTTCACCTAAATATAGATAACGGTAATAATCATAGTCGTTCTGCTTAATACGTTCTATATCTTCAAGCATTTGATCAGTAACGAAACCTAATTCATCATCAAGATAAGTACTTGAATGCGTTAGATAGTTATCATTTGTCTTGATTTCTTCAAACCACTCATTTATCCAGCTATAAGGGTTTCGAGGTGGGTTGTATGACCAAAAAAATTGCACAAATTGAGCGTTCTCGTGTTTTTGCCGCATAAAGGTGACATTTGATTGGTCGAAGTCTTCAGCACTGGTAAACTCAGCCGCTTCTTCATACCAAACAGCAATAATGTTCCCGATGTCATTTGATTTCAGTTTCTGGAAATCGTCCTGTCCGTAGAAATAGAATGTCGAACCTGTTTGCTTGTGAACAATCTTAAACGGGCTCACAGTAGCTCTAAACTGACTCTCTAGTCCAAACATACTAATGGCCCATTGAATCTTATTAAACACGCTGTCACGGATTGTGTTAGCTACTTTCCGAATAACTACCACATTTGCCTTATCGTCCTTTGCTATGTACTTAATCATCATATAGACAAGTTTAAGAGCGATGACCGAGGACTTGAAAGAGTTACGACCTCCCTTTAAGACGTTGTAAGGTTTGTTAGACTGCCAAACCGATTTAAAATGTGGGTTGACGTTTTTCTGAATATCAATCGTTATCATCTGGGATATCCTCCCACTTGTTGACAATGTTGAGATTCATTGTGCCTTCAATACCGCTATCAAGCTGTTCTCTTAGTTTTCTCATCTCAAGCTCTAGTTTCTCAGCTTGCTTAGCTGTTGGATAGCGTTTCATGAGTTCGCTTCCTGCCTTGATGACCTCAGAGATGGACGGGGGTTTTTTAGTCTTGACAAACTGACCTGTAGCGGCATTTAGCTCTACGACTTCTTCCACGAGTTCCTGCCTCAGAATCGAAGTGAAGACTTGCATAACTTCGTCTTGTTTTGCTATTTTCTTCTTCTCAAGCTCTTTCAGTCGTTCTTCGATATAAGCCTTAATTCTGTCATTTTCTAACAATTTATGAGCTCTAGTTTTAGAGTAATTTTCAGAATATCCAGCTTTAAGAGCCGCATTGTAAGCTATGCCAGAAATCAAGTATTCATCCGCAAATATTTTCTGTCGTTGATTTAGCCCAATATGTCCACCTCCTTCATTACTTGATCAAAAAAAGACAACCCACAAATGAGCCGTCTTTTCTTTCTTCTTCGATAATATAATAATACCACTTAAAACAGTTAATAGAGACCGTTAAAATTCCGCTAAAATACCATTTTTTTCAACGCTCCACAATTAACCGACCATCACGATACAATTCTGCGAAAGCTAGGATAGAGTTGTTTAAAAGCTCTTGGAATGCAGTGCGTTCAAAGCCGATTGATTGAGCTATCTGCCAGTTGGGTTTGGGTGGAAACTCTAGATATTTTTCTATCAATATTCTGCGATAGTCTGGACGATATAGACCGCTAACTGCTTGCTCTATAGCTTCTAGCTCGTTCATTGCATCAACACGCCTAACTGCAATATTTTCCACTGGTCTACTCATTCCACTACCACCCCGTGGCATAAATGTGAATTCCTGTGTTATTTTCTGCTCAGCTCCGTCGTGTGCAATCTCTCGCCAACGTGGATATTCTCGAAGTTTGCGCTTGCAACGTTTGATTGTTGCTTTCTCATCAATTTCCGGCAATAGCATTGTTCTGCCCTCTCTGGTATAATAGTAGTGTTGACTTTCAAAGAGTGCCGGCCATTATGCCGGTCTTTTTTTGTTTTTTAAACCAATAAACAAACATTAAGAGGTTTCATGAAAAGATAAGAGTGTTTGTTCTTGGTCCTTTTATCACCTCCTCTATCTTAAATTCCAGTCTTGCTACCAGTAATGCAAGACTAGAGCAAAAAGTATGTATTGGATCCTCATTTCTATAAAATATTTACTGGGTTTGTGTATCGGTCTGTCAGCGATACGAGTGTCGAAAAAAGTTACCTAGTCACGACAGACTAACAACTCATAGTGGATTCGAACCACTATAAGCCCATTGAAATCGCTTTGAATAGCGTCCGTTTAACACTTTCTTTATCACGACCTATATCACCTTTAGTGCGATACTCTAAATAAATCCGATCAACTTCTTCATCTAAACTTTCAGGCCATTCGTACTTATTAAAGACGTACTTAGCTATCTTTCCGAATAATTCTCTAGAAAGAAGTCCCTCTAATTGGATTACCTTGCGAGGTGTCACTATCCCAATCTCTGTATAGAGTGTATTTATCGCTGTCCGTATGTTATTGGCTTCTTGATATTTGCACCCTTTAACATCCATGATGTAGGCGGTGAAGCTGTTTGGGTATTTAGCTTTTAATGATTTGATTTCCTCGCAATACTGTTTAAAGAGTTCCTCAGGCAGTCCAGCATTTCTCTTGTCGGTATCTGGCCGACACTTTGCGGAGCTACTAAAAAAGTGTTTTGACAGATAGTTCTCTAAGTCGTTTGCGAGTCCGTCAGTGATATACTCACGCATATCGTTTAATGTCGCGGGTGATAACTTAGAACGCTCTTTGATCACATTGTCAAATCTTTGGGCGTATTTTCTAGCTTGCAATCGGTCACACTGTTTTGTTTCCATTATATGTTTAGTGAATTTTCTAGGGTATTTCTCTTTCAACGCATCAAACTCTAGAGTTAGCCGTTGATGTAACTCTTTAGTCAGTCCTGCGTACTCAAAACGCTTCATTGCCCTCTTCCTTTCAAATAGCTTGGAATCTCATCTCCAACCTGTACGCTATCGTATTGTTCTTTGCTCACTAGAAACTTACCATAAGCTCCACAATCAATCGTGTAGAGATTCCCTATCATCTGCTTACCAGTGATTTTACCATGCAATACAGTAGCGTTATCAACCTTATGGATTACTACAGTCTTGATAGGTCTGTTAACCACTCGTATGATAGTAGTTATATTAATTGCTAGTGAAATTAATAGAAGTATAATTGCCACCGGTAAATCGTTATAAATCATCTTCCTTAACGAAAGTTCCATTTATCATTTTCCCTTTTCTATTCTTAATTTCCTCGTATGCAACATTTAAACACTCAGTTACATCTAGGTCTAATTGATGTGCCAATACGATAATCGTTACTAGTGTGTCTCCGATTGCGTCTTTAAGTGCCATTTGTGGGTCTGTGAATTTAGTCGGTTTCAAGAGCACATCTCGAATTTCTCCGACTTCTTCCGTGACACGCATCCACTGAATTTTAGGGTCAGCTTGTTTCAAGTTGCGTTCGTCCGCCCAGTGATTGATTTTAGCGATTAGATCAGTGATACTGTCATTTTCAGTTGTATCAAGACCTAACAGATAACCAACGCTAACACCGAAAAAGTCTGCTAGTTTTTTGGCTTCCCTTATACTTATTTGACTTGTTCCGTGTTCCCATTTTAAAACATTCAGTTTTTGCACTCCCATGTGTTCAGCTACATCGACTATCGATAGCTTTTTTTCTTTTCGTAACTGTTTAATTCTATTCACCTATTCAACCTCATAACTGTCCAACCAAGCACGGGCGAAGGTTTCTTGGTTACGTTTTGCCCAATCAATACCTTTCCGCACTACCCCTGTAAATGTATCAGCAAGTCCAATACCATGTTCTGATACTTGGTCAAAAGCACCCAACAATGTCAATTTATTAGATTTACAATACTCAATCCACTCCGCTACAAACTTCGGAATAGTCACTTTCTGCGGTTCGTCTATTTGGTTTATGACTTCCACGATATTGTCAATATGCACTGCATTTATTTTTACAACTTCGAACGACTCTTGAGCCATTTCCTGTAGTGATCTAATTGCTTCCTGTTTATTCATCTGCTTCCTCTTTCATCTCTACTGTATACATTCTTGAATTGCGATATTTAACACCTCTCAAATGATGCACCCTCTTGATAGCTTCATCCTTGCTATCATAAATTTCTACATCATCTTCCATGTTGTCATAATATACGATAACTTTAAATTTCATAACTTTACCAATCTCCTGCTAAGTCCTTCGCTAGTTCTTTTTGCGTATGATGGTGTTCCATAAAAAGTAATTGTATTAACTGAAACACCCAATTTTTCAGCTATTTCACGCTTAGTGCCCATAGCCAGTAGTTCTTCTCCTTTATATAAAGCATATTCCTTTACTTGCATAGTTCTATCATCTCTTTCAATAATTTCTCATCTGGTAACTGCTCTAGTGTCAGTATCCTGTTGAGTTTATTTGTGCTGATTCCTAACTTAGTGCTGATAAAATCTATATCTTTGTGGTTTTCCCAGAACCACTTCGAAAACTCTTGTGTCTCCTCTAACACACTTGTATGTCCGTAGCTTGCTGGAGCATATATACCGACCAGTTTGTCTTTAACTTTGCTTTTCATTTAACGTTTCCTCAATGTCTAACACAATCTTAAATTTCCCAGACTCACCACTTAGCCCGCCATACTGAAACGACATCATTTTGATAACTTCGTGGTTGTCGTCTGGCCACAAATTAGCGTCCGTCAAGCCATCTATAATAGCTTTAACAGTCGGATATAGGTTTGGTGGGTCTAATCTTCTTCTGGTTGGTGCGTAGACAGTTACAAGCACCTTGCAAGGCTTATCAGGGCTATATACTGGCTTGGTGTTAAGCCCCGCTTCTGCTTTCGCTATCAATCGCAGTTTCTTGACCATCCGGCCCTCTGCTTGATAATGAAATCTGTCATTACTGTTGATAACTAAATTTTGAGCAGGTTTAGTTTTTGACCTTGGTAATAGAAATTCTAGTTTCATATTTCACCTACCACAATTTCGTAATTACCAAGCGTTCTTCCGCTTTTTATAATATTGCTCAAATAACCCTTGTTTTTACCTAGAAACTCGCTGGCAGCTCTTAGACTGTAAAAGCTTACCTTTGCCCCGTCTGCCTTGCTTACTAGAGTGACTTTTTTACTTGTTTGTAACAAACCGTTTTTGAACGCATGTCTCATGTTTTCTGACCTTGTCACCCACTCAAGATTCTCTACTGAGTTGTCTAAAGGGTTGCCGTTTTTGTGATTGACGTAGCCTTTGTTTTCTGGGTTTGGTATAAAAGTCTGAGCAATCAACCTACTCACTAGGTGAGTTGTCATCTTTTTGTTTTTCCACAATTTCACTCGCTTATCGTAGTGATCACTCCTTTGTCTTCTTGCTATCTGAGGTTTTATCTCTCTTTGTTCCCAAACCCTTTTTATTGTCTTTCCCCTTACAAAGCTATATGTTGTTTTATTTTTGCAAGACCAAATCGTCCCGTCCGAATGTGCTTCATATAGCCCCTCATACCCCTTTATTTCTTTAATATCCATAACGGTAGCATATCATCACTGATGTCCATAGGGCTTGAGTTCCCGTAAGGTCCGCTTTCTCTTGCAAAGTTTGGCCCTTGCTGTTGGCTATAACTGTTGTTAGCATTACCCCCCTCACGCGCCGCTCGGCTCTCTAGCATTTGAAAATTTTCAGCGACAACCTCTGTCACATACACTCGTTGCCCCTGTTGATTTTCATAGCTACGAGTCTGAATACGTCCAGTAATTCCTATTAATGCGCCTTTCTTAGCCCAGTTAGCCAAATTTTCAGCTTGCTGGCGCCAGATAACACAGTTAATAAAGTCAGTTTCACGCTCACCATTAGCATCCTTAAAGTTACGGTTGACCGCAAGGCTGAAAGATGCTACTGCGATATTGTTTCCGGTGTGTTTTAGTTCTGCATCTTTGGTCATGCGACCAACTAGACATACTGAGTTAATCATTTGTTTTCTCCTAAAAATTCATAGTTTATAAAATTATCATCTAGCAATTTAGCAAATTGATGCCATTGTTTCTCTCCTCCGTGGAAAGTTAGTGAGAGGTTGATTTTGTATGGTTTGATTGGTTTGCTTGGCGTTTCCTCGACTGGTTTTGATTCTTCGATAATCTCTCCAGTTTCAGCATTGACTGCTTTAATTTCCTCGTTAGCTGACTGTTTAGCTATCGCTTCAATTTCTTCCAAGCGTTCTGATTCCGCTTTTCGTTTAGCTTCTACTTGTTGCTTCCGCTCAATAGCTGCATCACGGTCTTTTTTCATTTGTTTCAGGATTTCAACTAGAGGTGTGTCGTTCTGCAACGCTCTAGTGTAAGGTTCCGCTGGCAACTCATAATCAAGGGCTTGTTCCTCAATCATGGCAAAGTTAGCCTTGTATTCCTCAAGTCGGTCATACTCAGCCAAAATGAGGGCGTCGATTTCTTCGATGGTTTCTGTTTTGAGTTCTATCTTCCTGTCTTTGAAATACTTCTTTAAAGAATAGCCATCGTACTTTTCCTTGAATGTGTCCTTTTCCAGACCTGCCATCTTGCACTTTTCTTCAAATACTGACCTAATGTGGTCTATTCGAAGCATTCTGTGATGTTCGTCAATCTCGTCTCGTTTGGCACGCAATTTGTCAATAAGTTCTTTGAGTGGCTCTTTAGATAACTTGAAATTAGATTCAAACTCATTAAGCGGATTCTTGTATACTTTTGAAATACCTTTTCGCTTGTCATCCAGTTTTGTCAAGAGACTGTTGAAGCGTGTGAACTCCTTCTTAATATCGTTATATTCAAGATTGTCTAGTTGTTCGTCTGATAATTCGCTAACTGCCGCTTGGATAGCTGCATCGAATTTGTCAAAATCGAAGTTTATGGTTCCGGGTGTATAAACTGGTTCGATTGTATCCAAGAAATTGTTTGTTACATCTTTCATGTCTAGTTACCCTTTCTGCTGTCTATTTGTGTTTGGATATCGTTAGTTACCACATCAAATCCAGACACTAGCAACTCATGAAAATCATTTAGCTTATACTTCTTCAGATAGTAATTAGCTACCGTTTCGGCTGATTTCCCAGTAATTAGAGCTAATTCGTTGATTTGTTTCTCAATAAGGTCATGCTGTTCGTTGCTAATGAAGTTAGAATGCTGATTTGGTCTTAAACTTACCTCAGCAACTTCATAGTGGTCAACATCTTCCTCTCCGATTGCAAATAGTGCCTGTAAAGCGTACTTACCAGCATATGATTGAACAGCTCCTACCCATTGAGGTTCATTCATTTGCTTAAGCTCTCCGTTTCTGGTTTTTAAAATAGGCACGGGAGACAATTCAGCGAATGCTTGTGCTTGCATTTTTTCATCTTTGTTAGATGCTGTTGCAATTGCCTTGATATAAGTCTTTCCGGAAAATTCTACCAAATCATAGTTGACTATAACGCTCCAATTTGATTTCAAACTTTTAAAGATATTATAAATAT
>OLYC01000825.1_pt1 | contig 23405 bp, 34 predicted proteins | sample 1674271 | NCBI WGS metagenome assembly OLYC01 (sample SAMEA103958154, study PRJEB25191) | human gut metagenome
TTTTTGATGACGGAACTGAAATAAGTATGCCGGAATATGCAGAAATGGCTAAATATGAAAAAGGATTTGCAGAATGGGTAAATGAAGCGGAAAGAGCCATAACATTAAAACATAGAAAATACAGCACAACCGATGAAACAGAAGTGACATCTTTTTGGTTTCATTTTAGGGAATATTTTATTCTTCATTTGATGGTGCAACGGGGAGAAGATTGTTCCAACTGGGCAGAAAGAATATACCCAGCAGAACGATATACCATTGCGCAAATAGAAAAGGACAGCACCTTTTAACGGGTGCTGCCCTCTTTTTTGTTTACAAATCCTGTAGTTTGTCGATAAAGGTCGTATACATCCGTGGATGCAGGATTTTGACCGCCTCCACAAGTTCGTCAATCAGTTTCCAAACCTTGTCTGCTTTCCTGCCGTCAACCGCCTTTAGAAATTCGCTGTCGCCGTTTGTTTCGATGTATGTTTCGACCTGTTCCATAGGCGGTGCGGAATAGGATTGCATAGGCATTGGCTGCGGGGCTTCCCGCTCCTGCATAGGCTCTCCGAAAAGGTAATCTTGTATGATTATAAGGTCAGCCAAAACCGCCCTCTTATTTCCGGTCACAGGCTCCCTCATACATTCCTCGATTGCCTGTGCAATTTCCTTTTCGGTTATCATTCAATCAGCCCCTTATGCCCGTTTCAGCGCTTCCATACAACGGCGCAGTGCTTCCTTTTCGGATGGCTTCTCGGCATCTTCCATCATATCTTCGAGCTGTTCCATCATGTACGCTTTGCCATCGTCACGGCTGTAACCGTAACGCGTACCGCGACCATCACGGCGCATATATCCATCATACCGGCTGTATCTGCCCATGCTGTCACGCTTAGCATACCGGCCACGTCCGCGTGCGTAACTGGCTCCACGGTCGTAGCCGTCATAAGAAGTGCCGTAAATGCGTCCCTCGCCCATGTATGCGCCGTCCTCAGAATAGCCTGATTCGCCTTCAAGCATATCAATCTTGAGAATGTTTTTGACGGTATCGGTCAGCTTGTGGATGCTTTCAAGGTCGCCCATCGACATCTTGCCGGACTTCTTGCCATTCTCGGCATAATCCTCCAGTTCAGCGCACAGGATGTCTTTTAGATCGTGCATATAGTGCATAGTTAATTCTCCTTTCATTAGGCTACACGGTCAAAAATGATGTTTGCATTGGTAACATCAATCTCCGTGGTGTCGCTTACATTCTTGACGGAAACAGTCACGCAGCAACAGCATGGGATATCGATGAAAGTCGTAACGCTCACATTGAAGAAATTCCCAATAGCGGCAGGCGTAACGGTTGCCGTCGCGTTGCCCAGTGACTCGCCGTTGATGGTCAGAGCCACGGAAATCGGCTCAACGGTGCCACCAGTAGCAATAGCAATATTTCCATCAAAAGTCACACGATACACGGCACGGCACCCGTTGGAGGAGCCTTTCAGAAAAAAGATGCCGCTATCATCCCGATGCTGGATGAATCCTTTCCGGCAAGCACGGGATCCGTTATTAAATAGAATATTTTCGTCAACCGACACGCTTTGGGCGGCGATAGCTGAATATTCAGCAGACATAAATTAAATCATTCCTTTCTAATAAAATAAGGCGGCAGGATGTGGAATCCCACCGCCTCGGTAACAGTGTTCGGGTTACTTGAATGTTACTTGAAAATACTTGAAAGCACCCAAACCATAAACTGTTGTGTAATAAATTCCTTTTGTTCTGCCGGGTTTGCGGACTGTGTGAACATATTGCTCTTTGAGCCAGGAATTGCATTTTCAAACAAATCCCCAATAAACAAAACTTTTCCGTACTTATCAGAAATGATGCGATCTTTTAACCGCATCCATTTCCTTGCGTCAAAAAGTTCAGAACCATAGTGCAAATCGTGTACAAAGTACAGATGTGCAAACTCCCACTCTGTTGGTAAATCAATCGTTATCGGTTGCCAATCGGGGAGAAACATAGGTTATCCCTCCCCGTTTATCGTTTTCTTTTGCTTTTCGCTTTCCTTACTCTCATAGCTTTAGTGTTTCCATTTTTTAGTTCGTTTTCTCAGAATCGCAGTAGCCATCAGTCTCCCATTGATTTCAGTACCAAATCCATGCGCCGTTTGTTGCAACCAACATAACAATCAGCACAAGAACGGTAATCCACAGCCGTTTGATATTCCGCTCCATCCTCGCCATAGACGCTTCATGCACGATATATGGTACGCTTTCGGGTGCATTCTGCGCTTTCTTATAGGTTTCGCAGTTTGCCATATTTTATCCTCTCTATATCTACTCTATATCTGCGCCTCCAAATTTTAAACAGGGGAAAGGGGAAGGGAGGCTTCTTCCCCAACGGCGAAGATATCGCCGTCCCCCGTGCCGATTCTTATTTATGTTCCAGCAGTTGCAGCCGCGTCTCGTGGTCGCTGATCGCGTCCTCGCTCTTCTCAATCTTGTCCCACATCTCGTTGTGCTCCTTGGTGTTCCCAGCGTCCATGCGGTCAATGCGCGCCGTCAGCGCAACGACTGCGTCCGTATTCCGCTGGATGATGGTGCTCATACGCCAACACGCGCCGACCAGCGTCAGCACAAACGCCGCCGCCGAAATGATGTTCGCAATCGACACCGCCATCCTCAGCCCTCTTTTCTCGGCTTGTCATAGCTCATAGCCCGCACGCTGTCGCTAACACCAGCGGTCGTCGGGTCAACAACGATGCCAAGCAGACACAGGATGTTGATAACCATGCTGATGATCGTCGTCACCTGATCCTGCGAAACGCGCGGTACGATTCCAAAAACTCCGAGAACCTGATACACCAGAGCCACCAGTGCCATGATGAGCGCGGTCAGAGTCGCCTTGTTCTGCAATCTGAGTTTCCAGTTAATTTTCATATGTAGCCCTCCGTTACTTTCCGTCAACCATGCGCTGGCACACGATCATCGTGCGCAGCATATCCATCGTCACGTCAAGGTTGCCGTGCTCATCTCCCAGCAGAGCGCCGCGATCAATAAGCTTCTGCGTTTCTTCCTGCGCCCACTCTGGCAGTTCACTGACGCTGTTGTATCTGGTTGCCATGTCTTCATCCTCCTCGTCTGTATTTTTTGCCGCCATCGCTGTGGCGACGTCCGCCCGAAAGCCATCCATAGTCAGCCCAAACGCACACCACAGGTGTGTTGGGTCTGCATGTGCGCTAGCGACTCCTCTTTCCGCGCCCTCGGCGTGGCTGATGATGACGCCATCGGCCAGCGGGTCTAGCGCGTACTGCTCGCAAAGCTGCGCAAACAGCTCAACGGCTGCGGCATACGTCCCGCGCACGTGCTCCTCTGTCGCGTCCGGGGCAAGGTCGCGCCAGCTCGCGCCGCCTGTGTAGACGATAGATGCAGGCTCGGTCATCTCGATGCCGATGTGCGTACTGTTTGCGCTCCCTCCGCAGTGCCATGCCTGTACAGTCCAAGGAAGCGTCTGATACACAGTGCCGTCGCGCTGGACAAAAGCATGGACGCAGACACTCTGACCGTTTGGCCGATACTGATTAAAATTTTGCGCCATCACCGACGCGTTGGGCTGTGGGCAACCGATACTGTGCAGCATGATGCCCTGCGGGCGCAGCGGCGTAGCCACCTGATAGCACCTGTTGTTTGTGACAAGTGCTTCAATTATGCTGACCATATAGCCGTCCTCCCTTCACAGCGCGCGGATGCGGTCTGCAAAGTCGCAGGCCATGATCTCTCCAGTCTGGCCGTTTTTTGCGCGGATTGCATCGGCAACGCCCTTAAAAAGCTCGCCGAGATTATCGACGTACTGCACCGTCGGCGCGTCCGAAAACGCCGTGATATGCTTATCCAGCCACTCCTTGCTTGGCTCCAAACCAGCGCCAAAGGCAGCGGTTAGGTCGATCAACATGCAGGACGCGAACCAAAACGTTCTGTTATTACCGTCGTTGTTGTTATAATCAAACCGGCAATAATAGCTGCCGTCCGCGAAGCTGGTGCGATCAAACGCCGCCGACAAGCGCGTCCACGCGCCAGCAGCAGCGTTGACGGCCATGCCCGCGGCCGCCGCAGGCTCGGCAACCGGCCAGTACCAGTCGCAGGTGCCCGTGACCGCAGCCTCAAATCGGATCTTAAATGTGACATAGTACTTGTGCGACGCGACCAAGGCGTGCGCCGCGGATGTCAGCGTGACCTCGCCCGCGCCGGAAGGGATGATCTTGATGCTGGACGCGGCACCGTCGCCCGGAGTGATGCTCGACAGCTGCCACGTGCAGTTTCCGCGCTGGGCCGGAAACCAGCCCTTGCCGTTGTTTGCCACGATATTAGTCATAGATACAGTAGTAGCCATGATATGCCCCCTTAGTATGCACTGTTGATTGCCGCTACGATTGCAGCATCAACGTAGGATTTGATTGCGTCGGCAATCCCAAGATCGGCAAACAGCTCGGCGGGCGTGCGATAGTACACCCAGCCGCTGTCATCCAGCACGGCGATCTTGCCCGGTGTGCGCCCCAGATTGCTAGCGGCCGTGGATTGCAACCATGTGCCCGTGATGTACTTGCCAGTCAGGTTGCCGGTCAGCGTGCCGCCGGTCTTGTCCAGCTTCTTGTCAAGCGCGGATTTATCGGCCTTGGCGTCAATCGCCGCTTTGACGGCCTTGTTTTGCACAGGATTGGTGCTGGTGCTGGACAGCGACGTGTCTACGGTGATGTTGCTGCCGGCCGCTGCCACCTTGTCATCGACATACTGCTTTACGACATGGTTTGCGACGGGGTTGTTTGACGACCCGGACATGGCACTGTCAATGGTGACTTGGGTTGCCCCGGCCGCAATACCGTCCAGCTTAGCCTTATCTGCCTTGGACATCAGACCGTTGGCGGACGTGGTTGCCACTGCGGTACCGGCTTTCCCGGTCAAGGCAGCAGTCACGACTTTGTTTTGCACCGGGTTGGTGCTGGTTGCAGACAGTGCGTTATCCACGTCCACACCGCCACTTGCGGCGGCCTCGGCGATCTTAGCCTTGACGTATTCCACGTTCGCGGCGGCATTGGTATTTGCATCGGTAGGTGTAGCCACGCCGGTAAGCAGGGTTGGCTCTCCCTCATTCACGTCAGAAATATCAAGTGTAAAACCATTGCCGCTTCCGATTGGGGACAGGCCGACACCAGTTCCAAGAGGTGCGTTCGCAGGGGCTAGTGTCAAAAATCCCTGAAACTGTGGCATAACAACACCAGCCGCATTGATATTCTGTCGTGCCTGAAGCTGCTGCGCCGCTTCCAATGTCTGCGCCGCGTCGTATCGCACTGCGCCAGTCCCAGCAGCCATGCTATCTACATACGACTTAGTAGCCGCGTCATCATCCTCGGTTGGGTCTGCCACTTTCAGGCGGGCAATCGGCGCTACACCAGTCATGGGGTCTGATCCGTGCGAAATGCGCCCGGCGTCAGAAGCCGCTTTTTCAAAATGGATGCCTGTCTCCGCGCTCGTCCTGCCAACAGATACAGAACCCTCGGCGCTGACTGTCTGACCGACCTCCAGATAGCCCGAAATTTCGCCACCCAGCGTTGACAGCTTGCCATCCAGCGCCGCATTGACGGCCTTATTCTGCACAGGGTTTTCCGATGCTGCATCCAGCGCTGCATCCACGATGGTCTTGTTTGCGCCCGCCTCCACGCCGTCTAGTTTGACCTTATCAGCAGCGGACATCAGGCCATTTGCACTGGTCGTAGCAACGGCGGATTTGCTATCTACATACGCTTTTGTAGCAGCGTCATTATCGCCGGTCGGCGTCCCGACAGCCAGCCGCGCATATTGTGTCCCGCCTCCAGATACAGGGCTTGTAACCTTTGCCGCGTTCTCGCCGGACACGCCAAAAGAAATGCTTTCTTCCGTCGCTGGATCGTACAGTGCAACAATCGGTGCCATCAGAAGCATATCCGAACTGATTTCGCTGCCAGCGTTTATGGAGCTAGAAAATTCCGAACTCCCCCAAACCTTTAGGCCGCCAGTGATCTCGACACTGCCTTCAATTTTTCCGCCAGACTTGTCGTACTTTTTTGATGTCTCTGCCTTAATCAACGAAACCAACTTGGCCGCCGCCAGCGGCCCAACCGATTTGTTATTGTCTGCCATTGTAGTGCCCCCTTATCAATTTGCGTCCCAGATGGCTTGCATCTCAGCTGCGGTCATGTATGTCACGCCGCTACCTTCCGTAAGCGCATCCAGCTTGGTCTTATCCGCAGCGGACATCAGACCGTCCGATGACTGTGTGGCCGTCGCTGTGCTGGCTTTCCCAGCAAGAGCTGAAGTGATAACTTTATTCTCAACTGGGTTTGTGGATGTTAGCGAAAGCGCGCTGTCAACAACGAGAGATGCTCCGCCACCGCTTCCGCCGCCACCTCCACCTCCGGTAAATACACCGGAACCACCAGAACCGACGCCAGAAGAAATAACACCTGTAATGCTGCCTTTTTTCCCTCCGAGCGTGATTCTCGAATTAGAAATCTTAACCAAGTCCGTAGAGACGCTATTAACAACCATCTCAGCGTCAATTCCGTGCGGAAGAGAAAGCACGCGGACAGAATCGCCAACCTCAAACGACGAGATCGTTTTGTCAAGGTTATGCAGGTCAATCGCGGTCAAGGTGATGGTGTTGTTCATCGCGGCGTATCTGGTTAAATACGCTTGCCCATACGATTTTACAACAGACGGGTCGTCACTGTCAACCTGTATTGTCTTGTCAACACGGCCATAGCGCAACTCAACCTCTTCGTTTTGCAGATAGATGATGCCGTTGTTTACGCTAGCGATTGTGAGGCCTTCTTTGCCAATCGGCCAGACACGTGTGACAAGCGTTCCGACTTCGAGTTGATCTTCGATATTTACAAGATTTGATCCGAACGCAATCTGCTGGTTGTTTCTTCGGCCGATTGTACTGGTGTAATTGATGCGTACATCCCCGCCAACATAAGACGCCCAGATATAGCCGCCCTTGTCAGATAGCACCTCTTTCAACAGCTCAAAAATGTTTTTGCACTCTTGGCTGTGGTCGGCCGTGAACGTTCCGAACTCGTCGATAATACCGGCAGAAATGTGCCTGTTGTCTGCAACCCCTGCATTGTAATTTGCAATAAGAGCGGTGATGTAACTTTTCGTGTTCACACCAGACACAGTGCCAGGCGCGCGAATAACATCTGCCATCAAAGCGATCATACCGTCGCAGCTTACAACGGTATCACCACGAAAATTTTTGCTCACACTGTTTGCTGTACCACGAAAGATTTCCGCGCCGTCAGATTCGAGCCTGATAATGGACGCGTGTGGGGTAATCTGCCCGGCCGTGTCGTTTGACGGCGGTAGTGTGAATTCCAGCACGCTGACGGAGTTAATCTCGTCCGTCAGCGTACCAGAGATAATTTCTTTGCCTTTCGGCTGCGAGGTTGCAAACAAGAGCTGGTTGTCTACATATCCAACAAACATCAGAGCATCTCCTGTTCATACGACAATTTGAGGATTCCAGCAGTTTCGCCCGTTGCTGTGATGTCACACCCGCCACGTGGGATTGTAAAGTAAGGGTTCGACGTGCTGCCAGCGGAAAGCGAAATTTGCTTGCCGTCAACGCTTACAACAACATCCTGCGTCAACGCTTCGTAAGTCGGCGTCTGAATTTTATCTCCATTTATAAGATGAGTAGACGTAAAATCAGAAAGAAGCAGGCTGATGTTATTAAACTGCGTGTTTCCGAAGGTCACGTTAAAGCAAAGCACGATGGTGCTTGACATTGTGGTAAATTCAGCTGAATCCTTGAGAGCGCCCTTTAGAATCGTGCCAGTTTTGCTTGCATCTCTAATCGTGATGTTACCGGCGTTTGTAGGAGCGGCGAACAAAAGTTTGTACTTTTTGTTAGCTGTCAGGCCGGTTACCGTCAAGTACAGCGTGCCGTTTCTAGGCAGTGCTGTGCTCCCCGGCAAGTAGATGACCATATCTTTTCCAAGGTACTTATCATCTACATAACTATACTGCATCGTGCCGAGAGAAGCAACGGTTTCGATTGTCGCGGAAGATGTCACGGGCATAAGGTTTCCGGCTGCGTTGACGGTAACGTTTGCTTTTGTTTTTCCGCCAGCGGAACGCCTAAAAGGATACGCGTCAATCGTAAGCGTGATTGTTCTGAAGTCCTGCTGATAGTCATCGACAATATCAGTCAGGCGGCCATAGTAGTAATAACCGCTGGTCACCTCAAACCGGCAGTCAATCATCTGACCTAGGTACTTTCTGCGCAGCGCGTCAAAATCATAGGTAGAACCAGCAATCTTACGCAATGTAACTTCAATGTTGCGGTTTCCATAATGGATGCCTTGCGCCTCCGAAAAGTCAAGCACGCCGTCGTTGGTGTTAATGTCCACCGTGTCCATTTTAGTTGCGGGATTGTTAATAGTCGCGGACACAACAGCCACTTGCTTGCCTGTTTCTGGTACAATCTCATCCCACGTGCTCGCGCCGTGCAAACGCATTCTAAACGTCAAAAGTTTACCCATCAGGCCATCGCCCTCCTTTCGTTACCAGCGTAGATGCTTCCAAGACCCTGATTCATACGGTCAGAGATGCCACCGACGAGCGTGTTGCCATCAAGGTAGATACCAATCTTGCTGATCTCGTCATGGATAGCCGCGCGAATGTTGTTTTGCGCGTTGCCAGAAGCGGATGCTCTCGCGCTAATAGTGCCAACGTCAAATCCGTTTTTAATGCTATCAACAGCACCGCTGACAGCAGACATCATGCCTGGCATACCAGCGTCGATGCCGTTTACGCCGCCGTCCATGACGTACTGGAATACCTTTTTCGACCACTTCGACGGTGAGTGCTCATCGAAGCCGTCTTTTCCGGTGAACCAGCTTTTAATCTTGTTAACGACGCCCTGAACCTTTCCTTTCAACCAGGCAACCTTGTCGTTTATGCCGTTCCAAATTCCAGTCAACAGATTCGAACCGATGTCCTTCCAGTTAAATTCCTTGAAAGCGTTCACAATCGCCATAAAAATTCTGGGCAACTGCGTAATCATGTTCGGGATTGCCTCAATCATACCCATTGCGATGGAAAGCGTGATTTGAATAGCCGCTAGGATGATTTCATCTAGGTTGTTCAAAATTCCGTTGACGATTGCCATTGTGATTGTAGGAATAGCCGCCACTAGGTTTGGAATGGAATCAAGAATCCCGTTTACAAGTGCAAAAATAATTTCGATTCCGGTTTCTATGATTTTAGGTAGCTGCACAATCAATGCGGAAACATAATTCCCTATTAGAATTGGGGCTTGACGTAAAAGTTCCGGAATTGCTGATATCAAACCTTCACTAAGCGCGGTAACAAGTTTCAGCCCGGCGTCGCTAATCTTAGTCAGTGTATCAACGCTAAATAATTTACCGGTGATTTTTTCAACTACTTCAACTATTGTGGAAATTAAATTCGGGATTCCATCAATGATGCTGTCCGAAAATTGAAACACAATTTCGAGCGCAGCATCAGCCAACGCGGGTAGATTTCGCACGATCCCATTTGCTAGAGAGCCAACAACAGAGCCGCCGACGCTGATAATTTTAGGAAGATACTCGGTCACAACACCGAGCGCGTCAGTCATGACGGAATCAAGCTCAGTTAGAAGCCCCTGCATCCCGCTAGCATCAAACGCTTTTTGCAGGCGGGAAATGTAATCTGTCAGTGTTTTTACGCCGTCTTTTGCTTTTACAGAAAATGTCTCATAAAGCGAAATGCCGAAACCCTCAACGGCCGATTTCATGATTGTAATCGCGCCCTCAAGGTTGTCTTCCATCGTTTCTGCCATTCTCTGCGCAGTACCGTCTGCGTTTGCGATTGATTCTGTTAGTTTTTCAAAATCCGCATCTGAGGAATTGACGATAGCTAGCAAGCCGGACATTGCCTCTGTGCCAGCGATGCCAGACGCAACGGATGCTTTAGTTGCTTCGTCTAGCCCACTCATGCTGCCCCGCAAGATTTCGATTGTCTCTGACAGTGGCTTCATGCTACCGTCTGCGTTTGTCAGTGCTTCGGACGCGGAAAGGCCAAGCTGCTCGAACGCTTCCTCAACGTCTTGTGTCGGACTAGCGAGACGGGAAAGCATTAAGCGCAAAGAACGGCCTGCCATTTCTGCCTTGATTCCGCTGTTAGCCATCATGCCAAGCGCGACAGAAACATCCTCGATACTATATCCAAGAGCACCAGCAACAGGTGCAACGTATTTGAACGAACCGCCGAGCATTGCAACGTTGGTATTTGCGCTGTTAGATGCCGCCGCAAGAACGTCAGCAAAATGTGCGGAATCGGACGCTTGCAGGCCGAAAGCAGTAATAGCGTCAGTAACGATATCTGAAACTTCGGCCAATTCCTCGCCGGAAGCTGCCGCAAGATTCATAACGCCAGAAATGCCGTCAAGCATATCCGATGTTTCCCAGCCAGCCATTGCCATATATTTAAATGCTTCGGCAGATTCAGACGCGCTAAATTTAGTGGACGCGCCCATTTCTTTTGCCTTTTGCGTCAGCGCATCCAATTCCGCGCCGGTCGCGCCGGAAATAGCGCTGACTTCGGACATGGCCGATTCAAAATCCGCGCCAACTTTTGTGACGTAGCCGCCGATAGCTGACACGGCGGTTGATGCCAAGCCAATAGCCTTTGCCGCAAATTTGCCGAATCCTTTAGCCGCGTTTGCCAGCTTTGAATTGAGGCTTGTTGCTTCATCCCCTACTTTCTTAATCCCATCTTGTGCGCCGGAAATGTCAGCCCCGATTTTAACAAAAAGCTCAAAAAGATTCAATTTTTCACCACCAGACCACAACGTTTGATAACATCATCCGCTATTTCCTCTGCTGGTCGATTGTCGACCGGCTTCGGATTAACAATATCTTCAAACTTTGCTTTGATAAATTCACCACCGTTAAAGTTTGCGGTGTTTTTGGCAATCATCCGCAGACACTCTGCGGTGTATAAACGATAGGCTGATTGTTCAAGCCTATTTTTAAGCAATTTCGGCAAAAGAACAACCAGCCCATGTGCGCTACATTTAGGCGCGACCGACAGACAAATCAGGCATTCGTCTCCACCGGCGCGCAGGATTTGAAAAAATCGATCATGTCCTTGTCTGATGCAAGCTCCTTGACCTGCTGCATCGTGACCATGATGTTCTGGTGCGCAATGTCTTTGACAGCGCATCCATTCACAGCCGCTAGGATGCCAAACACATCGTCACGGTGCTTTTTCAGGATGATCGGCAGGAGCGTGCTAATCTTCTGCACGCCAAAAGTGTAAAGTTCAAGCCGCGACAGTTCGCCAGAGCTATCAATCTTACTTTTAAGCTCTGTTGCAAGCTCCTCGTCTGTCAGGATGTTAAGCGCATAAGCTCCAGCCTCGCAAAGCACGTCTGCCGCACGGGAAGTATCAAGATCGGAAAGTTTCATATCACGCGCCTCCTAGGTTATTACATCAGCCAGCTTCGGCAGTGCCAGCCTTGATGTACAGCTCGAACGGCACTGTATCCTGAGCGCTCATGGAATAATGAGCAGTGTACTCGAACTCAAACTGGCCTTTCGCTTTGTCGGCAGTCTTAATCTGGAATCCACCAGTAGACAGAGCGTTCATCATGTGGATGGCGACGAAACCGCCATTCGTGTCATCGTTTTTGTCGGAATAATCACCAACAATCCAGATGTCGCTGAAGTCAGCCTGAGCAAGATCGTTCCTCGGCGTGACCTTCGTCGTGTCAGAAGTGCCAATGTCCGCAGCACCGATAAGAGACTTAGCGGCAGCGGTGTCAATGGTGACAAAAGTCCCGGAGCACTTCGCTTCCCAACTGTCGAGCTTTTTAAGCTCCTTCATGTTTTTCGGGCAATTATCGATATCCTCTCCGAAATCGATATAAGTCGGTGTCGCAGTAAAATTGATGCCGCCAGTCGTAGCGCCGATAATAGCTTCTTCCGAAACAGTCGCACTTGAAGGTGTAAATGAGCTAAGAAGCACACCGGCGTTCAGCTGGATGTTCTGAAATGTATTTTCGGGGATTTTCGTGTATTTCAAATTTTTCCCTCCGTTCAGTCAGCGGTCATAAACTCCGCTGTAATGTTTAGATATTTTCGTTTGATTAGGTCATCACTTTCATCGCCCATGCTCTGAGCGAACGGCTGACCTCGTTTCAGCCAAATCGCACCGCCGTCGCAAGGAATAATCTTGCCACCACGACTGATTTTTTGGCTGATTTCCTCAGCTTTGGCGTTGATGCCAGACCATCTTTCGCTTCGATACCAAACGGACGCAGTAAGCGGAATTTCACGATCAAAACTGTCCGTTACAAGCTGATATGTGATATACGGAAAAGCCGCATCATCAGGTACCGAGTTTTCTTCGTATGCCGTCAAGCCAAAACTATTCCAAAATTGATAGATTGCAGCAGCTTTAGTCATACAGGCGTCCACTCCTCTGCGGTTACTTGTGCGAACTGGAATGATGCAGACGGGGGCGTAATTTTATCGTCGCCGTCAGAAGTGATACGGAACACTTTTCCGTCACGCAATCTCTTGAGTGCGTCGTGGTATTCCAGTTTGCAATTCAGAGGAACTGTGACAGTATATAGGCTGGTCACACCCGCTTTTTCTGCGGTGCGTGCCTCCATAGAACTGTCAAAGTTGATTGCCGCCTTGAACTGTACGCCGTCCTCCCAACTGGTAGTAAAGCCACCCTCGCCATCTGGTACACGCTTCTTTTCAAGCATTACCACATCTTCCATTGCTTGTGTCAATAAACTCATAGCTGTTACCTCTTTCGGTGTTGCGCATCACATCCTCAGTTTATCGGGCAGACGATAAACACCTTGCCCTTACTGGTCATTTGACAGTTATGTAAAAAAACTGCACTATGCGCTTATAACTTTCTGTACTTATTCAGACGGCTTGCAAATGCTTTCTTCCAGCCAATAGGCGAACCGTTCACATCCGTGGCTTTAGTGTAACTGTAGCCGCCAAAGCTCTCTGCGGTGTATGGCGAAGCCTTGCCTGCATCGCTCTTGTTGTATTCCTCAATTTCGGCGGAGAGGGCGATTAGGCTAGGAGGCACAGCCATCGCCCAGACCGCACCATGGAAAACCTCATCCGTAAGGTCGGTCGCAGGGTATTGGTGAACGCCATCGTTGAACACAGAGCCAATAATTCGGAAGTATTGACCCTCCTGCAAAAAGTCAAGCGGCGCAATACTTCCACCGCTGATAGTATAGGTTTTGATGTGTACACCATTCGGTACAACAAACCAATTTCGCAATTCTGCGCAGATTTCGGTGATTATCACGCCGCCCTCCTTGTAGTTATTCGTCTTTCTTTTTCCGCGTCCGCTTCGGCTTTTCTGCGATTTCCTCAATCAACGGAACTCCCTGCAGGTTCTTATCGCTTGACAGTTCTGCAATCCGTTCAGCGCCAACCTCAACGCCATTGTGGGGGAATGTGTCCCCCACATAATAGGCGTAGTTGTTGTCTTGCAGGTCAGTGAACGATTTAATTACCTTGTACATTAGGCTCAGGCACCGGCGCTGATAGTACCCTTTACAACGCCTGCGGCGTACTCAACAAGAATCTGAACGCCGGACATAACAAGGGACTCAATCTGTGCGCGCTCCTCGTTCTGGTAACCAGACTTGATGCCGATGAAGCCGGTCTCGTCAGCGGTCAGGTTGAACGCAGCGGCAATGTCGCCATTCATGGTCAGGTAGTAAACAACCAGGTTTTCCTTTGCGGTTGCCACAAAAGTACCCTGAGTGATCTGAGAGGAAATAATCACGGTACCAAGGCCGAGGAAATCCTCAACATAGTTCATGCCGAATGCATTCTGAGTGGTGATATTTGCAGCGCCAAGATAAGAGGCAATGTCGAGCGGGTTTACAAAGTAAACGGCCTCGGCGGTATCGTCCTCAAACTTAATCTGAAGCTGACCCCACGCATCTGCAAGAGCGGACTGAAGGTCAGCACCGGAAGCGGTGACAGAATTGGTGATAGTGCCGTTAAGGAAGTTAAACAGATTCGTGCGAACGCCCTTCTGCACATCCTTCAGCAGAGCAGTATCGGTATCACGGACAGCAGCATCATAGCCGGACTTCTTGATAGCCTCGGCAGAAGCGGCCTTACGCCACTTGTTCAGGGTGATTTCGCCAACAGCGGTCTTGGTGGTTGTGTACTGAGACAGGGGAATGATAGCACCTTCAGCCACAGCGCCGCTCTGAAGCGTGCCAGTGGTGGAATACACATACATGGTAGTGCCTTCCATCATGGGAATCTTACGGGTTACGCCCAGCACCTCAAGAAACTTTGCAAGAGAATTGTGTGCAAACTGGGAAACAAAATCAACCTCACGGACACGCGCCATCTGCGCCGCCTTAATCAGGTTAGTTTCGGAAGTGGTATATACTTCATTAGCCATACTTTAAATAACTCCTTTAATCGAATTTCAACCCGAAAGCCTCCGGGTTTTTGGCAATCTCAGCCTGACGGACGGCAGGATCGCGAATTGCCATAATTTCTTCTTTGGTTTTGCCCGTCTTTCCACCATTGTTTGCCGGGGGATTAGAAGTCTTTGCCCCGGTCGTGGTGGTGGTAGTCACATACTCAGCCCATTCATCACGCACCGCCTTGATATGGTCATTTGCGCCTTTCAGTTTTCCGTTTTCGTCAAGTTCAATCTTGTCCCATTCTGCATACTTGATGGCCTTTTCAATGCCCTTTTCGCTCAGGTTTGCATCTTTCAGAATGGCTCGATATGCGGCTTCCTTTGCGGCTTTGGTTTCCTTTTCCTGTACATCGTTTTTGTACTGGTCAAATTCCTCCTTCAGCCTGTCGTGCTTTTCCTTCCAGCCATCGTCGCCTTTGGCTTTCAGGTCGTCCAATTCCTTCTGGACATCTTTCAGTTTTTCTGCATCCTCCTTGTAGCTGTCTCTGTCTGCTTTCAGAGAATCCACAGTTTCGGAATGCGCTTCAATAATCTGGTCAATCTTTTCTTCTTCAATGCCCATTGCCTTGAGCATCTTTCTGGTAAGGCTCATAACAATCTCCTTTACTTCGCCAGTGGTGCTTCACTGTTCGATTGTATGTTGTTTATACATGGATATTATACACTAAATTGGTTTTTTGTCAATGCTATGCGTGTTTCATGCTATCTTCCATCAATCGCTTGTATTCGTCTGTGTGTTCAGAGGCGGCTCTTTGGAGCATATGAACGCCTTTCCTGCCTCTTGCACCGAGTTCAACTAAACGAAAGCGGCATATTCCACGTTAGTCCCGATGTATGCGGCTTCTTTGTCTGTTGCGTGACTAATTGAGTTTCTCAATCGTCCCGTATCAACAGGAGTTATCTTTTTTGCGTGTCCTTCAGCGGTTAAACTAATCGCTTCGAGACCGTTTTTTATAGCCTTTTCCATAGCCGACAACACTTGTTCACTATTGTCTTTATAATCCACTTTCATTCATACCACCCCCTCACAAAATATCGTTAAACAATCGGTCTATGCTTTCATATCCGTTTCGCTGATACCGTGCGTGAACTTTTTTATAGTCAACGTTGAAAATCTCACACCAACTCATAAGGCTTTTTGTTGCGTTTCCTATGGTTATGTTGATGTTTGAACTTCTGTTGTTGCATTGTTCTTTCACGGTAGACCATCTGCAATTTGACGGCTCATAATTCCCATCGTTATCAATTCGGTCAATGGTTAAATCATCGGAATATCCGTTGTTAATCGCCCAATCATAAAAAGATTGAAAATCATTTAACCATTCTTCACAAACCGTGATACCTCTACCGCCGTAACGATCATATCTTGCATTTTGCTTATTGTAGCACCGACGTTTCATATCTTGCCACGTTTCATAAATGCGAGTTCCGCTCATTTTGTGCCTATGGTTAGCGGTTAGATTTGTTTTGTCCTGTTCTTTTTTAATGCATCCGCAAGACTTCGTTGCACCGGAAATTAAGGAATCCGCACGAACTACCTTTACGTTCCCACAATCGCACTGACAAACATAGTATGTTTTTCTGCTTCCTGTGTCGTGAACGCCTATAACTTCCAGTTTTCCGAACTTTTTACCAGTTAAATCATTTGCAAGTTTACGCATAATATAAATACCTCCAACATTTTGGTAAATATATTATATCATAAAACATTCAATATGTCAACATTCGTTCCAACTAAGCGGAAAGCACCTCATCCGTGTTGTCTTTGTATGTGTAACTCATTAGCGCACCTTCTTAAACCCGATAACCTTTGCGGCCATAGAGCATCGACAGTTGTAGGTATTGGATGGGTCAGCGGACGGGTCACCAGGAAACATAATTTCTCCAAACTCATTCACCCACGGCTCGTCAATGTCAACTTCAACTCCGTCCAATTCAGCGTGCCAATGACGTGTGCGGCTGTCATTTGTTGCAATCCATTCGCGCTTCATAACAATGCCATCTTCTTCGGCTCGTTTGTAACTGTCCTGTCTCCCCTTGTTTTCTGCACCCGTAACAATAGTCCGCGCCGATCTAATCGCTTGCGTTTTGTTCATCTCTTGAACATTCATCATCCGCTTTGCGATTTTGTCCATGCTCTCGCCTTGTAAGATGCCTTGCAGGGTTTCCGCATTGATTTTCTTCATGTTCCACGGAATATCCTTTTCCGGGTCAATCTTCTTATAAGGCAATAGGCTCGTGTCTGTGACCGCCAAATTTCTGACGGTATCAGCATCCACCAAAGTGAAAGAATAGCCTCCAACTCCATCTACGGCGCTTTCAAGGGCATTGTAGTTAATAGCATATACTTCCGGCAATTCACCGTTGATATAGGCAATAGCTGTTTGATTGACATTCAGCAGTTGCTCTGCGCATTGTTCCTTCATTTCGGTGAACCGCTTGCCATACATTACCTTGCCCTTGCGCCATTTGGTGTATTCGTCCTCGGTGATTTTGCCTTGTTCCAAAAGTTTCCTCTTGGCTTCGTCCTGCTTGGCAAATTTGGAAAAATAATCGTCCGCTGTCTTTTGGATTTCCTTCTCCGCTCTGGAATAAATGGCAGACAGCCTCTTTTCCATTTCTTCCAGTTTTTCGTCTGTTAGTCGGTGCGCGATGTCTGCCATTCTTTCCCTCCTTGGCTAAATCTGCGTAGGTGTTGTAATTACGTTACCTCTGTTGCGGAGATAGTGCCACTGTCATCTACGGTGATTTTGAATTTCTTGGTGCTGTCGGTGGTGGAAGAGGGAAGAATTAAAGCTTTTCCTTCAACCGTGCCCGCATACCAAGCATTACCAGACCAGTCGAGGGTGTGGGCGTTGGAATTTTCAAGTGCTGCACCATTACCAACAATTTCAGCATAAGTATTAGACGTGTCTTCTATATTGTATTTACCATGAACATGCTGATAATGTGATGAAGCTTTAGTGCCATAACCTTCTGCGTGAGAAGCAACGCCAGATGCAGTTGTATCAGTTCCTTCTGCGTGAGAAGCAACGCCAGATGCAGTTGTATAGTGACCTTCTGCAAATGAATAATTACCTATTGTAGTATCAGCTTTTCTATTTAAGCTAAATGCACCAGTACCAGTTGGATTTACTTTATCCATATGTGGTAGTTCTGGCAAATACTTTTCATCAATTTTTACTACTGGACTAACTATTCCACTAATAGAAATTGTGTGAGATGAAGCAGTATCTGATGTATAAATTCCGATTCTTTGACCATTCTCTACACCCATAATAAATGGTTCGCCAGTATCAGGGCCTGCATTCACAATAGATAGGTTTCCAATGGTCGGATTATTATTAATTTCTACACAGGCGCTTTCATAAGCAGTGCCATCCCAAGATACTTTGTAAGTCTCTCCAACTGTGGCCGAAAATGTCGATTCAAGTTGCCCCAAATACATGCCGCCATCATCTTCAAACGTGGCGGTACTCTCTTCAACAAGCACAGTTTCAACAGGGTCACCAGTATAAAACGGTCTGTTCTTCACATAGTCTGCCGCCGTGCTGTCGTTCTGGTTCCAATCAGACTGTACGCCACCGCCGCCACCGCCGGAACCGCCAAATTTTTTCAAAAACTGTTCCATGCGCGTAATTGGTTCTAAATTCTCGCCGGCAATAATCTTCTCTTTTCGCGTAATAGGTTCAAGCGCCATTATTCTCCCTCACTTTCATTGTTTTGCTTATTTCTTAATTCTTCCAGTTCATCTTCCTGCTGTTTGTATCTGTCAGCCGCTTCTGCATCCTTGCGTTTGAGCACTTCCTGCGCCTTGTCAGCGTCTCCGAGAAGCGTCAGAATCTTGGTGGTGACATATTCGTCGTCAAGATACTCAGCCGCTTGCAGAACCATTTCAAGCGTTTCAGACTGATTGCTCATCTGCGAGCGTGTGTATGTCGGCTCATCCTCAATACCAGCCAGAGCGAGAATGCCGTTGATGAACTCTGTCACCTGATATTCAAACTGGTCTGTTTTCTGATTGATAGGCTCATAAGCCGCCTGAATTTGAGTAGCGGTAACAGAACCAGCAGACACATCTTGTACCTTGAGTGCCATAAAGTCCGTGTACAACTGCGCTGTGAGCCTGTCAAGTGCTTCTGCCGTTGCCTGGAATTCAACATTGACATTGTGCGCCTCAACGCTTGCCCCATCGTCACCATCAGCGTGGGCAACGCGTGTCAATTTCAACTGCTCAATGAATTTTGCATCATCAGCCTCATTCATACCGCCACAGTTTTTCAGAATCCAGTAAATGAACTCGCCGTCGCTGACATTGTTAATCAGCCCGGACACCATCAAATCGTAGGCATCAATGGTTCCACGATTGCCAACAATGTCGCTTTGCCGGTTAATATTCCACAGCGGAACAATCGGGAATCCGGCCGGAGGGGCGCCGTCAAGGATTGTCTCTCCCTCGATGGCGTTCTTTCTGACAATCTGCGTGTATGCCCTCTTGTCGTGCAGAATGGCCACATCTTCGTCCTTGCGCTTGATATAGTCCGTGTAGCCGTCCAGTTCGTACAGGGTAGCCCTGAGCGGCTTGCTATCATCAATCTGCCAGAAGCGAATACCGGCTTTCAGTCCACCGTCGTCCTCGTCATAAATCGGAACGAACTCTGTCAAGTCGAAGCACTCAAGGTGGTCAAGGTTCCAAAAGCCAAATGCGACGCCGCCATTCTTTGCGTGAGTGGCAATGTCCTGTACCTTTTTGTCGAAATCCTTGCCCAGCTTTTCTTTGTTGGATTCATTCTTGAACGTCACGCCATTGCCCAGCAGATACGAAACGGCCTGAGTGGTGAAGCAGTTGTACCAATTAGATGCAATCTTGTTATTCGGCGACCAAATGTCCGGCACTTTCTGGCCGAACTGGTTATATACGAATTTCTGAAATCGCATGATCGTTGGATTCTGGTGCTTATAGTACAATTCCGCATCATAAGCAGTCTTGTATAGTTCGCTCCCCTTGTGCTCCCGGATTGCATCCAGCACAAAATCCATCCGGTCGCGCTCGTTTTCGCCAATTTCGAGCAAATCCTGATGCGTTTTGATGTTTTATCACTCCCTACATAAAAATCGGCGTGTAATTGCTTTCGCTTGTTTCTTTCTTATTCCACAGTTTGCGAATAAGGCTTGCCAAACTATCTGGGCAGTCATCATGTTCGGCATTTTCGTTGTAATCACAAATCTGATTGATGTATTCCTCATCAGTTCCGGCCACAAAAATGACGTTTCGCCATTCAGCCTTAAGGTAACTTGTGATTTTGAGGAATTTGTTCATACTTTCATGGTAAACATTCACTCGTTCGCCCTTTTGCCGAAGGGCTTTACCCAAATATCCTTTGTCACCGTTATTCTCGCAATGAATCCGGCCAGCGTTGAATTCTTTCCGCAACCGGATTATTTCATCCTGCACATCATCAATGTGCTTTCTCCAGCATCGGCCATAGACATAATACTTGCCGTCTTTCTTTCTGCAAATGGTAAATGCCGTGTAGTCCTCACCACCATAAGCCGCATCAATATGGCACTCGCCTTGTTCAACAAGTGACGGGTCTGCGCCTGTTTGAGGGCTGTCAAAGATAACGTCCTCTGCTGCAATGTGTCGAAGCTCATAGTTTGCCGCAAATAATGATGCGGTCATCTTTTCCCGGATCTCCGCTATTTCCGCGTCAGTCATCAGCCCGGTAGAATAACAGTCATATTTTTCCGGGTTTGGCATGAGGGAAAACGCGTCATCTTTATGCCACGGCGTACCCGTGTTGAATATTCTCCCACCACGGTTGATAATGTTACGCAACTCTTGATAGATCAACTTTGTCCGGTCACGTTCAGCCTTTGAAATTCGGTCTTGAACGTTTACAATATCGTCCGTGAAAATCCGGTCAAAGTGTTTACCAGTCAGAGAACCGCCCATGCCAAGGCCAACAAGTTGAGACGTGCCGCGAATATCCGTTGACAGGTTGGTACTGATTTCATTTGCCGTTGCCGTTGTCAGCCTCAAATCGCAGCCATAAATGCACTGAACAAAGTACCGCATCTGAGGGCTTTGCAGGATTTTCTTAACCTGTGAAATAACCTCTTTTATATCGTTATCTGTTTTGCGCATGAACAGGGTTTTGCAGTTAGGGAGCAGCACAACAATCAAAGCCAGGGCGATGGACACGCAAGTGGTCTTATAAGAGCCGCGGTGAGCCTGCAAAGTCTTATCTTCCTTGCCCCTTATCATTTCCTTTAGCCATACATTATGAAGCTCTGTGAGCCTTGTAAATCCCACAGAATGGCCGAAGCGATATGGATAAGCAAGCAGGAAGTCAACCGCTTGTTTCCGTTCCATTCACCATCGCCTCCACCTCGGCAATTACGGACGGTTCCACATCGGCAACCATTACACGCTCAACAGGCTTTTGTCCAGCCGTGTCACGGACTAACTCCCAAGCCTTCCAATCGCCCTTCAATGCAGCTTGAAACGCCTTTGCCGCCATTGCCTCTGTTCCGGTCATCGTCTTTCCGTCCTTGCCGGTCAAGTCTGCATCCATCAAAATTTGCATCGCTTCACGGAGGGATTTTTTAGCCCTTCTCGCCTCGCCAGATTTACGCCCGCCTTTTCGCAGTTCATCCACAGTTAGCTTGTGCGTCAAGTTTTCATTTGCCATTCATCTCACTTCGCTTTTTCGGATATGGTTGACTTTGTTTCAACCATTGTTTCCTTAATCGTTTATCAAAAACAAAAATATATCTGTGTTTTCCTTTTGTATAAAATTCGGTCGCATTCGGGTCAAGATGTTCTTGTACCCATTTCAAAGATTGAACGCCACCCATTGAACCAATCGTGCGTGGGTGTGTCTTTTTACCGTTGATTATAAACGCACCACGGCTACCGCTATTCATTTTTCCTAAATAAATCCAATTTGTAGCTTGGTAAATGGTTCCTGCGTGATCTTGGTCTAAATCAGCATAAGAAACAACCATTTTCAAAAGCGGGTCAATTCTGTGCAATTCACGCAATGAGGCTGCAACACATTCAGATGTTGTTTTTTGTTTGCCATTCAATGCAACACGAACCAATTCAAGAATTTCGCCTTGCATCAATCCAAATGGTTTTCCGATATTCGGTGTTGCGCCACCACCGTAACAAATCACGCCACACCATTCGTCATCATCATTGTAAACATTGAAACCATATTGGACAGACGGAACGGATTTGGCATAATGAAATTTCAAACAAGCGTGTTTTATGGCTTTGGCATTTGCCAATGTAAGTCTCATACCATTTTCACCGTCATTGTGGCATCGCCAATAATGTCTTTGATTGCGTTTTCTGCGTTTTTATATTCTTGAAGATTTCGGAATGTGATTTGGATTAAAACACCGCCGTCTTTTTCGTCATCTCTTTCCAAGTCGTTTTCGTCAAAATCTTCTTCCTCGTCATCAATGCCGAAATCAAAGTCAAAATCACTCAAATCCAATTCAGCCAATTCATCTGGAAGAATATCAAAATCCCACTCGGACAGTTCCGCTGTTGCATTATGCGCAATCGCATATTCTCTCCGTTGCTCATCTGTCAGATGGTCAAGCCGAACGCACGGAACCTCAGTCATGCCAAGCTGCTTACAAGCCAAAAGTCTGCCGTGGCCCTCAACGATGATATTGTCTTTCCAGATTCCAATCGGGTCATTCATCCCAAATTTTTCAATCGACCTGGAAATATTGTCAACATCTTTCTTTTGTGCTTCCTCGTGTTCTTTTCGTAAGGCTTCAACGCCTTAATCGGTAGATACTCGATTTTCAGTTCCATTTCCGTGCCTCCAAACAGAAAAATAGTGCATACAGTTTCCCGTATACACTATTTTAGCAATTATTATTCGGTTTGTCAATAAATGCGCGGATTGTAATATGCGAGTGATTTTTCTCTGTATTCTCTGCGTCGCCTGTTCACTTCGTCAAGCATCATCTTCCATTGCTTGTATTTCTCGCATTCTCCCCAGCAAGCCTCGTGTCGATCGACGCAATTTTTACACGGGGCAATCTCTCTTGTAACCTGTTCAGGCCTGCTCATTTCTTTTTACCTTACTTTCAAAATAATCGAATGTGTTTTTTCCTTGACGAAGCGGCAAATCCTGCATTTCCGGCATTGTATTTTCCATCAGCATCGCGCCCAAAACATTAAATGCTGCTGCCGCCAAATGATCTTCATCGTCCATTCCGCATTGGTACTTTGCAAGGTGCCTGCAAGCGGAATCAATAAAGCTTGACACCGGTATGCCTTTTCTAAAGTTCCATCTCTGATACTTTTTCGCTCCATTTTCGTAATGCTTTGACAAACGCAAAACAGATTCCCATGGAATGCTCGCCATATCGCCTTTACCTTCGTGCATATCACGGACGCTGCCCGTAGAAAACACGGTTCTTTCTCCAGAATCAAGTATTTTCCCCATTTTTCAAACTTCTCCAATCATCTGATAAATTGTAAAATGCGGCGTAAAGTTCGTCGGCGTTTTCAAGCGTTCGGTTGGATTTATATGCCTCCGAAGCTTTTTTGATTCTATCGTTCAGGGCAAGCGCACTTCGCTTCAAAAACTCCACTTCGCTCTTATCGCTCGCATAAGCGCGTGTAAGCTGTTTTTTTAGCTCTGTACCGGCTTTTCTGTCGATAGCACCATTATGATACGCCTTGTAAATAATCCGCAGAGCGGTGTAAAAACAAGCGTCTGCGATGTCAAGGCCTCTCGGCATATCTTCATCATTCATCGCAGCGCGTTCAAACGGGAATTCATCCGGCATTGTGCTCATCCTCCTACGGCGTCCGTGTATTCGTTCATTCCCGGAAGCCTCGTCGGGATCACAAACTCCGCC
>OLYC01000827.1_pt1 | contig 23376 bp, 14 predicted proteins | sample 1674271 | NCBI WGS metagenome assembly OLYC01 (sample SAMEA103958154, study PRJEB25191) | human gut metagenome
CTCCGAGTTTCTCGAGGTCAGACTGAGTCTTAGGCTCAACTGCGATACCGATAACTGGATCCGGGAACTCCATTGCCTCGAGGTTTACAGGATGATCCTCAGCGCAGATGGTATCACCTGTACGGAGATCCTTGAAACCTACAGCTGCACAGATGTCACCTGCCTCTACGAAGTCGATAGGATTCTGGTGGTTTGAGTGCATCTGATAGAGACGGGCAACTCTCTCCTTCTTGCCGGTACGTGTATTGAGCACGTATGAACCAGCATCAAGGTGTCCCTGATAAGCTCTGATATATGCAAGACGACCTACAAACGGGTCAGTTGCAATCTTGAATACAAGACCTGCGAACGGCTTGCTTGCATCTGGCTCTACCTTGACTTCCTCGCCAGTCTTAGGATCAGTTCCCTTGACAGCTCCGATGTCGATAGGTGAAGGCAGATAACGGATAACGGCATCGAGAAGGAACTGAACACCCTTATCCTTGTATGAAGAACCGCAAGTAGCAGGAACGATCTTCATCGCGATAGTACCCTTACGGATAGCTGCGATAATCTCTTCCTTGGTAACTGACTCAGGATCTTCGAAATATTTCTCCATAAGAGTATCATCGCACTCTGCAGCAGCCTCTACGAGTCTGTCTCTCCAAAGCTCTACGTCACCCTTCATATCCTCAGGGATAGGAATCTCGTGATAGTTTACGAGCTTGGTGTTGTCTGCCTCGTACTCGATGGCTTTTCTGTCGATAAGGTCAACGATACCTACGAATTTGTCCTCTGAACCGATAGGAAGGGAAATCGGAACTGCTGTAGCACCGAGTTTATCCTTGATATCCTGTACGCAACCGAGGAAGTCGGCGCCTACACGGTCCATCTTGTTGACATAGGCAATCTTCGGAACACCGAATTTGTCTGCCTGACGCCATACAGTCTCTGACTGTGGCTGTACCTTACCTACTGCATCGAAAGTTGCAATAGTTCCGTCAAGCACACGGAGTGAACGCTCCACCTCAACGGTGAAATCCACGTGGCCCGGGGTATCGATAAGGTTCAGCTGATAAACATTCCCGTCATAATGCCAGAAAGCTGTGGTCGCAGCAGAGGTAATGGTAATACCACGCTCCTGCTCCTGAACCATCCAGTCCATAGTAGCACCACCATCGTGTACCTCACCGATTTTGTGAGTCTTTCCTGTATAGAAAAGAATACGCTCTGAAGTGGTCGTCTTACCGGCATCAATGTGAGCCATGATACCGATGTTTCTGGTGAATTTAAGATCTCTTTTTGCCATTGTCTGCGGGAATTAGAAACGGAAGTGAGCAAATGCCTTGTTAGCCTCTGCCATTTTGTGCATATCTTCTTTTCTCTTGTATGCGCCACCTTCGTTGTTGTATGCAGCAACAATCTCTGCACAGAGTTTTTCTGCCATAGAGTGGCCGGAACGCTTACGTGCAAAAAGTATCAGGTTCTTCATCGAAAGTGAAATCTTTCTCTCCGGTCTCAACTCTGTTGGCACCTGGAAGTTAGCTCCACCGACCCTGCGGCTCTTAACCTCAACCTGCGGGGTTACGTTTTCGAGAGCTTTCCTCCAGATATCTAGAGGAGCCTTGTCAGAATCTTTCATCTTCTCGCCTACCATGTCGATGGCATCGTAAAAAATAGAATACGCGATACTCTTCTTCCCCTGCAACATAAGATTGTTCACGAAGCGGGTAACCTCGACATCGTGAAACTTAGGATCAGGAAGTAGAATCCTCTTTTTAGGCTTCGATTTTCTCATTTTTGTGAAAAATTAAAGTGAAAATTGGTAAAAAAATTACTTCTTAGATTTCTTTGGTCTCTTGGCTCCGTAGAGTGAGCGGGACTGTGTCCTGCCTTCTACGCCAGCGGTATCCAAAGCTCCTCTAAGGATGTGGTAACGAACACCAGGAAGGTCCTTTACACGACCGCCTCTTACGAGCACGATTGAGTGCTCCTGAAGGTTGTGACCCTCGCCTGGGATGTATGCGTTAACCTCTTTTGTGTTAGTGAGACGTACACGGGCAACCTTACGCATTGCTGAGTTAGGTTTCTTAGGCGTGGTTGTATAAACACGCACGCAAACGCCTCTCTTCTGAGGGCACGCATCCAACGCACGAGACTTGCTCTTCACAGCAATAACCTCGCGTCCTTTGCGAACTAATTGTTGAATTGTTGGCATAAATGATTGTAAATCTTTAATTTATGTTACTTCCCCATATTTTTGGGGCTACAAATTTACACATAATTTTTTAATTGACAATAAAATACTTGTTTTTTGTAGTTCACGTAACTCTGACACAGCCAGCGTTTTGCAGCATTGACAATGGCCGGAGGCTTCGGACGGACACCTATATCGACGAAACCGCCGCAGAGGCTCGTCCCCCGCGGCGGAATTCAAAAATATATTGTCAATGTCTTATTCGGCTTTTGTCTTCACTTCCTGTCTGAACAGGCCGGTGATGGCTGAGTTGTTAGAATCGACGCCGACTGCAACCAATACATATTCTGTATTTGATATACAGTTCGAGCGTGTCAATTTATATTTGCCGGTCTGAGCTAAAGAAAACCAGTTATCCTGATTTTCATTCAATATCTTGGAGATAATGTCAGAATCATTCAGATCAGCAATGTCAGCAGCCTTGTACAGCGTAGGGACATACATCATTTTGGCATCAGAAGGATTGAACTCTGCCACGATGGTATTTGCAGTACATTCTTTGACATTGATAGAAATGGTCTTTTCTTCAGAAGGCGGATTCGTGCCGTCAGACTTCGTCTCGATAGTCCTCTTGGTAAGACTGCTGTTGGCATTATATGAGTCATCTACGCCGAAGGCCAACGCAAGGTACTCTGTTTCAGGCTTGCATTTGCTTGATGACAATGTCGTCGTACCGGTCTTTTCTGCGCCGTAAATATCATAGCCATAGTCGGAAATGACACCTTTCATGATTTCTTCGTCGCTCTTTCCCTCATATTTGGAAGCCTCCACAAGCACACTCAGGTACTTGGCAGAAGCATCTGAAGGAGTTACGGTCGCCTTGATGGATGTAGCTGTGACCTCATCAGGAGAAATGGAGAAAGTCAATGATGGTTTTTCAGGCTCGGTACCGCCCTCGGCAGGAGGAACAATAATCGTCTTGAACAGTTTTCCCGAAGCCTTGGCAGCAGCCTCATTACCAGGAACCTCATCAATGTAGAACGCGTACAGGATGTACTCTGTGCCGGCTTTAAGGTCATTGACATTCCTATAAGCCGTATTTTGCTTGGTGGCGGTCATCCACACATATCCGCCTCTGTCCGCAATGACCTTATCCATGATTTCCTCATCTGTAAGTCCCTTGAAACGGTCAAATGTCACGAAATCGTACAGATATGACTTGTTCTTGTCGGAAGGAATGATAGTAGCCTCTATATTGGTGGAAGTAAGTTTGTTGATCGAAAGTTCAATCTCCTTTTCATCCGGATTAGTAGAAACCTCTCCGGTATGGAACTCCTTCTTAGTCAGTCCGGTAGTAGCTACGCACATTTCTCCGTGATATGTGACGCCGAATGCAACTACTACATACTCTGCATTGTCAGGAAGTCCTGAATATGTATAAGAATCGGCACCCTTAGTGAGGTTGGCTTTGGCAAATGAGTCGAAAGACTCTCCGTCCAGGTGCTGGGCGAACACTCTCAGATAATAGTTGATGATATCCTCGTCAGTATTGCCAGGAAGCTGATCCTTGTTGATGGCCGCATAGAAGTAGTATTCATCATTGACAGTAGGAGTTACGCTCACCTTCACGGTAGTCTCTTTCAGGAACTCCACACCGATGTTGAACTTCATCTCTGATTCGGCATAACCCGGGTCCTTGGTCGTGGTAAAGGTTTCATAAGAGCATGGCGTGGTGATGTTTCCGTCAATGTCAACGCCGAATGCGATGCCGATATACTCTGTCTCTGGAGCCAATGAGCTGATGGTGAAGTCGTTATTCTTGCTTCCGTCATACTTGAAAGCAAGCCACATGTCACCGAATGTCTTTTCGCTTATTTCGGCAAGCTGCTTGATCTGAGCTACATAGTCAGCCGCGAAATTATCGAATTCCCCATCGTAGTCCCTGTCGAACAATGCCTTCGGAGTCACCTGAAAGAAATAATCCTTTCCGAGATGGGACTCGATATGGGCATCAGCCTTGTAAAAGTCAATGTTGCTGAATGATATCGTATATGCTTCCCCTGAAGGCTTGCTGGTGCCGATGGTCTTCAGCACGACGACCTCGCTCCAGTTGGAATCAGAATACTTTTTCTTGTTACCTGACAGAGCCTTGACCTTGACAAGATGCTCGGATTTTTCCTCGAGATTGGGCCAAGCCATCTCGGTCGATGATATGGTTATAGGTTCGCCTTCATCAAATACAACGCTGTAACTGATAGCATTAGGGATCTCAGTCCATGTGGCGGCAACAGTCGTTGCTCCGGATTTGGCTTCATCCTGCAATACGACAGGTGCAGGAAGCTGGACTGATGATTCATTCTCGTTTTCTTTACACGAGAACAGCACACCTGTAGCTAAGGATAGCACAGATAACAGAAGCAGATTCTTCTTCATAAATTAAATTTTGAGCATAATTTTTTATAAAAAACCTAAATTCCGCAGGTCTATAGCCTGCAAAAAAGTGAAGATACAACTAAATCTGACAATATCAACCTTTCGGGGAGACTTTTCTACATTCTCAACACTCAAAAGAGGAAGCCGTCGGGGTCAATGCCGGCTGCCGCACCGCTCTGCATGGCAAGTGAACGAAGGTCAAAACTCGAAATTATTTGCGCAAACACGTTTTTAAAACCAGTTTGCGCCAAAAATCCACAAATTATTTGCGCAAACATGCTTAAAAAAGTATCTTTGCGCAGAAAATCTTTACACCATGAAAGAGACACTAATCGGAAGAGAATTTGAAACAGAGCGACTTACGGAATATCTGGCATCAGACCGTTCAGAATTCATAGCCGTCTATGGCAGACGCCGCGTGGGAAAGACATTCCTCGTAAGACAAGTATGCGAAGACAGGTTCGCATTTTATGTTACCGGAATGTACAATGCCACAAAGCCAGACCAGCTTACCAATTTTGCCATGGCTATGCAACGCTGCTTCGGGACGGAAACTATTAAAATCGAGAAGAACTGGCTGCTGGCATTCAATGCCCTTGCCCAAAGCATCGAGAAGATGCCGAAAGGACGCAAAATAATCTTCATTGATGAACTTCCATGGATGGACAATGCAAAATCAGGTTTCATCCCCGCCCTGGAAAACTTCTGGAACAGTTGGGCGGCACTACGCGATGATGTGAAGCTCATCGTCTGCGGTTCTGCAACTTCGTGGATGATAAACAACCTGATACACAGCAAGGGCGGTCTTCATGGCAGACTCACGCACCAGATACTTGTCGAGCCTTTCTGCCTTTATGACTGTGAGCGCTATTTCACCCACTTCGGATTCAAGTATTCAAGACGGCAGATGGCAGAATGTTACATGGTCACCGGAGGAATACCATATTACCTGTCATTGATGGACAAGTCCTTGAGCCTCGCCCAGAATATTGACGCACTTTTTTTCCGCAAGGACTCGGAACTTCGCGATGAGTTCTCGGCATTGTACCGTGCATTGTTCAAGAAACCGGAGCCATACATCGCCGTAGTCACAACACTTGCCGAAGTTGGCAAAGGAATGACGCGCCAGGAACTGGTAAGAAAGGCAGGACTGACGGATAACGGAGCGTTCAGTTCCGTGCTTGAGGAACTGGAACAATGCGGATTCATCCGAAGTTACCTTCCTTTCGGGGCGTCTTCTCCATCTTCCGGGAGCCGACTCCCGAAAGACACCCTGTTCCAGCTGGTAGATTTCTTCACTATGTTCTATTTCACATTCATTCAGAAGAACAGATACCACGATTCTCAGTTCTGGTCACATTCCGCGAACAGTCCTACGCATAACACGTGGGCAGGGCTGGCTTTCGAGAAGTTGTGCCTTGCACATCTTCCTCAGATGAAGCAACGTCTCGGGATATCCGGCGTACAGACCAACGCTTGTTCCTGGTCAAGCAAGAGGGCATCACAGAAAGCCCAAATCGACTTGCTCATAGACCGTAAGGACGAGACCATCAATCTCTGCGAGATGAAATTCTCCCGCTCGGAATATGAAATCGACAACGCCCAGGAACAGAAACTCAACCATCGCATAGAAGTATTTCAGGACGAGACGCACACGAGCAAATCCATAATCCTGACATTAGTCACCACGGAAGGTCTGAAAATGAACTCTCATAGCGATATTGTCCAAAGTCTGATTGTCCTGAATGATCTGTTTGCACCGGAATATAGATAAAACCCGCCGAGGACAATCCTGCGGCGGGCAAACCAAAAAACACATTAATCAGTCTCTTGCGCTCCGTTGGACGATTGTGATGTCAGCTGCGAGACCATCAAATCCGGCAGAGAATATCCGATACGAGCATTGACGACTCTTATACGGATTGTACCGATGCCTTATGCGAAGTGTCTGTTTATATCTGACATGATATCCCTCAACTTTCTCGTAAACATCTTTTTCTTCTGGAGGAACCGAAAAAGACTTCTCCAAGGTTATATTCTCATTTTCCTCGAGACACTGGAAGCGGGTCAGACCGTAAGAGACCACTTCCAAATCCGTAACACCTTCTTCAGCAGGAACGAATATCTTCAAGTTTTGCATATCCACTAGACTGCCGTTAGAATAAAGATATATATCCTCAAATGAATACCCACCTACGGGATGCCTTTCTTCAGTAGATTTTGAGCATCCATTTAATAAAGCAACAGATAACGTTGCAATCAAAAAACAACCGATTCATAAACATCTCACATCTATAAGATTAGGATAATGATCCGTGAGCTTGACCAGGTAGTCTTCCATAATACAGTCGAACACCTTCACCTCGACAGTCTTGGACGGGTCATATACGAGGCAATGGTCTATCGCTCCGGTCTCACGGTCCGCGCCCTTCCTATGGCTTACGGTAGAGTAGCCTTCGCCAGGGCTGCATACATGATGACCATTATGGGTATCGCCATAGGTCGTGGCAGCCTTGTAGCAAGGCACATATCCGCCCTGAAGCATCTGCTGGATAGGAACTGTCCCCTCCTCGCAGTTCATGTCACCCACGACAAACACCGGAATGTCTCCGAACTTGGCCCTCATGATATCCGTCTCCGCCATGACCAGACGAAGTTGTGAAGCCCTCGCCATCGTGCTGCCAGGCTTTGCCTTGTCGCTCTTCCACCAGAGGTGTGTGCCGATAAGGCCGAACACCTTGCCGTCGGACTTGCGGCGGAACACAGCCGAGGTGAATGACTTGGAGCCGTGGTTGCACCATTGTTCCGGAGTGTACTTGTTATAGAAAACATACAGGGGCTCCATCGTCTTCTCATTATAGAAGATAGGAGTATTGTTCCAGTCCTCCTTGGACTCCCAGGCGATGACGTATCCGCTTTTCTGAACCAGAGGATAGAACTCCTTGTGCATGTGAGAGGAATACTCCTGAAGCGCGAATACATCTGGCATATAGTCCTTCACCAGACGGGCGAACTGCGGTGCCCTCTTGAAATCACGAGGATCCTCGCCAATTGCCTTCCATCTCGGAGGAATAGTGTCCTTGCTGTAGTCCCAGATATTATCATCGAGAATACGGAGGTCAGCGCCCTCTGCGATCTTGTACTTAGCCTTGAACGCCGGACTTTTCTGCGCCGACGCGGCTGACCCGCAGAGCATAAGTCCGAGGGTCAATGCCGGTACGGCGATCATCTTAAAGAATCTTTTCATATCAAACTGTTTAGAAGTTATCATTTATTACACATGTCGGCAACTATTGGATAACCCCTTAAAATATTCTTGACATATTACTATTTCGCAGGCTCGAACTTGATATCTGTTACCTTAGCCAAGTTGGCCGATGTAATCTTTCCGATGAACTTCATATATGTCCCTTCGTTAAGATCCTGCATCTCGTGGTTTCCGTCCTCCTTATAGTAGCCGATCTTTCCGCTCACCGTAAAGCCTGACACTGAAGAGAACTTGGAGAAGTTCGCTGCAATCAGTCCGATTGTAGAGGTATTGCCACCGATGACAGTACCGTTATTTCGGCCACCCTTTATCACGACGTGAGATTCGTTGAGCAGTGCGGCAATGGCTCCTGTCGTAGTCTTAGCGGTTGTAGTGGTGAGGTTTCCGTTGTTGATACAGTCCTCAATGCGACCATTGCTTCCTATCACGGACACGATATTTCCGATACGACCATTGTCAAACGTATTCACTTGGTCAGCATTGTTTACACAGCCCTTTATGGTCGTTCCGGCATGAGCCGTAGCCACGATTCCGCTGCAGCGACCGAGAGACGCGGTAATCTTACCGTTGTTCTCGCAGCCTTCGATAACCGTTGCCGATTCGGCAGGACTCGTGGAGAATCCGGCGATACCGCCATAGACAACAGCCGTAGCTCCGTTGGTGACGTTTCCTTCACCGCTCACGGCATTCACATTGCCGGTCATAATGCAGTCCTTTATCAGGGAATTGGCATCACCTGTTCCGTAGGAGAAACCGATGAGACCGCCTGTGGCGAACCTGTCAGAAGTAATCGTTCCCTTGAACTCGACATCAGCATTGACCTTCACATTCTCAACAGTGGTGCTGATCATCGCGCCAGCGAGCATTCCGGCAGAGCCTGCGCCTGTAGCCGAGATGGACATCTTGCCATTGATGGTCAGGTTCTTGACAGTAGCGCCCTCCAGCATTCCGAAAAAGCCTACTGCAGCGTCCTTCCCGACCGTGGTGGTGAGATTGAAGTTGGAGATGGTATGCCCGCCGCCGTTGAACTTGCCCTTGAATGCAGAACCTGTATAAGTAAGGCTATTGTTGCCGTAAGTAACCTTCTCCGGCATTCCGATAGGCTCCCATTCCGTGAAGTCGGAAAGGTCAATGTCAGTGAGGAGTTCGACTTCGCCATCTGCATTGTACCATCTGGAGAGGCTCCTGCCGTTGTTCACAGCGGCGACGAAGTCCTTGAACTCATCCATATCCGTGATGCCGCCGATGCTTGCGTCAGGATCGACCGGAGCGGTATACCCGAGTTGGTTCACGGTGATGATGACAGATGTCATGCCACCGGAAATCTTGATTTCTCCGCTTCTGGCAGCCATATCTGTGTTTTCATTCTTGAAGTTGGATGCTATAGTGAACGTGATTATGGACTTCTCACCATAGCCTGTGGTGGCATCCGGTGTAATCCAGTCCGGAGTCTGGACCATCCAGTAAGGGGCTGTCGTGGTGAGCACCACGGCTTCCTGCCCGGGATTCTGCGCCGCTACATCCACGATGGCATCTCTGTCCACCTTCATCTCGCAGACGCTGAAATCGTAATCCGTGCCGTTGCAGGCGCCAAGGATGGCACCGCCAAGCAGCATCGAAGCTATTATGATATATCTTTTCATTATCATTGTTGTTTATTGTTTTTATTTCCCGGTTATGAGGAGGTAGTTCAGGCAGCTGCGCTCACCCTTCGAGTCGGAGACACTGTTCACTATTTTGCCGGAGCCGTTGTCATAGAGCCACATGCAGGACGAACCGCCACCATCGAAACGAGTACAGTTCCATCCACCGAGTTTCTTCGCTATCCGGTAAATCTCGTAGCCCTTCACCCCAGTAGAATACCAGTCCTGACGACCATCCACGACCACCAACCAGACCTTCTTGCCATCCCTGCTAAGCACAGGGAACGTCATTGGATCATACTTGGAATAAACGCTCGCGGCTGCCCCCGGAGTCTGGCTATAGTCCTCCCCATTCTTCATCAGATAATACGCCGATGAATTCTGGGTGAGAATCGGCTTGGTGACTGGACTTGCGTCATTATCATCGGTCTTAATCCCGATGTCGCATCTGAGCCTGATTCTGTCCCCGACCTTCACCGCCGACGAGAACGACTCCGCCTGCGAACCAGAAAGGGCTATCGCCACCTCTTTCCTGTCGGAAAGAAAAGGAGCCTTTGTCAATGCAGATGTCCTCCCGTCATAAATGGCGGTTATGTCGGCATCCGCATACCCGCAGTTCACTTTCATCGGGTCGGTCACATACTTCGCCACCACATACAACGCATTGGCCGCCAACCCGTTCACAAGCGACTTTTTCTCCGGATGAGGATACTGCACATAGCGGCTCGTATAGACATTGACAGGGCAAGTCTTGGAAACATGGCGGAGAGTCGTGTCATTGACAGTATAGTAGTCATACTCTTTGCCACCGGCACTGATCTTCCCGGAGAAAGTCTTTTTGCCGCAGGACATTGTCCTGTCATTGAACACCGTGAAGCCCCATCCGTGGACGTGATACTGATCCTTGAACACCTTAGGGTTGTTTATATAGACAGGCTCGCCGTCCTCTATGTGAAATCCTCTGGAGATACCGTCATTCGAGTCGAAGAAACCTGTATTGATACCGGCAATGACATTCATCCCCTCCTTGCGCTTACGGGCACAGAGTTCGGAAAGAGTCTCGCGGATGTTCTTTCCGTTGTTCCCGTTCTTGTTTCCGTTCGGATTCGGGACAATGTCTTCTGCATACGATGTCGTGATATCCACGCCAGCATCGTTCAGGTCAATCTCCAGCACATGGATATGCCTAGGGATGTTCGTGCAGGAATAGTGGCGGTACTTGACTCCGGAACGGATATCGGCAGAGCCGACCTCCTCCCAGTCATAGTATGCGTCCAGAGTCCAGTCCACAGTGTTTTCCAGCACGTCAAGATTATGCTCCGGATAGACGACAGCGTTCACGAACATCGCAGGAGCAGACTTATGCGGATCGGACTTATGCTCCGCATACTCGCCCACATAGCCATATCCACAGTTCGATTTGAAGCCATCCCTTTCCTTATTATATGAACAGCCCCACGCCGGCCCGCACTTTCCGTCTGACGACTTTTTGCCGAGGACAGCGCCGCTGTTGGTGCAGTTCGTCACCAAACCCTCATTATGACCGGCAATGCCTCCTACGTTGCAAGACGCGGAAGCCAGGATATCGCCCTGGTTTTCGCAACCGTCACGTTTGAGTTCCCCGCCCATAGTGGAACCGGAGTCCATGAAACCGCAGATGCCGCCTATGGCGATGCCCACTCCTTCGGAAGTGTTCTCCACCATGGTGACACCCGCCTTATTCACGAGCATTGACATGGTGCAACCATCTGAACGGCCCACGAAAGCACCTGCATTGACCTTGGACGCCGAGCCTTTCAGCACCATCCCGTCGCCTTCGAGGACAAGGTCCCTGACGGATACGTTCTTCGCATATCCGATGAGCCCGGCATACGGTGTCTTCGCAAGGTCAATGAACCAGCTGATTCCGGTGATGCGGTGTCCGCCTCCGTCAATGCTGTATGTCAGAGGGTGTTCCGCTGTCCCGGCAGGCGTCCATTCCCGTATGGATGAGGCATCTATGTCGGAAATGATTTTGACAATGCCGTTGGACATATACCGGTTCACCGAAGCACCTTCGTTCACTGCCGTGGCAAATGCCAGAAGGTCCTCTACAGAGGAAATTCCTCGTTTGCCCGTATCGCCGTCGCTCCCTGCCTGTGTCAATGCTACCGTCGCGTTGTCGCCTGACAGGTTGCTGACGGAAATCTTCGCCAAGCGTGCTTCCTTGGAGGTATTCTCCTCTACGGATATCATCACCTCTTCGGACGTCTGCGAGCCCTTTCCTGATGCCGTGAGCACTTTCGCCCACGATGCATCGGAGCGGACCAGCCAGCTGCCGGAGGAAACGACATTGACAGAGACCTGTCCGCCCAGGGCGTCAATCTCGAGAGTCAGAGGAGTCACCTCGAAGGATTTCTCCTCCGGGGTGTTCTCCTTCCCGCAAGATGCCGCCATCAGCACGAAGGTCAATGTCAATGCAGATATGATGTTTCTAATCTTCATATTACTTTCCATAACTGTCCTTCCAACCAGGGTTCTGCGTCAATGCTCCTCCTGTCAAGGTGCGCTGATCCACAGGAATCGGCCAAAGATAGTCCTTGGCATCATCCCAGACATAATCCTCTGCTGCATGATATGTCAGATAGCCGTGGTCACCTTCAGAGAGTGTCCAGCCACCGCCTATCACAATCTGGTTCGTGGCAGGGACAGTGGTTTTATCATCTGATGAAAGTGCCTTCGCATAGAATCCGGCATCGAGTTTTCCGTCATTGTCCAGGTCATACTCGCCGAGCGCAGGAACATAAATGCCCTGGAAGCCCTTGTTGGTGGAAGGAACTAGCCACTTTCCCTCATCCCAGCGGAGAAGATCCCACTGACGGAAGCCTTCGCAAAAGAGTTCCACGGTACGCTCGCGGCGGACTTCAAGGATTGCAGCAAGCTGCTCACCCTTGGCGTTAGGATAGTACTCCTTCATGAGAACGTCAGCCTCCGTAGGCACTGCCGTAAGCCCTGGCATTCCCACACGGGCACGGATTACATTGATGGTCTTTGCGAGGTCGTCTGCCGTAAGAGTTCCGAGTTCCGCCTTCGCCTCAGCATAATTCAGGAGGACTTCAGCGTAACGGAGGATAGGATAGTCCGTAGTAGATGTCGTGGCGTTCTCGTGATCTGTACTGCTGATGAACTTGATGACACGATACCCGCTGAGGTTGCGGTCAAAGGTCATCATCTCGTGATTTTTTTCCTGATAAGCCACATAAGACGGACCGTGAAGAGTCTGCTCCATACGTGGGTCGCGGTTCTTGAACGCATCCCTATAAGAAAGCGTCTGCCAGCCTGCCCTGTTCTGGATAGGTGTGCCGTCCGCCTGAAGATAATGGTTCACGAAACGTGCCGTGGCGCTGTGGCGTCCGTTCTTCATATTGAACTGAATGCCGTGGCGAATCAGAAGAGCCACGCTGTAGCGTCTGGAGAGGATAGTCTCGCTGTCTTCCGCATCCTCCAGGATGAAGTATTCGCGATATGAAGCCCTCGTCGCCTTGGAAGCAAGACCGAGAGTATTCCCGGTATAGAGGCTGTGCTTGCCCATGACCTTGGAAGCCGCCTCGGCCGCCTGCTCAAGGAACCATTTGGAAGATACCGTGATACCGTCGAAAGTCTGCTCATCCTGAGGGACATATTCGGTGCCTGCATGGTACTTGCGGAACGTTCCTTCGAAAAGGGCAGCGCGTGACTTGAGAGCCACTGCTGCATCTTTGGTCACCTTATATACGCTATAGGCCTCCCACTTGTCAGGAAGGAGTTCATAAGCCTTGTCCAGGTCCTGGCATATCTTCAGCATCACATATCCGCGAGGGTCACGCGGCTTGTTCAGCATAGCCTCGTCAGAGGAGCCGATGACCTTGTCATAGTAAGGGATGTCACCGTACTGGCGGACTTTGTTGAAATAGAACATCGCGCGGAAGAAGTATGCAACGCCATCATATTCAGCCTTGATGGCCGGATCAGCGCACTTGTTGTTCTCAAGGAAATAGTTTATGCGCCTGAGAGGCTGCCATGTGCCTACACCCCATGAGGCAGATGACGGAGAGCGGGTTCCTTTCTCGATGGCATTCAGGGAAGACGTATAATGGTCGTCAGCTACCTGTGCGGTAAGGTTATCGGCCTCCGGAAGGATTTCCGCATAGAAGTTGTTTGTCCACATCTCAAGTTCCGCCTCGGTCGTGAAGAACGTGTCCGGAGAAAGGTCTGTCTCAGGAACCTTGGTAAGGAAATCCTCGCAGGATGCCGAAAGGAGCACCGCTACGGACAATGATATTATGCTAAGTATTTTTTTCATTGTTTCTCAATGTTTTAGAACGTGATATCAACACCAACGGAGAATGTCCTTGAGTATGGATACATACTGTCGTTCGTGGCAGTGGTCGTAGCCACCTCAGGGTCTATGGTCTTGCATGCCTTCCTGAGCGGAGATATGTAGAACAGGTTCTCGCCCGAGAAGTATATTCTCGCTCTCTCAAGTACCTTGGATTTAATCGGAAGCGTATATCCTACCGTGAGGTTCTTCAGCCTGATGTACCTTGCATTCTGGAGGAAATAGTCAGTCGCCACGTAGTTCTTGCCTTTTACGAGATTGCCTCGCTTGCGCGGGAAGATGGCGTGGCTGTTGTCAGCCCCTTCCTCGGATGACCAGCAGAGGCTGTCGAAGTCCTTGGAGATGAAACTTGGACGCTCGAAGGCATAAGGGCCGTAGAAATACAGGCAGTTCTGTGACGGCAGCCAGTCGAGCTTGCCGACACCCTGGAAGAAGACACTGAGATCGATTCCGTTCCAGCTGAAGTCTCCCTTGACGGAGTAGTTGTATCTAGGGAGCTTGTTTCCGATCACCCTACGGTCGCCCGGCTTGTCAAGAGTGGACGAGCCGGCGTCGATCTTGCCGTCACCGTTCAGGTCCTTATAGCGGATATCTCCTGCCATCAGGTGGTTATACGGAGCCTTGCATCCAAACAATGTCTTGTGTACCGTACCTTTGGAATCGATGGCAGCCTCATAAGCGGCAGCCTCTTCGTCAGTGGCGAACAGACCATCCGACACATAGCCCCAGATATCACCGAGCCTCTTTCCCACATAGTGGTCGCTCAACTTCTTCTCAGGATTGTCGAACTTGGTGATATGTGTCTGATAGTCACCGAGTGTAGCTGTCACGCCATAAGAGAACGGCTTGCCAGCCATGTTGAAGGAGTCTCTCCATCCGAGAGAAATCTCATATCCCTTCGTGCGGAGGTTTGCGGCATTCTCCTTAGGCGCCGCCTCGCCATATACGGAAGGGACGGTCTTGCCCTTGGTAAGCATATTCTTGGTGTCTCTGATATAAAGGTCAGTCGAGAAGTTCAGCCTGCCCTGAAGGAAGCCGAGATCGATACCGAGGTTTTCGGACACGACTGTCTCCCATGTAAGGCTGCTGGATACCGGAGCTGATGCCGTTGCCATACCTGCCTTATTCTTTCCGTCGAACGTATATGACACCTTGGAATCTGATGACAGACCGGTGCTGATAGTGTCCCAGTAATAGTAGTTGCTTACCTGCTGGTTTCCGAGGGTACCATAGGAAACACGTACCTTGGCATTGTTCACGGCAGTCTTCAGGTTCTTCCAGAACGGTTCCTCAGAGATGCGCCATCCCGCTGACGCTGACGGAAAGAAGCCCCATCTGTGATTTGCAGGGAATCTTGAAGATCCGTCGAAACGGCCTGACACTTCCAGGAGATAGCGTCCTTTCCAGTCATAGTTCACACGGCCGAAGAAGCCCAGAGTCCTGTATGAAGAGATCGTCTCCCTGTCCCTGTCGATAGTTCCATTCGCCATGTTGATATATGACAATGAAGGAGAAAGAGAGCCTTTCTGCCTGTTCATCAATGAACTGCTGCGATAGTCGTCGAAGTTTCCTCCGACAGTGGCAGATAGATTGTGGGCATCGGCAAAAGTATGATTGTACTTGAAGTAAGCATTGATGATATGGCCGTCCTGATAGTAGCGGTTCTCCTGATAGAAGTCGAACACTGAACCATTCGTGAACTGCCCCTGCGGAACGCTGTCGTCAGCACCCTTGTACATACGCTTGTTGGCATTGTCATAGCAATTCGCTGAAGGGAGGCTACGGTATGCCTTGAGCTGGTCGCGGCGACGGTAGGTATAGTCAACGATGAACTGGAGCCCCTTGGCGATATTCGCCGTAAAGCGGTTCGTAAGTGTCAGATAATTGTTCACTATCTGGTTATGGTTCCTGCCGTCCATGAAGGTTCCGCCTCGTCCGGAAAACAGAGGCGACGTGGCATCCGCCATATATCCGGACTGGATATTGATGGTTCCGTCAGGGTTGTACGGAGTGATGTTCGGGCCGACGTTTCTCATGATATCATAGAGGATACCGTTGGAAGCCAGACCGTCGGAACCGTCGATTTCCCAGAATCCGCCGTAAGAATAGTCCGAGCGCTCGAAGCTGATGTTGTTCGAGTAGTTCAGCCACTTGGTCATTTTCACATCTATCTTGGAACGGAAAGAGTAACCGTTATAAGTATCCTTCACGCTGCTCCCGAAAAGACCTCTACGGTAGAGATAGCGTCCTGATGCATAGTACGTTATCTTGTCATTGCCACCGCGGACAGTGATGTTATGCTCCGTTTCAGGGCGTGTCTTGTTCAGCAGGTAGTTGTACCAGTCGAAGTTTCCGAGATAGAGATATGTATATGTTCCGGTCTCGTCAGGAACCACCCACGGACGCGCAGGGTTCTCAGTCTTGTCGTAGCGGCGCTCCTTCAGCATCTGCAGTTGAGCGTCGGTATAAGTCCATGCGCCATAGCCCTTGGTGTAGTTATAGAACTCATTGGTCAGAGTGACATAATCATAACCTGATGTGATATAGTCCGTGGAAGTGGTATTGTCGGAAATACTGAAACGCCCGTTGTAGGTAATCTTCGCCTTTCCGTCAGCGCCGCTCTTGGTGGTAATCAGGATCACGCCGGCAGAAGCCTTCGCACCATAGATGGCACAGGAGGATGCGTCCTTGAGAACTGATATGTTCTCGATGTCGTTAGGGTTCACCTGCGCGAGGCTACCCTCAATACCGTCGATGAGAACGAGCGGTGAACCTGAGTTCAATGACACCGCACCACGGATGGACATCTTGTAATGATTTCCAGCAATGGAACCGTTTCCTGTGGTAAGAGTGAGGGAAGGGTCTGCTCCCTGGAGAGCCATGGCAGTGTTGGTGACAGGGCGGGCATTGAGATCCTTTCCGTCGATCACGGAGACAGCTCCAGTCAGGTTCACTTTCTTCTGTGTGCCATATCCGACCACGACCACATCGTCAAGAAAGTTCTGGTCATCGGAGAGGCTAATCGTGAGGTCTGTCTCTGTTCCATTGACATTGACCTCCCTTTCGGAGAATCCGATATACGACACCACGAGAGTCACAGGATAGTCTATGCCGGACAATTCAAAGTTTCCGTCCATGTCAGTGAAGAAGCCGGTCTTGGTACCCTTCACCATGAGTGAGGCTGCAGGAAGAGGCGCTCCCGACGGATCGGTCACCTTACCCTTTACGGTAATCTTCGCAGGCCCTTCAGCCTTTGGCGCAGCCTGATGCCCGGTGATGGACACGCGGCTTCCGTTTATGACATAAGTTACATTCTGTCCGACAAAGATTTGGTCAAGGACATCATTGATGCTGGCACCGGCAGCATCGACAGACACTTTCCTGGACAAATCGATTTCGTCAGAATTAACGATGATGGACCAGTTTTCCATCTTGTTCAATGCGGCAATCGCTTCTCTTACGGTGACATTATGCAGCTTCAGGTCTATTTCCAGAGCCGAAGCGGATAAACTTATCACCATGGCAAGCAGCGATGCAAGTAAAATTTTTACTTTCATCGATTGTTTAATATGGTTAAATGAATAATATGTGGGGTTCTATCGGGATGACAAGTATATGACGCCGTCACTCGACTTGATTTTCATTTTCTTATCAGTGTTCATAGCAGAAAGAATCTGCTCAAGGGTTTCGTTATTAGTGAAATATGCGTAGAAATGCGTCTTCGCCAGCTTGTCGTCCTGCACGACAATCCTTGTCCCGAAATAGCGGGACAGATCCCTGGCGATGTCAGCCATAGTAAGATTGAAGAAATGGAATGAATGCTTCTCGGAGAACGCCCGGTAGTTTGTCCGATCGAATGTCTGCATATCGACAGAGCAGGTATTCCTGTCATACTGCACCATATATCCAGGCGCCATCTGCACGGTCTTCATCTCGCCCCCGACATTCACATCGAGGCTGACCGATCCTTTCAGCAGCAGGACCTCAACACATTCGCTCTCACTGTAAGTCTTGTAGTTGAATGTAGTTCCATAGACTTTCAGGCGTGTGTCGCCGGAATTTATTATGAACGGATGCTGAGGGTCAGACGTGATATGTGCATAGACCTCTCCGTCGATGAACACCTTACGTTCATTGCCCTCGAAACGTGATGGATAGGTGATGCGGGAACCTGCGTTCAGCCAAATCTCCGAACTGTCAGGCAACACCATACGGTGATTTTCTCCGGCAGGGACTTTATATTCGCGCCATTCCACTTCCGCGAGCTGCACCGGAGCATCCTTCTTCCCGACGAAATACGCAATCGGCGAAGCTACCGCAACAGCGAGGAGACCTGCAATGCAGGCCGCCATGAGACTGCTGCGCCAGATGCTCTTCTTTTCCGGGGCAATGCGCTTATACATCAATGTCTGTTCGCCGGAGCGCTTTTCTTCCCCGTCGAACAACTCCCGCAAGGAGTCGGACACAGATTCATCTTTCCCGTGGAGAGCCAGCCACTTCTGGACTTCTGACTCTTCCTCCGGGGAAAACAAGCCGTCATAATAATCTTTAAGTCTCTTGTCCATTACGATATGATAAGAAAACAGATTTCTGTGGCAGTCTTTCACTGCCTTTCACCATAAGAACGTATGACCAAGAAAATTTACGTAACGATTTAGGAAAAATTTTTGATTTTTTTATGTCAATGTTACTAAAAGGTCAATTCAGCTTTCCGCGAAGATCTTTCAGGGCAAGTTCCAGATGCTTCTCCACTGTGCGTACAGAGAGCCCCAGCCTCTCGGCTATCTCCCTATTTGAAAGTTCATCCAGTTTACTCATCTTCAATATCTTGGAGCGCTGACCCGGAAGGTCGTCCACCATGGTACGCAGTTGCGCGGCGGATTCCCTCCGTATCATCTCGTCTTCCGGAACAGAAACCTGGGCGTCTTCCCTTATCTCCAGGACCTTCTCCACATCCTTCGCCCATTTGGACCTGAGAACATCCAACGCCTCGTTCCTGGCGCACACGAACAGCCAGTTCTTCAGCGAGAGCTCCGGATCCAGGCTGTTCCGTGAGACATAAAGCCGCATGAATATGTTCTGGGTAATATCTTCCGCACGCATCTGATCCTTGATTATCTTGCGGACAAAGTTCAATACCATCGGAGCATAGCGGTCATATATCGCCTCGAAACTGCGGATATTGCCACGCTTCAATTTCACAAGAAGGACTTCGTCCGTCTGGTCTTTGATGGATTTGAACATTTGTAGCTGTAGTTATCTCAGAGGATGCTCGCGGACGAGGTCGCCGAGTTCTTCCCATGGAACAGTGACCTTTATGATACCAAGTGAATATGGGCCTATTTCGTACTGGCCGTAAACATAGGTAACGCCTGTATCTGAAACCTTGAAGTTTCCGTTAGGCTCGATATCCTTGATGAACAGACAGTCGTAAGACTCCTGGTCAGGCATGGCATCACGAAGATGTGATGTGAGCAACTTCGAAAGTTCCTCCTTATATCCAGGAATGAAGAAATCTTCCTCTGCAACCTGTTTTCCTGTCTTGAGATTCATATTGACAGTCACTTCAGACGAGGAGCCGTGGGCACCGCCTTCATAGACGTAATCTGCTATAGTATAGGAGACTACATCTTCATGCTTGCCTGAGAAATAGCCTTCAATGTTGCTGGACCACACCAGAAAGCCGAGACTCCCGGTAACATTGATATCGTCATTCTCCGCATTGGCCTTGAGCAGGTCCAGGCAGGTGCTGCGGTATTCTGCGACGAAGTCTGCAGTCCATTTGTCGGCAGCGGACTTCAGATCCAGACCGGCATAGTCCGAGCCGAATGCGGCTTCGACGATATTTTCGCAGATGGCTGTCTTGACCGAGTCTTCCAGTCCGCTTGACGGATATTCAATGCTTATTGCAACTGTCACTGAGTCAGTTCTTTCCGGAGAAAGAGGCTCGGTAACATTGACATTGACCTTATCGACACTCACTGAGGAGTCATGGCAGGCGGCAATCGTGAAGATTGCGCCTGCACACATTAACATTGACCTGAATTTCATAGTAAAATTAATCGTTGTTCATTTCTTTTATATCGACTTCATGCCTCTCGCTGGCTCCCATCAGCCACTCGCAGTAGTAGTCGGCCATACGCCAGAAGAAGTATTCGTTCATATCGCCGAATCCGTGGCGCTGGCCAGGGAGGATGAGCATGTCGAAACGCTTGTTGGCGCGGATGAGGGCATTGACGACACGGATAGAGTTCGCAGGATGCACGTTGTTGTCGATGTCGCCGTGCACGAGCATGAGGTGACCCTTCAGGTTGGAGGCAATCTGAGGATTGGTCTCGATGGAATATACGAAGGTTGTGTCGCCTGCCTCTATCTTCTCTTTGATTCCGTGATGCTGTTCGCTCCACCAGCGGTTGTAGATGTTGTTGTCATGGTTGCCCGCGCAAGAAACGGCTGCCTTGAAGAAGTCAGGGTACTTGAGCATGGCTGCTGTGGACATGAATCCGCCGCCTGAGTGTCCGTGGATACCTACTCTGCCGAGGTCAATCCATGGATACTTCGCTCCGAGCTGCTGGATTGCATATTTCTGGTCCTCGAGACCGTAGTCACGGAGGTTGCCGTAGCCGTAGTTGTGATACCATTTCGACCTGTCAGGATGGCCTCCCCTATTGCCGACTGTTATGACGATGAAGCCAAGCTGGGCAAGACGGTCTGTTCTGGTGAATCCCCTGCTCCAGCTGATGTTGTTGGCCTCGACCTGAGGGCCCGGGTAAACGTAATCACATATAGGATAGACCTTTGTGGAGTCGAAGTCGAATGGCTTGTAGATTGCTCCGTGAAGGTCGGTAATACCGTCGGCAGCCTTCACTGTGAAACGCTCAGGGAATTTGTATCCGGCAGCGAAGAGGAGTGAGAAGTCAGCCTCGCCGAGGTCACAGACTTTCTTTCCGGTCGCGTCATAGAGGACTGAGAATGGCTTGTAATCCACTCGTGAGCAATTGGCAATGAAGTACTTGCCGTCTTCAGTAGCGATTGCGTCGATGTTCATGTCCGGCATATCGAGCATCTTAGGCTCTCCGCCCTGGAGACTTACCCTATATACATGCATCTGATACGGGTTCTCACCTTTTTCCTTTCCGCAGGCACGGAACAGGATGTAGCCTTCTTTTTCATTGACAGCGAGCACGTCGTCCACATGGTATGCGCCTTCTGTGAGATTGCGGAGCACCTTGCCGTTCAAGTCGCAGAGGTAGAGGTTCGCCCATCCGTTCCTTTCGGACCAATGGATAAGTTTCTTGCCGTTGTCAATGATTCTGAGCGCACGGCTCTCGACGTAGGTGTTCATCCTTTCAGCAATGACGGTCTTTGTAGAGTCGCTGTCAATGCCGACGTAGCAGATGTCCATACGTTTGAGGTCGCGGCTCATTCTTGTCAGCCAGAAACCGTCCGGGCCGCCGAGCCATTGGATGCTGCCGAATTCTTCGAACTGGTCATTGACAGTAGCCGGAGCGGACTGGAGTGACAGTTCCTGATCCTTGAAGGCATTGATTTTCACCGTGTGGGAGGTCCAGTCACCGGCATTGAAAACATACAAATGGCCGTGAGGGCCAGGCTCGCCCGGCATCTGGTATTTGTAGGTTTCGAGTGTCGGACGTGGTCTGCTGAGGGAGTTGATTACCCAGAAGTCTTTTACCGGGCTCATATCCCAGCGCATGACTGCGAGGTGCTTCGAATCCGGTGACCATACAAGTTCTGTCGGGAATACGCGTTTGGTCGTATCTGTCTCGGTATTGCCGTTGTAGTTGTTTATGCCATAGCAGAAATCCTTGTATCCGTCGCTTGTAATCCTATGTTCTACGATTGTGCTGTCCTTAGGGTCTTTGGCTGCTTTGTGCATGTTCAAGGTGTCCATATAGAAGAGGTTCGAGTTCTTCATATAGACACCAGTCATTCCGTCAGGTGACACGTTTGCCCATGAAGGATATTTGTCGTCTTTGTCTGTGGTATCGTAAGTGAGGCTCTTGTCAGAAATCTTGTAACTGAAGTGGTATGTAAGCCTGTCGCCTGTAGATTTTCCTGTAGTGTCTTTCTTTTCCTGCGAGCTGACGATGTCGAATTTCAGGATACCGTCGTTTTCAGGGTCAATGGATAGGTTCCTCATAGGAAGGTGTTTTGCCTCGAACGGGTCGCGTACGATTCCGGTAATCTGCATTGCAAGCTTTTCCATGTCGAATGCCTTCTCGGTCTTGCCGAGCTTAGGGTCCGCAATGTAGTATTCTGTTCCTTCAGATGTCTTCCATGCATAGAGGAATTTGTCTCCGTTCCTGAACCACTGCGGTCTTACGGATGTCGAGAATACCATCTGTCCAACCCTCTTGGCAGAGAATCTTTCTGCCAATTCATAGTTCGGGGTACGAACCTTCCTGTCTTCGCGGCTCTGGGCCGAAAGACCTGATGCGATTAAAGTCAATGCTGCTGTGCAGACCACTGCTTGTTTTGCAAGTTTACTTATCATAATGTCAGTTTTGTATTTTTTGTCCTTTCAAACTGCCGGAAAGCCCAGCACCATAAATGACAAATGTAAACAAAATAACGATATAAAAATAACTCGGAAAGATATTTTGCGAAAAGTAAGCGGCAAAATCTTCCGTAACTGACCACACCGATATGGCATAGAGAGTGCTCCGTGGCCATCTGACGTGGCAGCGGTGGCCTTCTATAGGGTGGTCCAGTCACGCAAATGTATACAGACGCATCTACAAACTCATCACGATAATATTCACGATAGGTGGTCCAGCCACTCAAATGTGTCACAGACCCATCTGTGCGGTCATGACGCGTGGCCGACCACGGGATTCCATCGAGCCGCAAGATTTCGTGTAAAAAACCGGCCGATTTTACACGGAATCTCATTTTTGAACGAAACGGGGTAAAATCAAGGCGTTTTTTACCCCGTTTTCTGTGCCTGTAGAGAAGGACACCGGTATGCCGACCGTCTCAAGATTTCGACCCTCTTGGCAGCCGCCAAATCAGAAATCTCACCACTAAAGTATTCTATATCAATGTTATACTGAACAGAACAGGGCCTTGACAATCTGTCAAGACCCCATTTCAAAACCACCTCTTGGCATTTCCCAAATCACGTAAATGACTGACCATCAGCCGATAGCATTGACACACCGCTGTCAAGAGGGTCGAGATTTTTCGCTAACGGGATTAGCCACGCTGCGCGTGCCTTTTCTCTGCTCCTTGCCGGAGGAGCCCTTGCAAATCACATGAAGCTCACGACCGGAGGCCGTTGGGCTTTTTCCGCAGGAAGTCCTCAACAGGATCGGGCTACTGACAGCTCATAACCGCACAAGTCCGCTTGCGACCGAAATTCAAAAATGGGATATTTTTTGGGATATTAAATAGAAAAAGTGGCTTACAGATGCCTGCAAGTCACTTTTTTGCGGAGAGAACGAGATTCGAACTCGTGATACGGTTACCCGTATGCAGG
>OLYC01000842.1_pt1 | contig 23157 bp, 15 predicted proteins | sample 1674271 | NCBI WGS metagenome assembly OLYC01 (sample SAMEA103958154, study PRJEB25191) | human gut metagenome
CAGCCCCGGTGGGGCACTGGGGACCGTATTCCCCAGACCCCTTGCGTCGCTTCGCACTGCGTGCGCTTTACATTCAAACCCCCAGTCACTTCGTGACAGCCCCGGTGGGGCACTGGGGACCGTATTCCCCAGACCCCTTGCGTCGCTTCGCTCCTAATTATTTATTAATATATCGGTCATAGATTGTGTGGTATATTCAAAGATTGTTAAATTTGCGGCATGATTGACAAGAAAGTACAGATGATGGATGCCGGGATGGTGCTGTTCACGAGCGAGAAACCGTTCGGGACGGTACTGGGAGGCATCAAGGTAGAATTGACAAAACTTGGTGATGTGAAAAGATCCAACGAGATATTACCGGATGAACTTCCTGACACAACGGGGGAGTGCGACCTGTTTGTGGACTGGTCGTCACCTTTGCGATGGCGCGCGATTTCCTGCCGCTTGGAGGATGCCGGGCTTGTCGGGCACAATTCCGATGGAGAAGAAATCCGGCGTTATGCGCTTTGTCTTAAGGAAGGTGACAAGAACAGGAAAGGCAAGGTCGCTCTTGTTCTGCTCCTCGCCGTGATATTCATTGTTCTGGGAATATCAGGCATAGACGGAATCCCGGGAGTATTCACTGTCACACTTGGATTGGTTGCTTCAGTCGCCGTTGTGATCTTTGCTTTGCGGCCAAGCGTCAAGGCTCAAATAGCGGTCAGGAATCTTCTTGAGTCAGTGCATGGGGCGAAGTGAGGTGTGCCTTGATTTTACGTTTTGAGGTATGATTTGACTGGATTTCAGAGAAAATGCTCTGGTTAAAATAAAAACAACATAAAAAATCGTTTCAAATTGTTGTTTTATTTAAAAGAATTTGTATATTTGACGTGAAGTTTTTCATAGTTTAAGTTTAGGTTAAGTAGCGGGGTGATCGCAGTGACTGCGATTGCCCCGTGAATTTTTACCAAGACCTGTCTGTGACCCGCAAATGGAGGCGTTATATTTACATATTCATAAAAGAAACAGAAATTTATGTTTTTTATAGAAAACTATTTTTCTTTCTTTTGATTATTTACGTTCTGTCGCCATACTTTTGCAGACGGACCGCAACGGTGCGGACCGTTAATTTTATCAACTATGAAGAATTCTATCAGAATCCTCTTGAAGGTCTCGGTGGCCGGAATGATGGCATTGGCCGCTTCGACCCTATCCTGCAACAAAATTCCTTCCGGAAGTGCCCAGGGCTCCTTAAGCTGGAATTTCTCTTCCCGGGTCTTTACACGATCTGTGGTTGACCTGCCGGACACGGATGCGTTCATCCTTACGGTGAAAAACTCTGCCGGTGATGTGCTTTATGAGGGAGCCTATGGCGACTCTCCGGAATCGATGCTGGTCAACCCCGGAAGTTACACTGTCAAGGCTGTCTCGCGGACTTTCCTCAAGCCTGAGTTTTCCGCTCCTCAGTTTGGAGACGAGCAGGTTGTCGTCGTGAAGTCCGGAGCAAACACCAAAGCTCGGTTGAATTGCTCGCAACTCAATTCCGGCTTGCGTCTGAAACTGGATCAGAAGTTCAAGTCCACTTATCCGAACGGCTCCGTGACGGTCTCGTCATCGGAAGGAGATCTCAAATACAGCCAGACGGAAAAGCGTGTCGGCTATTTCAAGCCTGGGAATGTCTCTGTGGCGTTGAACGATGGCACGTCCACAAAAGTGCTGCTGTCCCGATTTCTGGAGACTTGCGAGGTCTTGACATTGGGAATATCATGTCCGTCGGCCGAACCGCCAAAGCCGGGAGAGTCCGGTAGCCTTTCCATCACTGTTGACACGAGCCGTGTCTGGAACAGCTTTGAGTATGAGATCGGTTCCGGACAAGGAGCGGATCCAGGCACGACACAGGCCACGGCGTACAGCGTGGGACAGGCCAAAGAGCATGTCGGTGAGAAAGGAGTGTGGGTGTGCGGCTATGTTGTCGGAGGAGATCTGTCTTCCGCAAAGGAAGGCATTTCCTTCACGGCTCCGTTCTTGTCCATGACCTGCATCGCTATCGCGGCGCGTTCCTCCGTGACCGCCAAGAGCTCTTGCATGTCGGTGAAACTGCCGAAAGGTGACATACGGGCAGCTATAAACCTGGCGGATCATCCGGAACTTGTCGGCAGGAAGATTTACCTTAAGGGAGACTTGATCGCGGCCTATTTTGGCATCCCGGGTATTGAGAACATCACCGAATATGTTTTGAGTAAGCGTTAACCAAATAATTGTCTTTTATGAAAATCAAACTGAACAGGACGGCGTCTGCCGTTGTGCTTGCCTTGCTTTGTCCGATCTCCGGGCTTTCGCAAGAGAAAACAATGCCTGGAACTTGGGAATTCGGACTTGGCGGAGCTGCCATGAACATCACAAGGGCCACAGTGTCGAACTTCCGTCAGACACCAGGAGGAGACTACATCTTCAATTTGGATGAAAAGCTGCTTTATGGCGGGATTGAGATCTACTCTGCCATTGAACTGAACAGATGGCTGTACGCCGATCTTCAAGGAACCCTCGGTTTGGCGAGATACAATGATGCCGAAAAGGAGAGGCAAGGATATTCATTGATGGTCAGTCCAGGGATCCAGATCAGGCCGTTCCGGAAAAGCGAGTGGATCCAGCCCTACATCAGGCTCGGAGTCAACCTCTACCATAAGAATTTTCCTACGTCTTATTTCGGACAGTTCAATGGTGATGTCACCAAGGAGGCCTTTTGGAAGGCGGAGGATGCATGGAACAAAGGCCACACGTTTGATTCGGACACGTTCTTTCCCGTATCAGCCGGGATCGGAGTGATCGGTTGGATCAGCAATAAGGTGGGGATGCATATTCAGGGACAGTACAACCGCTCGCTTGGTACGGATGGAGTCAATTTCGCTCAGGTCTCCGCCGGGATTGTGCTCAGGTTGGGCGGTGCGGACAAGCATAAGGCTTCAGCTGACCGCTATGTCCCCAGACACCTTGATGACTATGCCGCTCTTTATCCGCAAAAGGTTGTCGAGAAAGAAGTCGTGCGTGAGGTTCCTGTGGAGGTGGTTCGTGAGGTGATCAAGGAGGTACCTTCGGAGAAAACTCTTGCCGAGATGATGGGCAATGTGAACTTTGACTTTGACAAGGCCACCATCACTGCTGATTCTCAGTTTGTTCTGGATGAGATCGCCAATACTTTGGCCCGGTTCACGGACACAATGTTTCTGGTCGCGGGCTACACGGACGCGAAAGGGTCTGATGAGTACAATGAGGAACTATCCAGAGCCCGGGCCAAGGCTGTCTATGAGGCTCTTCTTCAAAGGGGAATCCAGTCATCCAGACTTTGTTACAAGGGATTTGGCAAACGTGTCGCCCTTGTGCCAGAGTCGGCCACGGATGAGCAGCGCCGGGGTGACCGCAAGGTCGTTCTCGAAAGGGTGACGTCGGAGTCACTATGGAATTATCTTAACCAACATAAATAATATTCATTCATGAAAAATCGAATCAGATTATTGGTCGCGGCGCTCGTCGGGGCGTCGGCGCTGGCCGCCTGCAACTCACTTGAGGTGACAATGCCGGTCGGGCCGCAGGGGGAACAAGGCGTTCAGGGTGTTCCCGGTAAGGATGGACTGTCGGCCTATGAACTGTGGGTCAAGGCTATACAGGAAAAACAGATTGATTACTCCGGCCCGGTTGACATCAACCACTTCTTCCTTTATCTAAAAGGGAAAGACGGCACGGATGGCAAGGACGGCGTTAATGGCAAGTCGGCTTATGAGATGTGGCAGGAATATGTGGCCACAGGTGTGGACGATCCGCACAATCCAGGGACTCAATGGGACAAATCCAAGACTTCTATGGCGGATTTCTATTGGTTCCTTTCCGGCAATGACGGGACGGACGGTCTTATACCTTACATCAAGGATGGCAACTGGTGGATAGGTGACAAGGATACCGGAATACAGGCACGTGGAGAAAAGGGTGAAAAAGGTGACAAGGGGCAGGATGGTGTGGATGGCCTTTCCGCCTATGAGCTCTGGGTAAAGGCCATCGAAGAGAAGACGATAGAGTACACCGGCACGGTGGACATCACTCATTTCTTCATCTACATGAAAGGTAAGGATGGAGCGGACGGAAAGGATGGCGACGATGGCCGGACTCCTTACATCAAGGACGGAAACTGGTGGATCGGAGACAAGGATACCGGAGTACAGGCACGTGGAGAAAAGGGTGACGCGGGAAGCGATGGCAAAGACGGAGCCGACGGCAAGGATGGCAAGGACGGAGCCGACGGAACCGACGGTCTGTCAGCCTATGAGCTTTGGGTGGCCGATGTGACGTCCCCTTATGGGCTTGACGATCCTAAGAATCCTGGAAGCAAATGGAACCCGTCGAAAACCTCCATCGCTGATTTTTATGAATATCTCCGTGGTTCTGTCGGAGACAAAGGAGCCGATGGCAAGGACGGCGTTGACGGCAAGGATGGCGCAGATGGTAAAGACGGTGCCGATGGCAAGGATGGCGCAGACGGGAAATCGGCATATGATCTTTGGAAACTGTATGTGTCCTCGGGCGTGGAGGATCCACATAGTCCTGGAACCCAATGGGATAAATCCAAAACGACGATGGCTGATTTTTATTGGTTCCTGACTGGGGATGATGGCGCAGATGGCTTGATTCCATATATAAAAGCTGGGCATTGGTGGATCGGCGAAACGGACACGGGTGTCGCGGCCAAGGGAGACAAAGGCGATAAAGGCGACAAGGGCGATGCCGGAGCCGACGGCAAGGATGGCCTGGATGCTTATGAGATGTGGAAGACTTATGTCAGGCAGACAATCGCTGCCGGAGGTGTTGTGGCCGATCAGAATGGCAACGTGATCACTCTGTCGGATCTTTCTATCCTGAAATTCTTCCAGTACCTGACCGGTAAGGCTGGCGCCAAGGGCGACAAGGGCGATGCCGGAATTGACGGTGCGGATGGCAAGGATGGTCTTGTGCCGGAAGTCAATCCGAAGACAGGGGAATGGATACTTGTCGATAAGGCTGCCAAGGATACTGTTTTCACGCACATCACGGCGAAGGGACAGGATGGCAAGGACGGTGCTGACGGCAAGGATGGCGCTGACGGACAGACTCCATACGTGGGTTCGAACGGCAACTGGTGGATCGGTGGCGTCGACACGGGAGTCAAGGCCAAGGGAGAGAAAGGTGACACCGGAGCGTCAGGCTCGGACGGCAAAGACGGTGCTGACGGTAAGGACGGAACCGATGGCAAAGACGGTGTGGATGGTTCGAACGGCAAGTCGGCCTACGAACTTTGGGTGGCCGACGTGACATCCATGTCAGGTCTGGAGGATCCGAAGAACCCTGGAAGCAAATGGGATCCGACCAAGACATCCGTGGCTGATTTCTATGAATATCTTCGCGGTGCCACAGGTTCCAAGGGTGATTCGGGTGCCGACGGAGCGGATGGAAAAGACGGTGTGGACGGTAAGGATGGTGCCGGCGGAGCAGCCGGAAAGTCAGCCTATGAACTCTGGAAAGAGCTGGTACTCAGTGCATCTGGCCTTGATAATCCAGACAACGGAGTCTATGACAAGACCAAGTACCCGAAATGGCCGAAGACAGCTGTCTCCTTGAGCGATTTCTTCAAGTACCTGCGAGGAAGTAACGGAGAGCCGGGAGTGACTTTGACCGCCATAGACACCTTGTACGTTGAAGAGGCTGATTGGGACAAGTACAACGTGGCTCCGGTAAGGGCTCTCGCGAAAGTGAAAATGGTGGGAACTGTCAAGGACACGACGTATGAATATGTCAACCCATATTCCGGAGGGTGCGCCCTGATTGTTTCCGGTCCGGGACCTGTCGTGATTCCGAACTGTACGGTCAGCTTCAAGGATCAGCTGGGCAATTCCTACACCAAGACTTCGGATGCGTCAGGGTACATCTACTTGACCCGTGACGAACTTCCTGACTGGCATTCCGGATGTCCTTCAATCCAGGATCTGTCCGCCAGAACAAAACCGTCAGGTTTTTCCTATGGAGGAAAAAACATCACGGATGACGGAATGATCGCCGCGACATGCGGAGTGCCTTACAAGGTTGAAGTCAACATCAATATGCTGGGATCCGAATGGATTAGAGAAAGCGTGTACGCTGATTATGAGATAGTAAGAACGGTGGAGGGAGTTGGTGAAACTTCATGGAACGGCGTGAGATTCCCTGAAGCCAACGTGGATGGGACCGGTTACTATCTTTACAGAAGTCTTGGCGACATGAACCGGCTCAGAAAAGTCAACTTCTCTTCCTTTGTGTCAATTGGAGACTATGCTATCGGAGACCATTTCATGAAAGTAATGAATCCTGGTGTCGAATGTGAATGGGACAGACCGGTGGGAACAGAACCGAGCACAATGACGAGGCAGTTGTCTTTCGGAGATGGTGAGGAACCGCGTCAGGTGTCAGTTAATCATTTGCCTGTGAAGAAGGATCATTACGATACCGAGTATTATCTTCCGTTGCTTGACTACGGCCAGCAGTGTGTGTCGTCAACCAAGACCGTCATCCCGGAATATTGTGGGATCGGCGCGTTGAATGTTACCGCCTTGAAAGGAGGAAGCGGAGAGGAAGAGTTCACCAGCTATAACGGAAAGCTTGTCATGTCTGATGACGGCACGTCAAAGGTTCCTGTCAACAAGACAAACTATGAGCTGATCCTTGGACAGACCTCTTTCAGTTTTAGTTTTGACTATTCCACCTTTGGCCATGTTTACATCAGTAAAGCTTATTACGATTCCATGACGGACACTTACAGGTTTAAAAGGTATGATTCTATGATGGAGTATATCTCGGCCACGGGTCTGTCTGTCAGCAAAACCTATATAGGAGGTCTTGAAAATTCGGGAACCCTTGCGGGAGTGAAAATCAGGAACAGTGTACTCATTTACTTCTCTGCTCAGGATGGCGCCATCGTCGAACTTCCTCCGAGCATTATCAGAAATGTCTATGACAATTTCACCATAGAGATTCCGATGTTCTCATTTAAGGATGTGTTTTATGGAGGTTCGAAAGGAACCTTCAGCTACGATGAATCAAACCCTTATGTGGCATCGTGCGAGATCGGCGGCCGAAAGTATACGTTCCAGGCCATAAAGGATGCCAAAAGCGCCCCGATGCCGTAGTGCCGGAAGTTTTGATTTGTTTTTAGAAGCTGTTTTGAATTGTTTGTTTGAAGGTTAAGAGCAAGCTCTTTCCCTGCTGCTCACCTCGGCAATCCGAACAAGTTCGATTGCCCTCGGTTCGGGCGCTGGGTTGAGAGTGAAAAACTTCAGTTTCGACCGCTTCTTCCAAGGAAGATAGCGGTGCTATCTGACTGAAGAAGCGGGAAGAAAATGAAGATTTTTCACCTCAAAGAACATTTCAAACAATTCAAAACAGCTTCTTAGTTCAATAATCTATTAATCATTTGTATCTTTGTTGTCTGCGTCCGGAACGGAAGGTCTTCGCCGGGCGCGGGCAACAACCATGTTTTGGTGACATTAAGACAACAACGAATATGAACAAAGGCAAAATGACCAATTTCAGGTGGGTGATCTGCGCGATGCTCTTCTTCGCGACGACGGTCAACTATCTTGACAGACAAGTGCTTTCCCTTACTTGGGACGAATTCATCAAACCGGAATTCCATTGGAATGAGATCGACTACGGCAACATTACCGGCCTGTTCGCGATAGTCTATGCGATAGCACAGCTTTTCGCCGGGCGCATCGTGGACCGGCTTGGAACCAAGAAAGGGTACGCTGTCGCCATAGGAGTCTGGTCATTGGGAGCGTGCGTCCATGCTCTCTGCGGACTTGCGACCGAGGCCTACATCGGTGTGGGTTCAAGGCTTGAGCTGGTTCAGGCGACCGGAGACATGGCAGTGGCCATCTCCACATTCAGTGTCTATATGTTCATGTTCGCCAGATGCGTTCTGGCTTTGGGCGAGGGGGGCAACTTCCCGTCCGCAATCAAGGCCACCGCTGAATATTTTCCTAAGAAGGACCGCGCTTTCGCCACATCCATATTCAACTCCGGGGCATCGATAGGGGCTTTGGTGGCTCCTTTGACGATCCCTGTCCTGGCTGCGAAGTTCGGCTGGGAGATGGCGTTCCTCATCATCGGCGCACTGGGCTTCGTCTGGATGGGTTTCTGGGTGTTCATTTACAGGAAGCCTTCCGAGAGCAAGCATGTTAATGCGGAGGAACTTGCGTACATCGAGCAGGACGCCTCCCTTGACGCTGAATACGCCAAAAAGAATGAGGCTGAGACGGATGGAGGCAAGATGGGAATATTCCAGTGCCTCAAGCATCGTCAGGCGTGGGCTTTCATTCTCGCGAGGTTCTTCACCGACGGCGTATGGTGGTTCTTTCTGTTCTGGACTCCGTCCTATCTCAACACCCAATTTGGCATCAAGACTTCCGATCCGGCTGGTATCGCATTGATTTTCACCCTCTACTTGATCACGATGCTCTCCATCTTCGGCGGGAAACTTCCTACCATATTCATCAACAGGACGGGCAAGGATCCGTACACCTGCCGCACAAGAGCGATGCTGATCTTCGCTCTCATCCCGCTGGTGGTACTTCTGGCCCAACCGCTCGGTCAGATCTCGCCTCTCTTCCCTGTGATCTGCATCGGTCTTGGCGGAGCCGCCCATCAGAGCTGGTCGGCTAATCTTTACACTGTCGGAACCGACATGTTCCCGAAGAAAGCCGCCGCGACAATCACCGGAATCTGCGGAATGGCCGCCGGTCTGAGCTCGTTCATGTTCCAGAAGGTCGCCGGACATCTCTTTGTCTATGCCGGTGAGACGAATCTTCGTTTCCTTGGCTTTGAGGGCAAACCGGCAGGCTACTTCATCATCTTCTGCTTCTGTGCCGTCGCCTACATCCTTGGCTGGACCGCGATGAAGGCCTTGGCGCCTAAATACGAGCCTATCTCCGAATAGTGGGTGATCAATGAATATGAAAACAGGGCGGTCCGTCAAGGAAACCGCCCTGTTTTTTTCAGATGAAAGAAACCTGAAAATCACCGGCTGGAAGGAATAGTGTACACCGAAGGGGTTTGGGGAGTACGCTCCCCAATGCCCCCAGGGGCTGTCACGTAAGGGACTGGGGGTGAATATTAGAAAAGAGTTTGGCCAAAAGTAACTTTTGGCCAAACTCCTTTTCTATTTTAGAAAGTCATCGAAATAGTTCGTGACCTTGTCCATCAGGTGAATCCTCCATGTCCCGAAGACATTGTGCTCGGAGCAGGGGTAAGGGAAGTAGTCCAGCTGGACGTTATTCTCAATGCATTTCTGCACGAAACTCAGGCTGTGCTCCCAGACTACCGTGTTGTCTATGGCTCCTTGGCAGATGAGCAGCTTGCCCTTGAGGTTGCCCACCTTGCCGATCAGGCTTGTCTGCGCGAACCCGTCAGGATTTGTGGCCTCCGTCTCCATGTAGCGTTCTCCGTACATGATCTCGTACCATTTCCAGTCGATGACCGGTCCGCCGGCGACACCGACCTTGAATGTCTCCGGGTGGTTTGTCATCAATGAGATGGTCATGAACCCACCGTAGCTCCAGCCGTGTACCCCGATTCTGTTTGGATCCACGAACGGCAGGGATTTCAGCATGTTGATACCCTCCATCTGGTCGGCCATCTCGTTCCGGCCGCAATGACGGTGGATGGCTTTCTCATATTCAGCGCCCCTGTTCTGTGTGCCCCGGTTATCCTGGACATAGACGATGTAGCCTTTCTGGGCCATCAGCATCTCCCACATGCGCACCTGTCCGAGCCATGTGTTCTGGACCATCTGCGAGTGAGGACCTCCATAGACGTAGAGAACCACAGGGTATTTCTTCGCGGGATCGAAATCTGTCGGCAGGAAGAGCCTGTACCAGTTGTCATATTTGCCGTCGGCGCTCTTTACCGTGCCGAAGAGGACTTCTCCTGTCTTGTAGGCCTTGAGAGGGTCATCGGCTGTGACAAGGTTGCGGATTAGCTTCCCGTCAGCGGTCATGATGTTGGTGACGCGCGGCACGTTGAAGCTGCTGTAGTTGTCGATGTACTTGGTGCAGTCATCGTTGAGGCTGATAGTGTGCCAGCCTTCCTCGGTTGTCAGCCTGACCGGTTTGCCAAACTTTGCCTTGGTGATCACGTTGGACTGTCCCTTCGGTCGCTGAGCCTGCCGAAGCGATGTCTTGACTTCGATCCTGAACAGATGGTTCTCCACCGGCGAAACCTCCGCCGAGGTGTAATAGACAAACCTTCCGTCGTTGGCAAGGTACTCAACATCAGCGTCAACCTCGGTCAGCCGTCTCACCGTCCCCAAAGTGTCACACAGGTAAAGGTTACGGAATCCATCCCTATTGTTAGTCCTATAGATGAATGAATATGTCCCCTTGAGGAATCTCACCGGATCCAGGGGTTCCACGTAGCGGGAATCGTCCTCGGTGAGGATGGTGCGGGCGAACGACCCGTCGGCAGCCCTGTACATGTTCAGTTTCAGATGCTTCTGGGTGCGGTCGAGAACCTGTATGAGCACATTCCTGCTGTCCGGTGACCAACTGATGTTGGTAAGGTACCGGTCACTGCCATATTCATTGACATCGCACCACGCTGTCTTTCCGGTTGCGACATCGTAGATCCCGAGTCTCACATTCTCGCTCTCCATGCCGTTCATCGGGTATTTGATGTTCTTGAGCGAACCGGTGCGTGTGGTTATGTCCAGAAGAGGAAAGTCTGAGACCTTGGAGTCATCCTTCCTGTAGAAAGCCAGCTTGGAGCCATCTGGAGACCAGAATATTCCTCCTTCGATCCCGAACTCGTTGCGGCTGACAGTCTGTCCGTAGGTGATGTCAGGGTTCTCGCTCTTCGCCACGAGGACAGGGGACTTGTCGAAGATGTAAAGGTCTTTGCCGACAGTGTAGGCGAATGTCCCGGCATCGCTCCGTGTGATGTCCGCGGCTTCTTTAGGGAAGCCTTCCGGAAGCCTTGTGGCGGAATATTCAGAGACCTCTCCGGTGCTGAGATCCTCCTGCATCCACTTGCCGTCTTTGTGGAATATGAATGTGTCACTGTCTTTCCAAGAAGCCGCGACGCTTGCGGGACGGACATTCCTGCCGAGCACGGCCTCTTCCATGGTGAGTTGTTTACCCTCCGGGTTCGCCGGATGGGTAGTGATGACTCCGGTCTGGGCGTTGAGAACGAACGGAGTCGCCAACGCGATGATTGTGAGAACTCTTTTCATTATTCCTCTGTTGGTGTTGATGTCGAGACAATCCTGTCCACGACGTATTTCTGCATCCCCCGCCATGGAAGTGTTCCGAGATACTCCTTGTAATGCAGTTCGACCGACTTGCCGCTGCATCTCATGAGTTCGTTGGCGACCTCTTCATCCTCGACAGAGAAGTCGAAGATGTAGGATTCTACCGTGGCGCCTCCGGTGTTCTTGTTGGAGCCTCTGAATCCGGCCTGGATCAGCTTGCCCTCGTAGGTCTTCCAGACGTAGCCTTTGTAGATGAACTGGTTGAGTTCGCCGGCCTTCACTCCGTCACCGAAGACGAAGTAGAACCGTATGTAGAGGAATCCGGCCAGAGCCAGTGCCAGGATGACACCGGTCCACGTTATGATCTTGCCTTTTGTTGTCATGGCAGTTTATTTTATCGGGTTGCCTGTAAGCTCCCATCCTGTGATCGTGGAAATGTACGGAATCACGGTGTGGGCAATCTTGAGATGTCCGTTGTAGTTTGGATGGCCGTCGGCTCCCATGTCCTCCACATTGTTGTGGACAGACTGGGTGAGATTCATGATGTGGATGTTCTTCAGTCCGCAGTCATCCAGAACCTTGCGGACATATTCAAACATAAGGAAGTCGTGCTTCGGGACCATGCAGAGGATAGGGTGGTCCTCGCCGTAGTTTTCCTTGACCTCTTTCATGAGTTTGATGTAGTTCTTGACGAACAGCCTTTCTGCCGGCTGCATCCCTCTTGAGAAGTCATTGGTTCCAAGGTAGATGACAGTGATGTCCGGCTTTAGCCCGCAGGCCTTGGCGTCCCATCTGCTGTCCTTCGCGCTGTCGAATGTCTGGATGTAACGTTCCGGCATGCAGTAGTCGGTGAACTTGCTGTTGTAATTCCGGACTATTCCCATCCCGGAGTGCGCCACGACGATCTGGTCCGCGTCAAAGTACCTTGCCGCCGCACAGGCGTAGGTCAGGTTCTGGTTCTCGGTCTCTGGCTTGAAGCGCTCCTTGTTGGAGCTTTCCGTGCCGTAGCCGCAGGTGTAGGAGTCTCCGACATATTCAATGATCCTGCTCTTCGGCGCGTCAGCCTGGAGGAACTCTCCGTCGGTGATGAACTCGCTGATGGTGGTGACACCCTGCTCGCCCTCGGTGCGTTTCTGGAGAATCACCTGATGTGGCGCCTTGGCGGCTTTCTTGTCCTTCCCGAAGTGGGCCTTGAGCTCTTCGGCGCTGAATATCACGATGGTGGTGTCGGTTCCGTGCACGGCCACTACCTTGTCCGGCGTGGTGTCCATAGATCCGTCAAGCCAGACGTTGTAGTAGTTCTTCTTGGTGTCCGAAACTTTGAAACTCAAAGAGTTACCTTGGAATCTTACTTTCGTGTAAACTCCGGTCCAGTCAAACGAGACATTCCCGTCCTTTACCTCGGTTCTGCCGATGTAGGTTATTCTTGAGTCTGATGCCTTTATGGCTGTCACCGCCGTTTTCGGCGCGGCTGACATTGATACGGCCGCCCAAATGGCCACCGTCAGAAGAGTTATCCTTTTCATTTTCATCTGTGATTGGTTTAATGAATACAAATTTAATGAATATCCCCGATTAAGTAAGTAACATGAAAAAAATAAGTTGCCTCAGATTAAGAGAATATTTTCGAGGATGGATCTATTTTCGAAGAAGGAGTGTGCCACATGACTGATGGGAAAAGAGAATGCCGAAATGGAGGAGCATATACGAAAAAAGGAACCGTTCTTTCGAGCGATTCCTTTTAATCATTAGGCACCGTCGCCGGCACCCTTGTACTGGGTAGGAGAATCGAACTCCTATTGCAAGATTGAGAATCTTGAGTACTAACCGTTATACGAACCCAGCGTTTCGGTTTTGAGATTGCAAAGATAGGCAAAAATCCTTAACCTCCAAAATTATTTGCATTCAGAATGTGTTTTTTTTGAGAATCTGACGAAAAAAGAGGCCACGGACAATTCCGCAGCCTCTTAAAACTATCGTTTCCGTGGCAGAAATTACTTCTGACGGTTCTTGTATCTCTGGTAGAATTTGTCGACGCGTCCGGCGGTGTCAACGAGCTTGACTTTGCCGGTGTAGAATGGGTGAGATGTGTTGGAGATCTCGACCTTCACTACCGGATACTCAACTCCGTCAACAACGAGAGTCTCTTTGGTCTCTGCGCATGAGCGGGTGATGAACACGGTGTCGTTCGACATATCCTTGAAAGCTACAAGGCGGTAGGTTTCGGGATGAAGTCCTTTTTTCATTTCTTTATTGTTTTTAAAGTTGTTTTACTTCTTGCAAACAGTCTGCAAAGTTAATCTTTTTTTGAAGATTTACAAACGTCATCGCAGATTATTCAATTAAACTTTCTAGTTTTTGACCGGGCGGAGCACGAATGTGAACTCACGCTCGGCGGCTGGCACAAGGTACTGATCCAAAGGCAGAGTGCCCCATGAGTGGATGCCTCCGACTCCCATCTGCATAAGATCGAAGTTGACGTAGGTAGTGCCGTTGGCACGGTCGTTCTCGTGGGCCTTTGCCTTGAGACTCAATGAGTGACGGGCCTCGCCGTTCTGGGTGTTTGTCTTGTTGGCGCGCTGCGGTGTGCCGTTCTCCATGCAGTCCAGATCCCTCATCTGGAACGGAAGGGCGGAGGCAGAGAACTTGCCTTCTGTCGTGATCTCAAGACCGGAACCCTCGGGATCAAGCAGACGGAAATATCTCAGACCGGTCTTCGTGCCGGATTCCTGGGTGCGGACATAGCCGTAGTGGTACTGGTCATTGACACTCTGGGTATAATGGCCCACAACGGCCGCGGAGTTCCTGTCGCAGTAGTTCTCCCAAGGTCCCTTGCCGTAGAAATCCACAGTGGAATAGCGTCCCGGCATGGCGAACTTCATTCCGAAACGGAACATGTCCGGAGCCTTTGCGAGACCGCCGGCGTCCTTCATCCTTTCGACGCCCTTGACGGAACCGTCGGCGAAGATCGTGTACGACATCTCCACAATGGCTGCACCACCAGCTATAGGCTCATATTCAGCAGTCAATGTGACATTCTCCTCGGTGTGGGCGGAGACCTTGAGTCCGTTCTTCGCGAGCCGGAACTCCGGGTACTTCCACACGCTCATGGCCTTGTAGGCCTTTGCACCCATATCGTTCTCAATCGGCGCGCGGGCGAATTCTGGAGTCAGAGGCTCGGAAAGCATCCGGACACCGTTCACGGTGTAGCCTGTGAGGAATCCGGTGGCCTTGTCAAACGTGGCCGTCCAGTCTGCCACACGGTCAGCCATTGTGCCTGCGAAGGCGAACGAGCCGGAGAACAAATACGCCTCGGAAGTCTCACTCTTAACCAAAGTTTTGCCACAAACGGAAGCGGAACCGGCATCGAAAGCGGCACTTGTCTTCTCTTGAAGCGTGATCTGGTCATAAGCAACCTCAGCACCTGCCGGAAGCACGCCGTCGGCGGTCTTGAGAACATACGAAACGTTCAGGAATATGTCAGCGTCGGCCTTCGGAAGTTCCTTGAAGCCAAGAACGATGGTCTCAGTCTTCTGAGGGGCGACGTTCAGGTTCTCGACGACTCCGGTGGAGACGGCCTCGCCGTCCACGGCGATATTCCAATGCATGCGGTACTGGCTGAGATCCTTGAAGAAATATTCATTATGGACGTTCACCTTTCCGAGCCCGGCGAGTGATGTGTGAATATTCCTGTGCTGGTAGCGCACCTCGTAGGCGTGAGGATGGAGGGTCCTGTCAGAGGCGATGACACCGTTGCAGTTGAACGAACCGTCTGAAGGATCATATTCATTGAAATCACCTCCGAAAGCGAAGATGTGGTCGGTGCCGCCGTCCTTGGCCGGCCAGCGGAGCGCCTGGTCCACGAAGTCCCAGATGAAGCCGCCCTGATAGGTAGGGTACTTGCGGATGAGGTCCCAGTATTCCTTGAAATTACCCATCGAGTTACCCATCGCGTGGGCATATTCACACTGGATCAATGGCTTGCCGCTCCTGCGGAGGACAATCGCCTCGCATTCGGCCGGGGAAACGTACATCGGGCAGTGGATGTCGGAGTTCTTGCCGCCGCACGCCCTTTCGTACTGAACAGGCCTCGAAGGGTCGTTCTCCTTCATCCATTTGTAGCAAGCCGTGAAGTTCTCGCCGTCTCCGGCCTCGTTGCCAAGACTCCAGATGATCACGGACGGGTGGTTGAAATCCCTGCGGAGCATCCTCTGGTCACGGCTGAGGTGTGCGGCCCTGAAATCAGCCCTGTGCGCGAGTGATGCCTCTTCGTAGCCCATTCCGTGGGACTCGATGTTGCCTTCGTCCACCACATAGAGACCGTACTTGTCGCAGAGGGCGTACCAGCGCGGGTCATCCGGATAGTGGCAGGTGCGCACGGCGTTCATGTTCAGTTCCTTCATGATGCGGATGTCCTTGATCATGTCCGCCTCGGAGACAACGTAGCCTTTGTCCGCGTTGATTTCGTGGCGGTTGGCACCCTTGATGAGAACCGGCTGGCCGTTGACCAGAAGCTGGCTGTCCTTTATCTCGACGGTCCTGAATCCGAAGTCGATGGAGGTGCTCTCGACCACGTCTTTTTTGTCGGAAGCGGTGACTTTCAAGGTGTAAAGGTCAGGGATTTCGGCGCTCCAAAGATCCGGGTTCCGGACAACGCCTGTAAGCGTGGCCTGGCCTTTTGACGGAGAGGCCTCCATGTAGGAGACTTGATTGCCGTTCTTGTCCACGATGGCGACGCGGATGTTCTTGATACCTTTGGTCACTTTGGCTTTCACCGTGTAGGCGCCGTCCATCCCGGCCGTGATGTTCACATCCTCAATGCGCTCTTTCTCACGGGTATAGACACAGACTCCGCGGGCGATTCCGCTGAACCTCCAGAAATCCTGATCCTCCAGATAGGAACCGTCGCACCAACGGAACACCTCCAAGGCGATGAGGTTCTCTCCTGCCTTGACGTACTTGGTGAGGTCGAAGCGGGCCTCCAGCTTGCTGTCCTCGCTGTAACCGACCATCTTGCCGTTGACCCAGACGCGGACATTGGATGTGGCCGAGCCGATGCAAAGGCAGATCTGCTTTCCAATCCAGGACTTGTCCACACTGAATGTGCGGCGGTACTGGCCCACGTAATTGTGCTCTGTGGCCGGGTATGGCGGGTTATTCTCGTAGTGTCCCCTCCATGCGAAGCCGACGTTAAGGTAGATAGGGTCATTGTACCCGTTCAACTCCCACATTCCCGGAACCGGGATGGTTCCCCAATCAGAGTCATCGTAGCCTACGGCCTCGAAGCCTTTTGTGCGTCCTTCGATGGTCTCGTTCCATTTGAATTTCCAGACTCCGTCCAGTGACATGGTCTTCTGCTGGTCTGTGACAAATGTGGCGGCCATGGGCAGGCGGTTTTCCTCGAATGTGTTCGGATCCTGCCAAGGCTCCATCCTGTCGTTTTTCTCCGCCCAAAGCGGGGTCGCGGCGAAAGCTGCCGCCAGAATCAGTAGTGTCTTTTTCATATTCATGAGTTTGTCATTATTTCGTGGTAATTCGGCCCGGCACTTCGGCAAGCTCATTGACCAGTCTTCTTCGGCCGCAGAGCCTGTCGAAGCGACCACCATGCTGAAACGCTATTTACGCAACAGTGTCACAGCGCCGTCCATCGTGGATGCAAGTATGTAAGTGTTGGCGCCCTCAGTCCAGACCTGCATCGGGTTCACGAGCGCGATGGAAATCTTTCGAGCCCAGAGGCGGCTTCCGTCCACGGCACTGAAACCGATGATGTTACCCTTGTCTGTCGGCATGATCACCTCATCTCCGACACGTACGATAGGAGTCGGAGAGATTTCATAGCCGGCACCGGTCTCCGTCTGCCAGTCCTTCTCAAGGGTCGCCGCATCCACGGAAGTGATTGTGTGCCACATGGATTTGCAATAGACTTTCTTACCGTCCGGCGAAACTCCCACAGCCTCGCGGGCGGCCCTGTCATAATGCTTCAGTTCCTTCCCGGTCGCGGCGTCAAGCGCGTAAAGACGCCTGTCCGGAACAGCTATGAATATCTTCCCGTCCGCCTTGACCGGCCAGACTGCCGCCGGGGAGTACATTCTCGAAGGCTTCTCGCACATCCATTCCCACTGGAGCGAACCTGTCTGAGGATCAAGAGAATAGAGCCTGTTGCCCCATGAGCCGAACACAACCTGCTCATTATCGACAAAGGCACGGCACTCGATGAATCCTTGAACGTCTGAATATGTCCACACAGCCTTTCCTTTCTTGAGGTCGAGGGCCCTGAAGCATCCGTCCGAAGCTCCGACATAGACCTTGCCATTGAATATCACAGGACTGCCAAGCACGGATTTCCTTGCGGCATATTTCCAGATTGTCTTTCCGTTCTTCGCGTTCAGGGCGTAGATGTTGCCGTCCGTGCATCCGAAGACAAGATATTTCCCCTGAACAGTTGGGGTCGAGAATATCTTGCCGGGGAATTTCTTGGACCAAACCCGTTTGCCATCCTTGACATTGATGCAACGCACGTAGCCGGAAGCCGTTGTGTACCAAGCCTTGCCGCCGTGCATCGCGAAACCTGCGGCGATGTTGCTGTCATCCTTGAACTTCCAGACCTCCTTCACCGGGCTGTCCTCGTTGACATCGTAGCGCATCCAAGGATAGCTTGCGGGAAGGCCGTCAGCATCGTAAGTCACGGTGTCCTTGACTTCGGTAAGCCTTTTGGTGTACCAAGGCTCAAACTGAACGGTCGTGGAACCGTAAAGCCTTCTTTCAGAGACCGTCACGCTATCGTTCTGGATGGTGAACACATTGTAGCCGGGTTGTTTCCCGGCCGTGAGAGTGGAACGGTCCAGAACGCCCGGTATGCCGTCATAGTTCAGCGCCACATTTGTGTGCCAATGGCCGCCGACCTCGAAACGGGTGCCTATCCTCTTGAGCTCGCGGGTCACATCGAAGTAGTTCAGCACCGATGTGTCCTGAGGATAGTGGTTGACAAAGATCGTCTTTTCACCTGGTTTGAGTCCTTTCAGCCATTCCATGCTTTCCTGCGGGATCAGCGCCGGGGCCATCCTCATGTCCGGACCGCAGTTGCAGCCGATGAAACGCCACCCTTTGCACTCGAACTCGTAGTTCTCGTAACCGAACACCTTGAGGAAGGTGTTGCAGCCGCTCTCGGACCATTTGGCGTCATGGTTTCCGGCCACGACATAGTACTTGTACCTGAGCGAATCAAGCATCTGCTTGACAGCCGCGATCTCCTCGTCGGTCCCGAAATCCGTGAGATCACCTCCGACCAGCACGAAGTCCAGACTGTCCAAAGTGTTGACATCCTTGACGCAACGGCTCAGATCCTTCACCGAGCCGCTTCCCGCCGAGTAATGCAGGTCAGTCAGGAACGCGAATTTGAGCGGAGTTTCTTGAGCGGTGGCAGTGGCTGCCATCGCGCAGAGGAACATAAACACAGACAAAAATCTTCTCATATTCATCTTAGCATCATTAATCATCTTTCCATCGTTGCCACTTCAAAGCTTCGGCAAACTCAGCAACCGCAATCCCGGCGGCCGATTGTCATGCTCCGGTCTCTTCTGCAGGCTCGGCGGCCGATTGTCTCGCTCCGGCCGCTTCTGCAGGCCCGGCGGCCGATTGTCTCGCTCCGGTCGCTTCTGCAGGCTCGGCGGCCGATTGTCTCGCTCCGGTCGCTTCTACAGGCTCGGCGGCCGATTGCCTGCTCCGGTCGCTTCTACAGGCTCGGCGGCCGATTGTCATGCTCCGGTCTCTTCTGCAGGCTCGGCGGCCGATTGTCATGCTCCGGTCGCTTCTGCAGGCTCGGCGGCCAATTGTCATGCTCCGGTCGCTTCTGCAGGCCCGGCGGCCGATTGTCATGCTCCGGTCGCTTCTACAGGCTCGGCGGCCGATTAGTGGATTCAGGTCTCTGAGCTTGCCGAAGTGACTGAAACCTCCAAAAGAGGAAGCCTACAAATTTACTTATTTTAAAGGAATATTCCGCAAGCCAGTCATATTTCGAACCGTTTTATGAAAGAAATATTTGCGGATAACAGAAAAAGCGTTATCTTTGCACTCCACGAACAACGGTGCTTTGGCCGAGCGGTTAGGCACAGGTCTGCAAAACCTGCTACAGCGGTTCGATTCCGCTAGGCACCTCATTAAACCCCAGTAGAATCACTTCTACGGGGGTTGTTCTTTTAGGGGTTACTTATACAACCTTCATTGCGGATTGGTCTGGCAAGATACTTGGCAGACAATACATCCATCACTTTGTCGGCCATCTGGATGAGATTTCCGTCAATTAGGTCCTGCGTTATCAGATCAGACGCTCCGTTGCCAAAGCGGCCAATCTTGAACCGGGCATTCAGGCAATATGACTGCGGATCTTTGCCGAACAGCAGTAGTGCGGTCATTGTCATCTTGCCTTCCTCATTCATCAGTTTCAGGTTTCCGAGAATCTTCTCGATGCTGTCTTTCTCAGCGCTCTTGGCCAGCCTGCCGCTGGCAATTCCTTCCTTTACGAAATATGTGACTGCGGCAGGTTCAATATCCTTCAGCCCCGTACCTTCAACAATCTGCTCATCCCAGGATTTGCCCATTTTGCTGAGCGGAAAATTCTGGGCGGCCATTCCATCGAGTTGCTGTAGGGTGGTACCGGAGCGATAATACAGCCTGCCCTTATAAGTGATGGGCGTGTTGCTTGGAGCAATCGTAATCTTTATGTATTCCTTTCCGTTCTCCTCAAGCAGACTTACATCAGGAACGACTCCTGTCGTAGTGACTATCTTATTGGGAATATCCTCCATAAGTTTCTTGGCATTCGTCACACCGACAATGTTCCCATTGTCTTCCACCCCTGTGAGCAACGTCCTCCCTGCGAATTTGCGAATCCGCTCACATACTCCGGAAACTCATCTTTCCAGATCTTCTTGAAATCAAGGTTCTGTTCTCTTTCATGCCGTAAAATCTTATTGCTTAATGCAAACTTACATAAAAATCGGCGATCTTTACGCCCGTCCCATAAGAAACTGTTTTTAGAGGAAATGTACGAATAATCTAAAGTTAAGAGCCATCAAACCATTGCTTTCAGCAGGCTAATAACGGTACTTAGTAAGCGTTAAAAAATAACTTGCATCAGTTTAAATTTGCAGCACATTGATGTTCAGGTGATTCTATGTATACAATTTTATCGATTGACGCAACTTCTTTTTTCAACATCACTTAAGGGCATTATCCGCAAAGAATGCCAATCATTTACAAACCACGGACACGCTAAAACGCCACCAACGGTATTCAATCCACTATCACTGTGGCTGACCCTCCCTCGGGATATGGGGGTCAGCCACACACAATGGCCTTCCAGCATTACCAGAGCCATTCTTGCGTGCCTGTGGTTTGCACAGGGTTTGCACAAGGCTCAAAATAAATCAAAACAGCAGAGCCGTTCTATAATGTTCAGGGTGATTCTATGTATTCAATTTTATCGATTGACGCAACTTGTTTTTTCAACATTACTAAATAAAAGTATGTCAAAGAAATCCACTTTTACGTGATTTTTCTCACTAAAAAGTTTGTATTATCAATGACCATTCGTATCTTTACAGCACGAGAACTCGCCAAGCCTCTCAACGATGCTCAAATGTGCGGGTCTTTTTTTGTTTTTATAGGTAGATGGCAACAAAAATTCCGTTTATAAAAACATATTCCACACCCCATGAGTTAATGCAGCTACTCAAAACAAGAGGTATGGAGATAACCGATGAGGAAAAGGCTCAGCATTATCTTTCCCACATCGGGTACTATCGTTTGTCTGCCTATATGTACCCATTGCTTTCTATTCCCAAGGAGCAGCATCTGTTCAAGCAAGGTGTAACTTTCGGTAAGGTCATGATGTTGTATCGCTTTGACAAGAAACTGCGCCTACTATTATTCAATGAAATTGAAAAGATAGAAGTCGCAGTGCGTTGCGCTATCGTGAACTTTGGTACGGAAATGACTGGCAGCCCTTTTTGGATGACTGATGCCAACAATTTCTCAAATCCATCCAAGTTCAATCGCTCTATACAATGTCACGTCCTTGGATTTCTTTGCCAACAGACCCATTGAAAGTGTACTTTGACATGTGTATCATCAAGTATTTCCTTAAGATGACACGTCATCTTGCCGCCGACAAGCGCTTCAAGGACATCGGCGAAATATTCCGTGCTCCGCTTGAGGTTCGCTTTGAATATTTCTGCGAATTGATCAACAGTTGCCTTGTCTCCCCGACCCACGCAAAGAAATTTCTGCATATATTCGTAATGCTGGCGTGGAGGATAAGTCGGTGATATTCAGTGGATAACTAAAGCCTCCTCCCCTTTGGAACGGCGAGGAGGATGTCTCTTTATTATATTGTGTGTCAATGCATTACCCTCCACGCCCCGTAGAGAGAGTCGTGTTTTTTGGGTTGGTGATTGCATCAATGTGGTGCTATGTCTGCGAAATCATCTCCCGGAGATCGTGTTTTTTTGATGGAGACTGTCTTAAAAGTAAAAGTACCCCCAGTGAGGATTGATAATTCGTTGTCGCCCCTGTATAGTGGTACAGACTTTTCAACTCTCGTCGGGACTTTTCAGACAGTCTGGGGGGGAGCTCGGTGGGTAAACGAGCTTGCTTTGAGGCCTAAAAAAGCCCATTCCTTGAAAAAAGTAAAAACTATTCATGGGTTTCTCTGATTATCAGCAAGTTACAAGCATAAAATGTCCGATTAGAATAGTCGGGGCGGATGCAGAATGTCCGATTAGAATAGTTTTTTGTCCGATTAGCATAGTCCCGTTACCGAATTTCACCCGTATTTTTGCAGCAGACTCAGCAACGTGGCAAAGCCGGAGACAGGCCTCCTTTGCGCCCGCTTGCAAAAGGTAATTTTGCAGCAGGCTCGGCAACGCAAGGCAGAGCCGGAGACAGGCCTCATTTGCACCCGATTGCAAAAGTGTTGGCAGAATCAAAAACATGATGCCCTATGAACGGGACAGGAAGAAAGATACAGACTGAAGAGCGGCGGAGATCCGCCGAGGCGCGGCAGTTCTCGGAAGACCGCATGCAACTGCTCGACACCGTCCGCGAGATGATCGACATCGAGCTGGAGCGGTACGGAGTGACCCCGGGGGGCAACCCTCATCCCGAGAGCCCTCATCCCGAGAGCCCTCATCCCGAGAACCCTCCGCTCGAGGACAGGGGACGCACGCCGCCCGATCCGCCGCCGCGCCGCACGCTCTGGCAGCGCATCGTGAGCCTCTTCACAGGCCGCCCGCTGTAAGCAAGCGATAAGGAAACAAGCTGGTAATCTTTTAAGGATTCCTAAATATATAAATATATAAGGAATAGGACAACATATCTCATCACCTATCTAAATCAAAAGCAGTATGAACAAAAGTCTAACAAAACCTCTCATCCGGCCGCTAGGCGGCCGATGGGCAAGAGTGTGTCTGACGGCGCTGCTCACCACGGTCGTCACCGTCGGCGCACAGGCGCAGGCCACCTGCGAGAGCGGTATGCAGGCGCGGACTGCCGGCCAGGGAGGCGCACAGGCGCGGGCCACCTGCGAGAGCGGTATGCAGGCGCGGACTGCCGGCCCGGGAGGCGCACAGGCGCTGGCCACCTGCGAGGGCGGCACGCGGGCGTGTGCTGACAGCCTGGGAGGCGCACAGGACCGGACCGCCGTGGAGGGCGGCACGCCGTCGCGGACCGCGTGCGACATCGTCCTGACGCCGCCGCGTGACCTGAACAGCGAGCTGCGCCACCGCACGTGGAGCGTCTACACGCAGGGCGGTCTGTCCTGGGCCAGCGGCGTGTGGTACCGTAACCTCGACGCGAAGAGGAGCTACAGGCAGTCCGCGGCG
>OLYC01000851.1_pt1 | contig 23046 bp, 20 predicted proteins | sample 1674271 | NCBI WGS metagenome assembly OLYC01 (sample SAMEA103958154, study PRJEB25191) | human gut metagenome
CGTCTGCCTTTGGCGGACGGCGCGTGCGCTGCAGCAGGCCGCAAACCCTTTCGTCAAAAAAGTACTACTTTTTTGACAAAGACAACCCCGCAGGCCGAAGCCTGCGGGGTTGTCTCTCTATGACGCTGCAAGCGCAGCGGTCAGTATTTCTTCATTGGGACGCCGGAGAGCTGCGCCTTCGTCAGATCACTCAGACAGCTCTGCCTTCTTCTCGGCAGACAGCTTCTTGATCTTCGGGATGCCCCAGATGAACGCCGGGAGCACAACAACGATCAGTGCATAGTAGCCGTCATAGCCATAGATCTTGGAGATGATGGTCGACAGGCCGAGCAGGGAAACCGCATAGCACAGGCCGATGACGACCAGGCCGACGATGACGCTGCGCAGAGCCTTGCTCTTGATGGCCTTCGGGAAGCAGTGACCCTCGAAGCGCTGGATCATGGAGTAGACCAGCGTGACGGACGTGGACACGAACGCGCAGAACAGCAGGATGGTGTACACGACGAACAGCCAGGTGTAGCCGCTGCCCATGAGGGTGACGACGCTCTGGTTGGGGAGCTTCATGACGTCGGCAATGTGGCGGGCGGCGATGCTGGCGACGGAGTCAACACCAACGCTCTTGATGGTGCAGAGGATCGGGTACCAGCGCAGCAGCATGGCGCCGGAAGCGGCGAGCGCGCCGCCGTTCATGAGCCAGCCGAGGATACTGGCGCGCTTGACGCCCTTGTGCGTCAGCTCGGTGGAAGCGGCGATCATGGCCGGGACAGACACGCACTGGAAAGCAGCGTACACAAACACGCCGCGCCAGACGCCCTCGATGCCCTTCTGGGAGGTGACGTCAGCGATGGCCGGGATGGCCGCGTAAGCCGCGTTCTCAGTGGCGAGCTCCTGAGTGACCGCGTCGATCGGAACGACGAAGCCCATGATGACCAGGATCGCGGTGACGATCAGGATCGCGGTGGAAAGAACGGTGGAAGCCTTGATGATCAGGTCAACGCCGAAAATCGACAGAAGGATCAGCAGGGCGATGATGACGAGGTTGCAGATGATGTCGGGCAGGTCGACCAGGCTCTTGACGATGCCGCCGGCGCCGTCAACGCAGGACGCGACCGCCGCGAGGATGATGATGATGTAGAAGATCTCGAAGAAGACTTCCATCCACGGCTTCGGATACAGGGCGCGGTAGGTGTCCTTATAGTTGTCGAAACCGTTAAGCTTGGCAAACTTCATCATGATGTACATAACGACCGCAAGAATGCCCATGGCCAGAAGCGGGAAGATGGCCGCGGTCCAGCCGTACTGGACAAAGTAGTTCACGACCTGGTTGCCGGTTGCGAAGCCGGCGCCCACGTGCGTGCCGAACCAGACGGACGCCACGGTGAAGGCGGCTGCCCAGCTGCTCTTGAGCTTTTTGTTATCCATTTTTTACCTCTTTCTTTTCTCTGTTTGCTTTTCTCTTTTGCTCTCTATTTCAAACCCGCCGCGTGCTCTCCTACAACTGCGGCGGGCTTTGAAATCCTCGTCCTTGTGTTAATTTATGAACAAGTCATTAACAACTCGGGATAGTAAATTTATAATTCTCTCACGCGCAAAAGTCAATAACAGCCTCTTCCAATCCCCAACATTTCCCGAAAATCGTCGATGTGCACAATTTCTTGCGCGAATTTTTATGCACTCTGAATCTGGCATTTTTGTAAAAATTCGCGCGATTTTAGCGCTTTGACAGAAAGAAAACAGTTGCGGCATCTGCACTTTCGTGCTATCATAACAATGCTGATAGGTCAAGTCTTTTGTCTATTTGCTGACAAACGGCTTTGGCATTTTCTTGACACAGGTTTTTGTCCCCGGAAGGCGCGCTTGATGAATTTTTAACCATCATTTTTTGCGTACACATTCACTGCCGGGTACGAAACACGGAGGGAGCGCAGCCCTATGAAGCTCGTGACATTCGAAATCAACGGCCGCAGCGCCGTCGGTCTGCTCAACGCGGACGCGACCGCCGTGCACCCCGTGCCCGGCTGCGCGGACATGCAGGCGCTCATCGGCCTCTGGCCGGTGCTGGACACGGCCGCCGTGCTGCGCAGCGCCGCGCTGCCGCTTGAGCAGGTGCGTCTGCTCGCCCCGATCCCCCGCCCGGAGCAGGACGTGATCTGCCTGGGCATCAATTATTTTGACCACGCCAAAGAGAGCGAGCGCGTCACCGGCAAGGGTGCGAAAGCGCCGGACACGTTCCCGATCTATTTTTCCAAGCGCGTGCACGAGGCCGTCGCCCCCGGCGGCGACATCGACAGCCACAGCGACATCGTCGCTGACCTCGACTATGAGGCGGAGCTGGTCGTCGTGATCGGCAGACGCGCATACAACGTCAGCGAGGCGGAGGCACTCGAGTACGTATTCGGCTACACCATTTTAAATGATGTGAGCACGCGCACGATCCAGAACCAGCACAAGCAGTGGTATCGCGGCAAAAGTCTCGACGGCTTTACGCCGATGGGCCCGTGGATCGTGACGCCGGATGAGTTTGACGTGCGCGAACCGCGCCGCATCCGGAGCCGCGTCAACGGCGAGCTGCGGCAGGACAGCACCACGGATCTGATGATCTTTCACGTCGCGTATGTCATCGCCGAGCTCAGCCGCGGCATGACCCTGCTCCCCGGCACGATCATCTCCATGGGCACGCCCGCCGGCGTGGGCATGGGCTTTGACCCGCCGAAATGGCTGCACCCGGGCGACGAAGTCGCCTGCAGCATCGAGGGCATCGGCACCCTCACCAACACCGTTCGGTAATCCGCCGTCAGGCAATGCCTGCGACGGCCGAAGATATCGCAAACAGACAGAATCAGAAAAAGGAGACATCACTATGAAATTTGCTATGTATGGTTCCGGCGCTGCCGGCAGCGTCTTCGCTTCTTACCTGCGCAAGGGCGGTGCGGACATCATCCTCATCGACCGCTATGAGGCACACATGAAGAAGGTCGCCGAGGAAGGCATGCACTTCACCATCCATCAGGAGGAAGACGGCGGCTACAAGGATTACGATTACCAGCTCAAGGGCTTCCGCACCTATACCACCGCTGCCGATGCGGCCGCAGCGGAGGGCAAGGTCGATGTCATCATCTACATGACCAAGGCGACCCAGCTCGAGCAGGCCATTCAGGACTCCCTGCCCGTCGTCGGCGACAGCACCGTCGCGGTCTCCCTCATCAACGGCCTCGGCAACGATGACAACCTCTTCAAGGTCTTCCCGAAAGAGCGCTGCATCATCGGCTCCGGCGTGCTGGGCACGGCTCTGCCCGAGCCCGCGCACTGCGTGTCCACCCCGGCCGGCGGCGTGCAGATGAACTTCGGCGGTGCGGTCCGCTCGGAGCTCAACGACGCGGCCTGCGCCGAGATGCTCAAGTGCTACCGTGACGGCGGCTGCGACGCCTACTGGCGCGACGGCGAGCCGGGCACCGACAACAACATCTACAAGTTCATCTGGAAAAAGGTCTGCGTGAACGCCACCGTCAACACCGTGTGCGCCGTCCTGCGTCTGAAGATCGGCGAGGTCGAGGCGGATCCGTTCGGCCAGTGGCTGTTCCACAGCGTCATCCGCGAGACCTGCGCGGTTGCAACCGCCAAGGGCGTGCCGATGGATGCGGACGAATTCATCGCCCACGATCATCAGGACATCGTCACCAACATCGCCGACTACTATCCGTCCATGTGCCAGGATATGCTCTTCAACCACCGCCAGACCGAGATCGACGTGCTCAACGGCAAGATCGCCGAGTACGGCGAGCAGCTGGGCATCGACACCCCGGTGTGCAAGGTTCTGTCTCAGGTCGTGCGCTGCATCCAGGGCAACTACGACAAGCAGTACCTGAAGTAAGTTCACCCCGTTTTTTCGCTGCCGGCCGGGCACCAACCGGCCGGCAGTTTGCTAAGGAGGCAACCGCATGAAAATCGCAATGATCGGCTCCGGCGCTGCCGGCAGCGTCTTTGCCGCCTACCTGCGCAAGGGCGGCGCCGAGCTCTGGCTCGTCGACAAATACAAGGCGCACATGGACAAGATCGCAGCCGACGGGCTGGTCTTCCGCACGCCGGAGGGCGAAGAGGTGCTCACGGGCTTTCACACGAGCGCGACCGCGCGCGACATCGGCACGATGGACATGGTCATCCTCATGGTCAAGGCCACGCAGACGGAGGACGTCATGGCCGACACCATGCCCTGCATCGGACCGGAGACGGCGGTCGTGTCGCTGCAAAACGGTCTCGGCAATGACGAGGTGCTCGCGCAGTTTGTGGACGCCGACCGCATCCTCTACGGCAGCGGCCTGATCGGCACGGAGCTGGCCGGCCCCGGCGTGTGCGTGAGCAAGCCGGAAAAGGGCATCCAGATGCACTTCGGCGCCGTGCGCAACAACCCGAAGGCCAACGCCGCCGGCAAGGCGCTCGAGGCGTGCTTCCGCGCGGGCGGCTGCAACGCGAGCTTTGACGAAGACGTGCGCCCGTACATCTGGAAAAAAGTCATCGCCAACAGCGGCTACAACGGCGTGAGCGCCGTCATGCGCCTGAAGGTGAAGGAGACGTTCGCCGACCCCTACGGGCACGACATCGTCATGCACGTCTGGAAAGAGGGCTGCGCCGTCGCGCAGGCGCTCGGCATCGGCGACCTCTGGCCGCTGATGGAAAAGGAGGAGCCGAACATCGTCGCAAACCTCGGCAACTACTATCCGTCCATGGCGCAGGACGCCGTGCTGCACCAGCGCCAGACGGAGATCTCCGTGCTCAACGGCGCCATCGCGCGCTACGGCGAGCGGCTGGGCGTGCCCACCCCGTTCAACACCGTCATCACGCAGGTCATCTCCTGCATCCAGAATAACTACGACAAGCAGTATCTCGGCTGAGGCAGCGCGCGGCAGCCGGCATCAGCCAAACAAAACAAATCCCCTCCGTATGCTTTTCCGCATACGGAGGGGATCTTTGCATATCCGGGAGACGTCCGGCCGGAAATCACGCGGGGCTCAGGATGCGCCGAATCTCCTCAAGGTTGTCGGCGAAGTAAATGCCCTCCTGCCGCTCCTCGGACGAGAGTCCCTTTTCGATCATCTGCTCCAAAAGCGCCTGCAGCGCACGGTAGTAACCGTTCAGGTTGTAGAGGATGCACGGCGCATCCAGATGCTTCAGAGACACCTTGGACATGACCTCTGCGATCTCCTCGAGCGTCCCCGTTCCGCCGGGGAAGGCGATAAAGGCATCGCCGAGCTCGATCATTTTGCGCTTGCGCTCCGCCATGTCCTCGGTCACGATGAGCTTGGTCAGGCCGTCGTGCTGGAATTCGCTCTCGATAAAACACCGCGGCTCGACGCCGGTCACTTCTCCGCCGGAGCGCAAAACGCTGTCCGCGATCGCGCCCATCAAGCCGGATCTGGAGCCGCCGTAGACCAGCGCATTTCCGCTTGTGCCGATCCATGTGCCAAGCTCCTGAACCGCTTCCCGCAAAGCCGGATCATTGCCTTCGTTTGCGCCGAGATAGACCGTAATATTCACACAGAGTCCCTCCGATCCTGTTCCTGTCGGTATAAAGACGGCAGTCAGGCTTTTTGCCTGACTGCCGGCAGGTACGCACCGTTTGTATTATACGCAGCCGAGGATCGCCTGTCAACGGGATCGGGCGCTTGTGGGCATCTGTGCATCCGGTCTGCGCAGCAGCGCCGGGTTTCAGGCAGCATGCTCGCTTTGCTTTTTGCGCGCGCCGCCGAACAGATACCGTGCGACCGGATAGATCAGCGAAACGACCGCCAGGACCCACGCGCCCGGATCGCCAAAGCACAGCGCAATGTATGCGCCCACGGAGGCCGAGGAATCGATCGCCCCGCCGTTGACGAGCTTCGGCAGGAAGGCACAGATCAGAACGCGCGCGATCAGCTCGGCACAGCCGGCGACCAGCGTAAACTCCGCGTGCCCCACGCCCTGCACGCCGGAGCGGAAGACAAACAGGACCATCAGCGCAAAGTACATGGACAGATCCACGTACAGATACAGGTTCCCGTAGCGGATCGTGGCCGCCGTGATCTTGTCCGCGCTCATAAACAGGTACTGGTATGCGCCCCGGATCGTCAGGAGCATACCGATGCCGCCGAGGATCAGATACATGGCGAGCCCAATCAGCAGGCTCTTGACCGTTCCGCGTCGGATCCGGTCCTGTCTGCCCGCGCCCAGATTCTGCGCGTTGAAGCTGACGATCGCAGTGCTGAGCGCATTCATCGGGCACATCAGGAAGTTGTTGAGCTTGTTGGCGGCGCCGAATCCGTTCTGGGCGGGGTTTCCGGCCGCCATGATGCCGTCCGGCCCGATGTCGAAGCCGACGAGCGCGCGCTGCATCACGATGATGCCGATCGCCAGCACCGAAAACTGAAGTCCCATCGGCAGCCCCTGACTCAGGTGCTGCGCATACACGGAGAGCTCCGCGCGAAAATCCTGTCCGGAGAGGTGGAGCTCCGGATATTTGCCGAAGGCGTAGATCAGGCACAGGAGCGCGCTCACCGCCTGCGCCAGCACGGTGGCAGCCGCCGCGCCGATGACCCCGAGCCGGAACGCAAGGATGAACAGCAGGTCGAGCCCGATGTTCAGCACGGTGGAAAACAGCAGGAAGATGAGCGGCGTGGTCGAATCGCCCAGACTGCGCAAAACGGAGCAGATCAAATTGTAGTAGAGCTGCGCGAAGATCCCGATGAAGATGACCAGCGAATACTGATATGCCGCCCTCCAGACGCCGGGGTTTGCCTCGGACAGGCCGATGAACCGGAGCAGGGGCTTGAGCGTCAGCACGGCGGCACCGGTCAGCGCGAGCGACAGGACACCGCCGAGAACAAGCTGCGCCGCAAAGGATCTGCGGACTCTGGCCTGATCGCCGCGCCCCGCCGCGATGGATGTGATGACCGAAAATCCGGCGGTGCAGCCGACCGCGAACTGCAGGAAGATGAACAGGATCGGAAACACATCGTTCACGCCCGCAATGTCATCAACGCCGAGCGTCTGCCCGCAGATCGCAGCATCGCTGATCGTATAGATCTGCTGCAGCAAATACGAGAGAATGATCGGTACGGAAAACTTGAAAATCACCCATCCTTCGTCGCCGGAAAGCAGGTCGACCGAAGATTTTTTCCCTAGCTTTAACATGGTTGCTCCTTCTGTACTGCCTCTGCCGCCAAAAAACCTCATTCGCCTTCTGCTCTGCAGCTTTTGCGCTGCCGCAAGGCGAGACGCGGCAAATTCTGATAATACTCTTTTTGTGCATGCAAGTTATACCGCAGAAATTGTGAACAATTCTACCTCCGCGCGCAAATATTGCGCGCAGCCGGCCGCCCTCATGTCAAAAGGGCAATATTTTGTCGGCACAAAACACCCCCTGTGCTGCGCACAGGGGGTGTCCGCTATGGTGTTTTTCCAACCGTCAGCGCAGCGCGCTTACCGGTCGGGATACTTCTGCGTCAGCTCTGCCTCCAGCGCATCCCAGTCGCGCGGCGGTCTGAGCTCCGTCCACGTCTCGGGCGAGGTGTTGTCCACGCGCTCGTACTCGTGGCCGTTGGTGGCCTCCTGCACGGCTGCGTAGTACCACGCCGTCTTGTTGCTGTTGTCCGGCCAGACGATCATGTCCGGCAGCAGATGATCCTTGTCCGGGGTACGGAAGAGGACGTTGTTGATGATCTCCATGACCTCGGCACGGGTGATCTGGTTCTGCGGGCGGAACGTGCCGTCCTCATAGCCGCTGACCAGACCGAGCTTCGCCGCGCGGTTGATGTAGTCGCGCGCCCAGCTGTCGGAGATATCGGTGAAGGCATCGTCCTCGACCTCCGGCGCATGGAAGAACAGCGCCGCGATCGTCGCGAACTCTGCGCGGGTGATGTACTGCTGCGGGCGGAATGTGCCGTCCTTGTAGCCGGCGAGGATGCCGCCGTTGGTGAGCGTGGCGACCTGACTGGTGTACCAGCTCTGAGCCGGGACATCCGAGTACGAGCACTTGGTGGTCCAGATCTCCTCACGGCCGTCATCTCTCAGGATGCGGTAGAAGATCGCGGCGACCTCGGCGCGCGTGATCGGTCTGCCCGGTGCGACCGTACCATCTGGATAACCGGCGATGTACGAGTCGTGGTTATCGCGCTCCAGCGGCGGAGGCGGCAGCTCGTTGTCCTCTGCGGAGAAGACGAACTTGATGTGCGCGGCCGCTTCCTGGAAGGCGTTGCCCATCGCGGGGTCGATCTCAACGGTCACGTCCAGCTTGATCGGGTCTGCCTTCGGGAAGACCTCGGCCACGAGGACGTCGCTCTTGAGTCCGTCGGCCGCGTCGAGCTGGTCGAAGAGGCTCGCGTTCTTGTTGGTCGCGAGCACCTTGCCGTCCTGCGACACGGTCATGTGGATGTGGCTGAGCACATCGTCGTACTTGATGGCGGTGCCCTCCTTGGCAGAGGTGTCGCCGTCGATCTCGGCGCGGAGGTAAACCTTCGCGCCCTGCGCGCCGTTGGCGCTGTCGGCCTTGACGCAGATGGTCTGCGTGAGGCTGTCGCCGGGCATGCAGTTGGAGAAGTTGGCAAACAGGTCCGTCGCCGAGCCCTTGCCGGTGTTGGTAAAGGCAAAGCGCGCGTTGTTGCCGTCGTTGCCGTCATAGTAGGTGACGGTGGGGAGCTTTTCCTCGCCCGTCGCCCAGATGCCCAGCCCCGCAGCCAGCGCGACCACCAGCACGAGGGCGACGATCATGGTAAACTTTTTGTGTTTCATACCGCTGCCCTCCTTATGGTGTCGTGGTCGGCTGCGTCAGATAGCCGTTGCTGTCAACGCCCACGCCCCAGCTTTCTGTCACAGCCTTGCTCGGTGCGGCCTGAATGCTCTCGGCCAGCACCGTCACCTCGAGGTGATAACCCTCGGGTGCAGCGTCCTGCGTGATGGGCGTTTTCAGCAGGTTGGTCGTGAAATCCTTTGCCGCGACCGGCATCTTGTAGTAGTAGATGCCGTCCTGCTCGAACCAGTCGGCCGTGATGCTCGGCGTGATGTTCACCGGCTCGGCGGAGACATTGCCGTTATCGTCCACCCAGTTCATGACCAGCTTGACGCGGACATAGGACACGGCCGTGCCGGTGTTTTTGACGGCGATGCTCGTTTTCTGGCTGCCATCCAATTTCTCGACGATGTCCGTTCCGGACTTGGCCGCCGTGAAGGTGTTCTCCACGGGGGCGGTGTTCGCCTTGAGCAGGGCGAACGTCGTGCCGACGGCCAGTGCGAAGATCAGGCACAGGGAGAGGATGAGCGCGGTCTTTCTCCCGCCTGAACCGTTAAAGATACGTTTCATATGTCATCCCTCCTGTTCAGTTTTTCTGCGCGGCACTGCCGCTGATCCAAGTGTTGATCACGTCGGCAATGCTCGTGAGCCAGTTGTGCGAATTGTAATGGTTGGTGACAGCGACCGTGGCGCTGGGCGTCGTGCCGCTGAGCGTAGCCGTCTTGTTGTTGTCGCCAACGATGCTGTAGCTCCACGACCAGTTTGTATCCTCGGTGACCGTGTACTTGCCGACGGCCAGACCGGTGATAGTTTTGCTGTCGCCGTCCTTGAGCACGATGGTGGTCACGACCTTACCGGCGCTGTCCTTCACATCGAACACGAACGTCTGGTTCGGGTTCGCGCCGTCGCCGGTGACGGCCTTGGAGATCGTCAGGCTGCAGGTGTTGACCGTGATGGTGAACGCAGCATCTTCAGAAACGCTCTCATATGTTCCCGTTTGCGTAGGCGAAACCTTGCACGTCACCGTGTAGGTCGTGGTCTGCTCCGGGGCGACGGTGCCGCCGCTTGCCGCATCGCTCCACTCCCATATTCCGCTGCTGCTTCCGGCAGGAACCGTGTACGTGCCGACCGTTCCGCCGTTTTCATCCTTGACCGTGTAGGTCGCGTTCACAAAAGCGTTATTTGTACCGTCAAATGTGGCATTCTGGTGCACAAGCTCCTGCAAATTGGCAGAATCGCCAAGGTAGATCGTCTTGTCATCCGCCGTCGGCGTGATGCTTTTTACTTCCACGTCCTGCGTCGGCACATCGAACGCCTTGATCATGATTCCCTTCGCATAGATGCCGGACTGCCCATCATTCGTTGGCACCTGATTGCCGCCGAGGAAGCCAGCTTCCACAGAGACGTCAAACTCGATGATCAGTTTCTTTCCGAACGTGCCATCTGCCTTAGCGTTTGTGGAGACATAGTTCTGGTTGAAATCGAAGCCGGTCACATTGACCGCCCGCGTTGCCGGATCGATCGCTGCCGTCACCGAAGGATCGGCTGCGACCGGAGCCCCAAATGCACTGCCGTTATAGGCTGCAGTGGAGAGGCGAATAGCGCCGGCATTTTGCGGCACCGTAAAGTACGGCGTCACGATGTCTTTGATGACCGTCTCGCTGCCAAGGTCAATATTGGCGCTGCCGATCGTCTGGCTGATGGAGGTAAAGATGTTATTCAACGCCGTCGAGTTGCTCGCCGTCATATAATAGCCGGTTTTGTCGCGGGTGAAGTTTTGCGTCACTTCCCAGCCGTAATACAACTTCCAGTCGCTATATGCCTTCAGCCCGATTGCCGAGGCGTTTTTGAAGTTGCTGGACACATAGTTCAAAAAGCGGTTCCCAGCCGGCACATCTGTCCCATCGCTTGTGCCCCAATTGGCCCAATAACTCCCAACGCTTCCGTTCGAGTTTTTTGAGAATCCGGTGTTGCCATACAGCTGGTCAACGTTCGCCCCGGTGAAAATGCCAACCGTGTACACGGTCACACCGGCATCCTTCATCGACTTTGCGCTTGCAATGGCGCTGGTCGCGACACTCTCTTCGAAGCCATAATCGCCCGGCATGCCATCCGTGAACACGATCACGACCTTGCTGCTGTCGCGCGCGGAATCGACACTCGACAGAAGCCTCTGCGCATGGTTCAAGCCGTTTTGCGTCTGCGTGCCGCCCTTAGCCTGCAGCTGGTTAACCGCCGTTTTCAGCGTGGTCGCATTTGCTCCGCTGGCATCATTGACCGCGGTCAGTTCTTTCACGACCTGAGAATAATTATAACGATTTCCGTCTTCCTTATACGTATCATCGCCGACCGTGTTCGTGGATTTTCCCGCAAACTTAACGATCGCGATCCGGTGTTCCACGCCTTCATCCTTGGCTTTTTTCCCCACATTGTCAATGAAAGTATTGACGGCCTGCTTCATTGCGTACTGGCGAGTGTCCGTTTCCTTGTTCGTCTTATTCCCGTTGAAATCGTCCGCCATCGAGCCGGACTGGTCGAGCACAAGGACAATGTCACAGGGTTTCGTTGTGGTGCTCGTCGTGACCGTGCCGGTCGTATACGCTTCCAGATGCACCGTATAGCCGCCGTCGGCTTTCGGCGTAACCGTCTTAGTCAGCTTCAGACCATCATCCTGCGTCTCGCCGGTATCGGCAAGCGACGGCGCGCGCGCGGCGCGGTAAGGAGACGTCTGCGGCCGCGTCACCACGAGCGGAAGAATCGGCCCCACCGCCGGAGACGACTGCGTGTCCTCGACCGTTCCTGCGGTCTCAGCCATATCCGCAGCCGCATCCCCGACCACGCCGGCGCCCATGAACAGGCACAGGCTCAGGAGCAGGGCTGCACAGAGGACGAGCGAGAGAATGCGTTTTTTCATGGTTTCGTCCTCCTTTCTCAGGGCGTCGGGATCGGGTCGATCTGCGTGCTCGAGGTGCTCGCCTCGACCGCTCCGACGTGCTTCCATACATCTCTGACATCATTGGCGGCGTACTGCTCAAGGTTCGCCGTCTGCACGGCCTCCGCCGTTACATAGATGTGCACCGTGGAATTCTGGTATTCGTTGCCCATTTTGGTGCTGAACGTGACGCGGCTGAACAACTGCGTCGTGGCCGTCTTCGGATCGACCGCACCATTATAATAATAGTACCCGTCCGCTCCGGCGATCCAGTCGGTATCGTTCAGATCCAGCACCAGCAGGTGCTCGCTCGGGTCGAGCGGCATGCGCTCGCTGTCGGCGTTAAGGATCTCGGGCGTGATCTTCACGCGGGTGTAAAACGCACCCGTGCCGACATTCTCCACATATACCACTTTGTTCACGACGCTGCCGGGCATGACGCGCACGGTCGTGAACGGATTGCCGTTACCATCCTCGTCGTGCAGCGCGAGCTTGACCGAGCCCATCGTGATGACGTTGTCCGCCGTGCCGACGGCCGAAAAGTACGCCCACGTACCGACCGCCAGCAGTGCCACTGCCAGGAGGAGCACCGTCGCGATGGTCCACTTCTTCTTCATGCACAAACCACCTTTCTCCTTGCCGGGGGTTATTCTGCGCTGTGCGCAGGGATTCTCTTCCGCGCCCGAAGGCGCGCCGGGACTGTTTTTGCGGGATTCTCTCTTTCAGTCTGCGCGCGGACAGCGGCAGTACCGCCGCCCGCGCCCGGATTGAAGCCGAGCCAGAGTCCCCGATGGGGGCGGCGATTTCGCCGCCCCTTTGGGGTCAAAATGTTGGGGAATTACTTGCCGTTGTTGTTATAAGCAGCAACAGCCTCATCCACCGTGTTAAAACCATCCGCCTGGATCGCGTAAGCGGTCACGATGACTTCCCAAGAAGCATCCGCAGAGATCGGATCGCCAGCGGGCAGGATGTACTGAGTGCCATCTTCATTCGTGGTCACGCGCCAATCCATGTAGACCTGAGCGAGGCAGGGCAGAGAGGTCTTGCCAGCGGGCAGGGTCTTTGCCATGGTCGTGCGGATTACAACATACTCGATGCCACCGATTGTTTCAGTGCCAACATACTTGTAGTCGTTCCAGAGGCCATCTTCAACAGCAACCATTTTGGGGTCGGTAACTTTGTGGTTTGCATCAACGATGCCGTCGTTGGTCGCGAGGCCCCAATAATTTCCGGAGTTGTACTCCACGTTGAAGCAGCCGTAGCTGTTCCAGTGCAGTGCGTTCTTGCTCTCGTTGGTGGGATATTCCTTGCTCACAAGGTACTTGGGAATCTTCAGCTCAACCCAAACCCAAGCATCATTCGCGCCCGTGTTCTTAACCGTAACGATCTTGGAAACGGCATTGCCGTCGTTGGACTTGCCGGGGACAAGGGTCTTGTTCTGTTCAAAGGCCTCAAGACCGTTTTCGCCCTTCTGCTGCTCATCCAGAGCAATCTTGACATTGCCCATGGTGAACGTATTGGTCGCGGACTTCGTATCGGTGAAGTACGCCAGCGTGCCGCCGACGACCAGCACCGCGACGAGCATGACTGCAATCGCAGCCATCAGAATGGATTTCTTCTTCATAAGTAGCGTTCTCCTTTTCTTTTTTATGTACAGCGCTCTGTACAAGGTATTCAAGGGATCTGCTCAGGGAAAGCTGCGAGGGAGTTACTTAAAAGCACCCGGCAAACGCGGCCGCAGCATCCGCAAAACCAGCGGACTGGCACAGATAGCCATAGAACGTCAGGCTGGCAGTCGCATCCGAATTCACGTCAAAATCGTTAACCTCGACAAGGTTGCTCGCCAAAATGTTGGTCGCAGTGACATCTGCAGTCACTCTGTTGCCATCGTTCGTCTTGTAAACGTAAACCGCGCCGCCGTTCTTGCCCGTAACACCAGCAAGCTGCTCCCACGTATCGGCCACACTATAATTCAGAACGCTACTCGCGTCCGAAGCCACGACCTCAACATAAAGATAGCAGGAAGCGCCGGCTTTCAGGCCGGTGACCTTAACAAACGGGTCTTTTTCGATCTTCGTGCCGGGGAGCAGATTGTACTCATTGCCCGTCGCCTCTTCAGTGGTGACCCTGTAAGAATACTCGCCGGAAGTCTGCGCAACCGCCTTGTGCTCTTTCAGCGTCAACGCGCCGCCCTGATCAAACAGCTTGCCGACCGTGAACGTGTTCACAACCGGGCCGCTCTGCGCCGTCAGATACGCCCACGTCGCGCCAACCGCCAGCGCCACGACAAGCACGAGCGCGATGGCGATCGTCAAAGTTTTCTTCTTCATTTCGTGTTATCCTCCCTTACAAAAGCATCATGTTCCGAACTTACCATGTCCCAACAGCGTCCAACGTGCGCTGTCAGCGTTCATTGAGTTAATGCACGGAGATTTGAAAATATTTCATGCTCCCGTGAAAATGTTTAAATCTAACGGTTTTCGCCGCCATTTTCTGTGCATTTTGCCACGTTTTCTGCCTCTGCTCGGCGCGCCGCATCGCGGGCATCGGCCTCAGCCGCCTTGCGCAGCATGTCCGGCAGGAACGCCAGAACGATGAGCACGATCGCGATCGCAATGGCCAGATACATCCCCGGCGGGTTCGAGACCCAGTGCGAAACATAGCCCAGATACGGGATGGTGAACACCGGGCGGCCGATGAGGTTCTTGAAATAGACAGGTGCGCCGTCGGGCGCGTCGTTCGCGTCTCCCTGCGTGTAGAAATGCTCGTTTTCCGCATCGATGGAGATCACGCGGTGTGTGACGACATCCAAGTCCTCATTGAGTACGAACGTGATCGCGTCACCGACCTGCACGTCCTCGGGCGCACAGGGCTTGACATAGATCAGCGAGCCGGTGTGATACGTCGGCTCCATGCTGCCGGACAGGACGCACATCGGCCGCAGACCGACCAGCCGCACACCCACCAGAAGCAGCGCCAGAATGACCACCAGCACCACCGCAGCGGTGGAGATGGCATTGCACACTTTCTGAACCTGTTTTGACATCTTCGTTCTTCCTTTCCCTTCGCGGGCATCCCCCCTGTTGATCCCGGCCGGAGGGCAACCTCCGAAGCGCAGCCTGTCCGAACCGGAAACGCGCACGGCGGGGCGGGGCGGGAACGCTTCGGAGTTTCCCGCCCCACTTCAGCCGTCACGCTTACTAACCAAAAGGATACCACGTTTTATTGCACACCGATAGGGGTATTATACACAAACTTTCAGCGATATTTTTGTAAAAATCAAACAGCTTTTCCTTTTGCTGTCCAAAAAGCTGTACAGTTATCCAACACCCATTGTACGTTTCGGCTGCGGGTGCGTCAAGTGCGGAGCGCGGGCGCGCGGGAATCTTACCTTTTCTTAAAACTGTCGCGGTTTTGCTTGTTTTTAGCGGGGAAACATGATAGGATAATTGCCGATTATGGATAGATAACAGGAAGGAGCTGCACGCATGGATACAAACGTGCTCGACTGGCTGGAAGTCACCGCCGCAGCCTGTCCGGACAAGCCCGCCTTTCTTGACGAGGACGGCGCGGTGACCTTTGCCGACGTGCGGCGCGAGGCGCGCATCATCGGCACGGCGGCGGCAAGGCTGCGCGCTGGACGCAAGGCGCCCATCGCCGTGATGAGCGGGCGCAACGCACACACCCCGGCCGTGTTTCTCGGCGCGGTGTACGCCGGCTGCTGCTACGCACCGATGGACGGGACGATGCCCGTGCACCGGCTCAATTCGATCCTGCACACGCTCGACACCGATCTCATGATCGTGCAGCGTGCGTTTTACGACAAGGCTAAGACGCTGGAATTCGGCGGCACGATCCTCATCGCGGAGGACCTGCTCGAGGGCTGCGAGGATGCGGCGCTGCTGGCAGACTGCCGCGCGCGCGCGCGTGAGCTCGACCCGCTGTACATCATCTTCACCTCCGGCTCGACCGGTACGCCCAAGGGCGTCATCACGGCGCAGCACTCGCTCATGTGCTACATCGAGGACTACGCCGGCGTGATGGGCATCGTGCGCGAGGACGTGCTCGGCAACCAGTCGCCGCTGGACTACATCGCCGCCGTGCGCGACATTTATCTGCCGCTGCGCTTCGGCGCGACGACGGCCATCATCCCGAAGGAACTCTTCATGTCGCCGGAGCGTCTGTTCGAATACATGAACGACAAGGGCGTCACGGCCGTGGGCTGGAGCGTCTCGGCGCTGACGGTGCCGGCCGCGCTGGGCGCGTTCGAGTGCAGCGTGCCGCAGCACCTGCGCAAGGTGTGCTTCTCCGGCTCGGTGATGCCGTGCAGCTGCCTGCGCCAGTGGCAGCTCGCGCTGCCGGAGGCCCGGTTCGTCAACCAGTACGGCCCGACGGAGGCGACCGCCTCGTGCACGTATTACGTCGTGCCCGGTCTGGTGGAGGACACCGACGTGCTGCCGATCGGCAAGCCGTACCCGCACTATGAGGTGTTTCTGCTCTCGGAGCGCAATGAGGCCGTGCCCGACGGCGAGATCGGCGAGATCTGCGTCAAGGGCCCCATCCTCGCACTGGGCTACTACAACAGCCGCGAGAAAACGGCCGAGAGCTTCCTGCAAAACCCGCTCAACCACGCATACGATGAGCGCATCTATAAGACCGGCGACCTCGGGCACTTCGTGCCCGACGGCAACCTCATGTTCCACGGCCGCAAGGACCGGCAGGTCAAGCACCTCGGTCACCGCGTGGAGCTCGGCGAGATCGACCTCGCCGCGGCGAAGGTGTCCGGCGTGGAGGAGGCCTGCGCGCTCTACGATCAGGAGCACGAGCAGATCTGGCTGTTTTACACCGGCGCGGACGTGACCAAGCGCGACATCGCCGTGGCGCTGCGCGCCGACCTGCCGGGCTTTATGGTGCCGCGCAAGATCGAGCAGCTTGACACCATGCCACGGCTCGACAACGGCAAGACGGATATGCGCGCGCTGGCCGGGCGCATCGCCGACGCCCACCGATAATCGCTTACATTACTCACATTTCAGGAGGTATTTTATTATGGAACAGGAACTGATGGACATTCTGACCGATCTGCGCCCGGACGTGGATTTTGAGACCGAGACCGCGCTCATCGACGACCACATTCTCGAATCGTTCGACATCGTGTCGCTCGTCGCGGCGCTCAACGACGCGTTCGACATCGAGATCGGCGCAAAGGATCTCGTGCCGGAGAACTTCAACTCCGCCAAGAGTCTGCTGGCCATGGTGCAGCGCCTGCAGGACGAGGACTGATGGACAGGACTGCTCTGAAAACGGCGGCCGCGAAATACGGCACGCCGCTGTATCTGTTTGATCTGGATGCTTTCACGGCGCGCGCTGAAAAAGTGCGCGCCGCGTTCGGCTCTCACGTGCAGCTTTGCTACTCCATGAAGGCAAACCCCTTCGTGCTGCGCGGTCTGCCGGAAGTGTTTCGCTGGGTGGAGGTCTGCTCCCCGGGCGAGCTGACGATCTGCGAAAAGCTCGGCATCGCGCCCGAGCGCATCCTCTACTCCGGCGTGAACAAGGGCGCGGACGATGTCGCGCGCGCCGTCGCGCTGGGGGCAGACCTGCTCACGGCCGAGAGCACGCTGCATTTTGATCTCATCTGCGCCGCCGCGGCCGCGCAGGGAAAGCACGTGCGCGTGCTGCCGCGCCTGACCGCCGGCAGCCAGTTCGGCATGGATCCCGCCGCGCTGGAGGATCTCGTTGCGCGCCGCGCGGAGTTCCCGAACGTGACGATCGCGGGCATCCACTATTTTTCCGGCACGCAAAAGCGCAAGGACGCCGTGATCGCAAAGGAGCTTGCGCATCTGGACGAATACCTCACGATGCTGCACGACAAGTACGGCTTCACGGCGCAGCACGTGGAATACGGTCCGGGGCTGAACGCCGAGTGCCTGCGCGACGATGCCGAGGTACGCGACGGCGCGCTGCTCGACGCGGCGGCGGCGCACATCCGCGCCTTCGGCGAAAAGTATCCGCTGACGATCGAGATGGGACGCTTTTTCGCCGCCCCCTGCGGCACGTTCCTCACCGGCGTGGCCGACGCCAAGTGCAACCTCGGCGTGAACTATGCCGTGTGCGACGGCGGTATGCATCAGGTGAAGTATGACGGCCAGCTCATGGGCATGCAGTCCCCGCCGCTGACGCTCCTGCGCGAGAGCGCGGACGCCGCCGAGCCGTGGATGCTCTGCGGCAGCCTGTGCACGACCGCGGACGTGCTGGTGCGCGAGGCGCAGCTGCCGCCCCTGCGTGTGGGCGACGTGATCGCCTTCGGACGCTGCGGCGCCTACTCCGTGACGGAGGGCGTGGCCGTGTTCCTCTCGCGTGACATGCCGCGCGTGGCGCTCTGCCGCGGCGGGGACTTCACGCTCGTGCGCGACCGGTTTGCGACCGACGTGCTCAACACCTGCCGGACGCCGGAGGACGAAGCATGACGCTGACATCGCTGCCGTTTTACCTGCTGGTGCTCGCGCTGCTGGTGCTGTACTACCTCGTGCCGAAGCGGTTCCAGTGGGTGGTGCTGCTCATCGGCAGCTACGCGTTTTACGCGTTCGTGTGCCTGCGCTACATGGGCTTTATCGTCGTGACGACGCTCACGACCTACTTTGGCGCCCGCGGCATGGACGCCATGACCGCGCGCATGGAGCAGACCGTCGCCGCGCACAAGCAGGACTGGGAGCGCGAGGAGCGCAAGGCGTACAAAAAGCGCTGCAAGTCCCGCCGCAAGGCGCTCATGATCGCCATCCTGCTGCTGAACTTCGGCATCCTCGCCGTGCTCAAATACTATAACTTCTTTGCCGAGTCCATGGAGGCGCTCTTTGCGTCCGTGGGGCTGACGGTCTCGCTCGGCCACATCGGGCTGCTGCTGCCGCTGGGCATCTCGTTTTACACGTTCCAGTCCATGGGCTACGTGCTCGATGTCTACCGCGAAAAAGTGCCCGCCGAGCGCAATGTCGGCAAGCTCGCGCTGTTCGTGTCCTTCTTCCCGCAGATCATTCAGGGCCCGATCGGCGTGTACGACCAGCTGGCGCACCAGCTCTATGACGAGCACAAGTATAACTTTGACAACATCCGCTTCGGCGCGCAGCTGATCCTCTGGGGCTTTTTCAAAAAGCTCGTCATCGCCGACCGCGCCGTGGGCATGATCCACACCGTCGCCGGGGCGTACACCGACTACGCCGGCACGTACGTGCTGCTGGCGGCGATCGTCTACGCGCTGCAGCTCTATGCCGACTTCTCCGGCGGCATCGACATCTCGCGCGGCGTGGCGCAGATGTTCGGCATCACCATGGGCGAAAACTTCCGCCGCCCGTACTTCTCGCGCACGCTCACCGAGTACTGGCACCGCTGGCACATCTCGCTCGGCGACTGGCTGCGCAACTACCTGTTCTACCCGCTGTCGATCTCGAAGGCGTTTCTCAATTGGGGACGCCACGCCAGGCAGCACCTCGGCAGCCACATCGGCAAGGTCCTGCCGACGGCCGTGGCCTCGCTGATCACGTTTCTCATCATCGGCATCTGGCACGGGGCGAGCTGGAAATACGTCGCCTTCGGCTTCTGGAACGGCATGGTCATCCTCGTGTCCACGCTGCTGCAGCCGGTGTCGGACAAGATCATCGCCGCGCTGCACATCGAGCGAAAGAGCGCGTGGTATCAGGTGTTTTCCATGCTGCGCACGTTCGTGGTCGTGCTCATCGGCTATTACTTTGACATCGCTGACGGGTTCCGCGCCGCGATGGGCATGATGTTAAAATCCGTGACCGACCTGCACCTGTCGCAGCTGCGGCCGGGCGCCGTGCTCGAGGCCCTGCCGCTGACGCGGTATGACTGGGCCGTGCTGCTGTTCGGCACAGTCGTGATCTTCACCGCCTCCGTCATTCAGGAGCGCTCGCAGCGCACCATCCGCGAGATCCTCGACGAGAAGTGTCTCGCCCTGCGCTGGGCCGTGCTGCTTGCCGGCATCTTCGCCGTCGTGCTCATGGGCGTTTACGGCCCCGGCGTGCAGGCATCCGAATTCGTGTATATGCAGTTTTAAGCCGGGAAACAGCGCCCGCTATCCCAAGCCCGCGAAGCGGGCTTAACACAGCATGTGGAGAACATCAATGAATCCAAAACAACACGCAAAAAGAAATACCGTCCTGCGCGTGATCGCGTTTCTGCTCATCGTGGCGCTGGTCTACGGCGCGCTCACGCGGCTGCTGACCGTCAACAACGCCACCGAGCAGCAGTACATCCGCAGCTTCTATCTGGAGCCGAAAAACTCGCTCGACGTCATGATCCTCGGCGCGAGCGAGACGTTCACGGACTACTGCGCACCGCTGGCATGGCAGCACGCCGGGTTTACAAGTTACCCGCTGGCCGTATCGGCCGCGCAGGGCACGCTCTATGCGTCCATGCTGCGCGAAAGTGCCAAGCGGCAAAATCCGTCTGTCTACGTGGTCGAGGTCAACGGCTTTCTCTACACGGAGGCAGAGCGTGATGAGCTCGGCAAGGCCGCAACGCGCGAATGGCTCGACACGCTGCCGCTCTCACACAACAAGGTGCAGGCCATTGGCGAGTGCGTGCAGGACAAGCGCCTGTCGTACTATGCACCGCTGCTCAAATACCACGACAACTGGAGAAAGCCGGACCTCATCCGCAATTCGCTGTCCCTGCAGCAGCAGGCGCGCGACGCGGGTTATTCGTACACCAAGCCGTTTCTGTCCATCTCCATGTTCCTCACGGAGACGGATGAGATCCCCGTGCGCCAGCAATCGCTCGACGATTTCAACGAGCAGAGCCTGCGCACCTTCTGCGAGACGGCCAGGGCGCTGGGCATAAAAAACGTGCTCTTTGCCCGCTTCCCGCACCGCACCGTCATTGAAAACTATGACGCCGTGTTTGCCGAGCTGGAGGCGGTCGTGCACGAATACGGGTATGATTTTGCGAACTTCGACACGCAGATGGACGCCATCGGCCTCGACCCGCTCAATGATTTCGCCAACGCCGAGCATCTGAACATTTTCGGCGCAGAGAAATTCACGCCCTACCTCGCCGACTATCTCGCGCAGCACTACGACCTGAACACCGCACACAGTCAGGCCGTCACCGACGAATGGACGCGCTGCGCCGCATTCACGCAGCAGATGCTGCCCGTGTGCGAGGACAATACCCGGCGCTACACGTGCGAGAAGCTCGACGAATTCTCGTCCGTATTTGCAGACTGCCGCTGAATAAAGCAAGTCTGCCGCTGAATAAAGCAAGTCTGCCGCTGAATAAAGCAAAACGCAGCCCCCTTCGAGACGCTCGAAGGGGGCTGCGTTATTGTTGCTTTACCGGCCGGTGCTGCCGAAGCCGCCCGCGCCGCGGCCGGTCTCATCGAGCGCGTCCGCGTCCGAAAACTCCGCCGCGAGAAACGGCAGGATCACGAGCTGGGCGATGCGGTCGCCGGGGGCGACGGTGCGCGGCGCGTCCGTGTCATTGTGCAGCGCGACGGTGCACTCGCCGCGGTAGTCCGCGTCGATCACGCCGACGCAGTTTGCCGGGCGCAGCCCCTGCCTGGACGCAAGGCCGCTGCGCGCGAACACGCCGCCGAAATACCCCGCCGGAATGGCAAGGGCAAGCCCCGTGCCGATCATGGCCGTCGTGTGCGGCGCGATCGTGACGCTCTGCCCGTCCGCCGGGCAGGCATAGAGATCATAGCCCGCCGCGTCCGCGCTGCCGCGCCGCGGGGTGACGGCGCCGGGGCGCAGCTTCTGGATCTTCACTTCCATCCGTTCATGCCCTCCCAGAGTACGATGTGCCCCGCCGCGCGGGTACGGTTCATGTCGATGATGCGCTGGTTTTCCGAGCCGCGAAAGCGCAGGCTGAGGTTGCGCTGCGCGTCCACATAGCGCCCGTCGACGAGGATGTCGATGAGCGAGAGCATCTCGTCCGTGACCTCGCAGCGCGGGTGCGTGCCGTCGACGGTGAGCTCCTTGTCGAGCTCGAAGCCCGAAAACGCCCAGATGTCCTTATCCGGATAGCGCTCACGCACCCGGTGCAGAAACGGCACGAGCGCGCGCTGGTTCTCCGGCTCGAACGGATCGCCGCCGAGCAGCGTCAGGCCGCGGATGAAGGGCTTTTCCAGCTCGGCAAAAATCACCTGCTCTGCCGCCGCGTCAAAGGGCTTGCCGTAGTGAAAATCCCACGTCTGCGGCTGAAAGCAGTTGTAGCAGTGGTTCGTGCAGCCGGAGACGAACAGCGTCACGCGCACGCCGACGCCGTTGGCAATGTCGCAGGTTTTGATCTCCCCATAATACATAATAGCAATTCCTCGCAGACAGCGGGCGCGCCATATGGACACGCCCGCCGGTTATTTTTGATTTCGCGTGTTACAGATGCAGCACGCGCTCCTTGATCTCCTGCGTGCGGCCCTGGTTCCAGAACTGGGTGCCGATATAGCCGCAGGTACGGCGGGCGACGTTCATCTTGTCCTGATCCGTGTTGCCGCAGTTCGGGCAGCGCCAGATGAGCTTGCCGTCGTGCTCGACGATCTCGATCTCGCCGTCGTAGCCGCAGACCTGACAGTAGTCGCTCTTGGTGTTGAGCTCGGCGTACATAATGTTGTCATAGATAAACTTCATGACCTCGAGCACGGCCGGGATGTTGTTCTGCATGTTCGGCACTTCGACGTAGCTGATCGCGCCGCCGGGCGACAGCGCCTGGAACTTTGACTCGAAGGCCAGCTTGCTGAACGCATCGATATTCTCCGTCACGTGGATGTGGTAGCTGTTGGTGATGTAGCCCTTGTCCGTGACGCCGGGAATGATGCCGAAGCGCTTTTGCAGACACTTGGCAAACTTGTACGTCGTGGACTCCAGCGGCGTGCCGTAAAGGCTGAAGTCGATGTTGTGCATCTGCTTCCACTGCTTGCAGGCGTCGTTCATATGCTGCATCACCTCGAGCGCGAACGGCGTGGCCGAGGGGTCGGTGTGAGACTTGCCGGTCATGTACTTGACGCACTCATACAGTCCCGCGTAGCCGAGAGAGATGGTCGAGTAGCCGCCGTAGAGGAGCTTGTCGATCGGCTCGCCCTTTTTCAGGCGGGCCAGCGCACCGTACTGCCACAGGATGGGCGCGGCGTCCGAGAGCGTGCCCTTGAGCCGTTCGTGGCGGCACATGAGCGCGCGGTGGCAGAGCTCCAGCCGCTCGTCAAAGATCTTCCAGAACTTCTCCATATTGCCGCCGGAGGACAGCGCCACATCCGGCAGGTTGATCGTCACGACGCCCTGATTGAAGCGGCCGTAGTACTTCGGCTTGCCGTTTTCGTCCACATACGGCGTCAGGAAGCTGCGGCAGCCCA
>OLYC01000852.1_pt1 | contig 23040 bp, 20 predicted proteins | sample 1674271 | NCBI WGS metagenome assembly OLYC01 (sample SAMEA103958154, study PRJEB25191) | human gut metagenome
TTTCTTTTGCAGGCGTTTTCTTTTTCAAATAAAAAGAAAATGCCGAAACGCGGAAAGTGTATATCGTTTGATTATTGTGGGGCGCAAAGGTAGTAGCTAATTATCAACAATCTGCAATTACTATAAATTCGTATCGCTATCGCCGATAGCGGACAGCCGCAAGGGCTGTCCCTGCAGGTTTCGTCTCAATAAATTGGTTCAAATTTCGCGGGCGGATAATATCCGCCCATACCGCATGACCATAAGCGAAGCGAAAAAACCCCTCAGTCTCGGTTTACGCCGAGCCAGCCCCCCTTGCAGGTGAGCCTTAAATAGATTCTACGGTGAATCTAACATTTCCGTTCCGTTTATCGCATCATGCGGCTTCGATATACGCAGAAAAAGTCCCGGCAGACATTCCTGCCGGGATTGAAGCTGTTTTATGAACACCCTGCTTTTTATTCTTCCTCTGTTTTGCCTTCGGCTTTGTCGTTCTCGTTGAATTTGTTGAGAAAATAAAGATAAGTCTCGGCATAGACGCGCTTTCTTGTCTCGAACCTGTCGCCGTCGTTGTGGTTGCGCGTATAGTGATCGACATCGGGCTTCAATATCTTCGTTATCTCCAGCGATATTTCCTGATTTGTCATTTTATCGCCTCCGCGGTTTTCATCTATATATTACCACCGAAGTAAATATTTTTTCAACTATCGGGGCTCATTATTATTACTCAAAAGAAGCAATTATTAAAATTATAAAATGACGGTTCACGATTCGATAAGAGAATACTTTTTTGTGCATTCTTGCTATTGACTCACAAAAAACAAGGTAATATAATGACATTGATGTTAAAAAAGACACCCGATGCAGCAAATTTCCCACTGTTTTAAGGGAGGAGATTGCTACACCAACCATCAAGGAGAGGAAGATCTATCCATGGAAAACAAGAATCAGCGCATCTGCATCATCGGCGGCGGCCCCGCAGGCACGAGCATGGCTATGTACCTGGAGAAAAAGGGCTATGACAACTATGTCATCTATGAGAAGTCCGGCAAAGTCGGCGGCAAGGCATTCTCGCCCATGATGAAGGTCAAGAACGCACAGGGCAAATGGGAAGACCGCACCATTGAAATGGGCGCGGTCATGGGCTGCGACACTTACTTCGCAGTTCACGAGTGCGAAGAGTTCGGCGGCACGACCCATCTCGACGGACCGCCCATGGGCAGAAGATTTATGAATGTCGACGGCACGCCCCAGAAGTCTTCTCCCCTCGCACTGCTCAAGAAGATCATGAAGATGAGAAAGCTCTCGAAACTCCTCGAGACGAAGTACAAGGGCTACGATGTCAACGGTCACAGAGGTGTGTCCGAGGGTCGTTATGAGGGTCCCTGCCCGTCTCCCGAGATGAAGCTTGCTCACATCGAGGGCGAGAACCCGAACCTGAAGGATCTTTCGATGCCCTTCTCCGAGTTCCTCAAGCTCAACCACTGCGAGGACGCAGAACTCGTCTGGAAGGGTCCGTTCACTTCTTTCGGCTACGGCTACTTCGACGAGATCCCGGCGGCTTATGTTCTCAAATATCTTGATGCCTTCACCGTCAAGCAGTTCCTTTCCACCGGCAAACTGTGGACTTGGTACAACGGCACCCAGAGCATCTGGGAGGGCGTCAACAGCCACCTGAAGCATCCCGCTCTGCTCAACTCCGAAGTCACTAACATCAAGCGTGAAAACGACAAGGTCTATGTCACCGTAAACGGCAAGACCGAAGAGTTCGACAAGCTCATCATCTGCACCCCGCTCGAGCTGTTCCTCGGCTACGGCGATCCCCGCCCGGAAGAGAAAGAGCTGTTCTCCAAGATAGTCCACAAGGAGTATTTTACCATGGCTGTCCGTCCCGAAGAGGGCAACGCGCCTGACATCTCCTACTATTTCTTCGAGAATATGACCAACGAGACCCGCGGACATCTTATGGTGTTCTATCATCGCTGGTCCGACGGCGTCACCGATCAGCCGCTCGTTACATTCACCCTGCGCAACCACGAGGGTATGGAGGATGTTCCGTTTGAGGACGCAAAAGCGACTACCCTTGCAGACATGGAGAAGTGCGGCCTGAAGGTCGACAAGATCGAGCGTATCGACGACTGGTATTATTTCCCGCATGTCGGCAGCAAGGATTACGCCGACGGCTGGTATGAGAAGGTCGAAGCTATGCAGGGTAAGGACAACACCTACTATGCAGGCGAGGTCATGGCATTCGGCGACATGGAAGAAACCGTTGAATACAGCCGCGACCTTGCAAGAAGATTCTTTTAATTGAAGAGGTAAAATCATGCCGGAACAGAATAAGAAAATAATCAGCAAATATCAGGGCGACAAGAACCCTGATGAACGCTATCTCAAGCTCGGCAGAAAGATAACCGATGCTATGGGACATAAAATCTCCGGAGTGACATCCGACGACCCGGAGTATTGGGGACTCAGAGAAGTCCTGACTCCCGAGATGTGCGATATCGCCAACAAGATGAAGCTCCGCCAGCACTACACCTTTGAGCAGCTGCTCGAGATGAACCGCGACTACGAAGCTATCGATCTGCAGAAGATACTCGATGAGATGTCTTACATAGGCATCCTTGAGTATGACTACGGCGACAACTACGACCACACTCACGAGCTCAAGGATCGCCCGCGCATCAGACGCTACAGACTGCCGTTCTATGTTCCCGGCTCCGCCGAGCTGTTCAACTCCTCGGTCGACAGGATCGCAAAGAACCCCGCAGTTGCCTCGTTCTTCGAGCGCATGACTTTCATCCCCCTCGCGGGCATCACTCAGATGGTGCCGCCCGGAGGCGACGGAATCGGAATGCATGTCATCCCAGTCGAGAAAGCTATTGACGCCGAGAGCAAGTCGATAGACCTTGAGCACATCTCATATTGGCTCAAGAAATACGAGGGTCACATCTCCGCAGGTATCTGCTCCTGCCGCGCTTCGCGCGCAGTGCTCGGCGACGGCTGCACCGATGATTTTGACGATTGGTGCATCCAGCTCGGCGACATGGCAGATTACACCGTTGAGACCGGACGCGCTCACTACATAACCAAAGAGCGCGCTCTCGAGATACTCGAGCTTGCCGAGAAGAACGGCTATGTTCACCAGATAACCAACATCGACGGCGAGAACAAGATTTTCGACATCTGCAACTGCAACGTCAAGATCTGCAACGCTCTGCGTACTTCTCTGCTGTTCAATACGCCCTATCTTTCGCGCAGCTCCTACACCGCAAAGGTCGAGAAGGAGAAGTGCGTAGCCTGCGGCAAGTGCGTTGAGACCTGCCCGGCTGGCGCCGTCAAGATGGGTCAGAAGCTCTGCCGCAAGGACGGCTCCGAGGTCAAATATCCTCATGCCCCCCTGCCGGACAACAACATCTGGGGACCCTATGCATGGGATGAGGACTACCGCGACACCGCGCGTATGTCCAACACATATGCCAGCGGCTCCGCTCCGTGCAAGGCGGCATGTCCCGCGCACGTGCCCGTTCAGGCTTACCTGCGCCTCGCCCACGAGGGCAAGTACCGCGAGGCTCTCGCGATGATAAAGACCGAGAACCCGTTCCCGGCTGTCTGCGGACGCGTCTGCAACAAGAGATGCGAATCCGAGTGCACCCGCGGCAAGATTGACGCTCCCGTTTCGATAGACGCGGTCAAGAAGTTCGTCGCCGATCTCGACCTCAACGCTGAGGACAGATTCGTGCCCGAAAAGACCGTTCAGTCGACTCACGGCGCGTTCGACGAGAAGATTGCCATCATCGGCGGCGGTCCTGCCGGTCTGAGCGCGGCATACTATCTCGCACAGATGGGTTACAAGCCCACCGTTTTCGAAAAGAACCCGATCCCCGGCGGTATGCTCACCTATGGCATCCCCAGCTACAAGCTTGAAAAGGATGTTATCGCCGCAGAGATCGATATCATCAAAGAGCTCGGCGCCGAAATCAAGTGCGGCGTTGAGGTCGGCAAGGATATCACGATAGCTCAGCTCAAAGAGCAGGGCTACAAGGCGTTCTATATCGCCATCGGCTGCCAGGGCGGCAGACGCCCCGGAGTCAAGAACGACGACGCACCCGGCACACATATCGCTGTTGAGTATCTGCGCCACTGCTTCGAGCACCGCGAGGATACATTTGACGGTAGCGTAGTTGTCATCGGCGGCGGCAATGTCGCTATCGACTGCGCAAGAAACGCTCACCGTCTCGGTGCTCCCGAGGTCAGCATGTTCTGCCTTGAGTCGCGCGACGAGATGCCCGCGAGCCGCGAAGAAGTCGCAGAAGCTGAAGAAGAGAACATCAAGGTCAATCCCTCCTGGGGTCCCAAGGAAGTCCTCGTCGACGAGAGCGGCAAGGTCACCGGCATCGTGCTCAAGAAGTGCGTGCGCACAATCGACCCCGAGACCAAGCGTTTCTCGCCCGTATATGACGAGAACGAGACTATCGAGGTCAAGGCAGACAAGATTGTCTTCGCTATCGGTCAGGCTATCGAGTGGGGCAACCTGCTTGAGGGCACGAAGGTCACTTTCTGGCACGGCAACTATCCAGTCGCAGACAAGTTCACCTATCAGACCGAGGATCCCGATATCTTCGTCGGCGGCGATGTTTACACAGGTCCGCGCTTTGTTATCGACGCTATTGCCGCCGGTCATGAGGCAGCAGAGAGCCTGCACCGCCACGCCCGCCCGGACGCTTCCATGACCATCGGACGCGACCGCCGCAGCTTTACTCCGCTGAACAAAGACGATATCAAATTCCCGTCCTATGACACGGCAGGCCGTCAGGAGGCCGGTATGGACGAGTCGATAGACGCGAAGATGTCCTTCAAGGACGCGCATCTGGATCTGACCGAAGAGCAGGTCAAGATTGAGACCGGGCGCTGCCTCGGATGCGGCGCATCGTATGTCGACTACAACAAGTGCATCGGCTGCGGCCTCTGCACGACGAAGTGCGAATTTGACGCTATCCACCTCGTGCGCGACCATCCGGAATGCTCGAAGATGTGCGTTGCCGAGGACAAGGTCGGCGGACTTCTGAAATATTCCGTCAAGCGCGCCTTCAAGATTCTGGGTCACTTAGGCTCGGACGAGGCGAAGGAGATGGCGAAAAAGCGCAAGGCCTATAAGCAGGCTCAGCAGAACAAGGATTGATTTCATGCATGAATTAGGCATAGTTCTCCATGTCATAGATCAGGTGGAGGAGCTCGCCAAGGAAAACAATGTCAGCAAGGTGACCCGCCTCACGCTTGAGGTCGGCGAAGTGTCGTCGATAGTTCCGTCGTATTTTTCGGACTGCTTCGAGTGGGCGAAGAAAAAGACGGAATATATGCAGGATACCGAGCTTGAAATGATTATTCTCGAGGGCGTCTCCTACTGCAAAGACTGCAAAAAGACCTACAAGACCACGGAATACGCAAAAAAATGCCCGCACTGCGGCAGCGACAACACCTATCTCGTGACAGGCAACGAGCTGCGCATCAAGGACATTGCGGTTGTTGACAAAAAATAGCCGTGCGGTAAAACAAAAGACAGCACCGTTTCTGAAAATTGAAACGGTGCTGTAATTTTTTTATTTTTCAGTGTCTCTCGTCAAAATTTGAATAGGTCTCGCAGAAGCGCGCTTGGAACGATGCCGGTTCGTCGCCTGCATAGAGGTGCGAGATATCGCCGAATGCGTTGCATCTGAAAACGGCTTTCCCCTGCTCGCGCTCCTCGGTTATCAGCGTCGTCACCGAGGTCGGCAACGCGACAAAATTATGCCAGAGCACAACGGGCGATATCTTTAAAATATGCGAGAGCAGGACGCACTCCACGCCGAAATGGCAGAAGAGCACCACGGTGTCGCTGTTCTCCCGCTCGACTCTGTATATCTTGCCGTCATGGACATAGCCGTGGCGCGCAAGCAGCTCGTCTATGCCGTCGCAGACTGCTTTGTATTTTTCGGGCACGTCTCCGCTGCTGTAAAACGGGGTGGATATCCACTTGTCCTTGTCGTAATAGTCGTCGTTTTCGCTCAGAAACGCAGGCGTTCTATCCCAGGAATAGGTGCGCTCCCCGCTCTCCGGGTCTATTACATAGCCGTCGAACTCGCGCAGCCAGTCGAATATCTCTGCCGTTCTGCCGAGCGCGTTGAGCGTCGCTTTTGAAGTGTCCTTCGCCCTGCCGAGCGGCGAGCAGTAGAACGCCGCAACATCGAGCTTCGTCAGCCTGTTTTTGAGCAGTTCTGCCTCGTGCCAGCCCTTCGGGGTCAGCGAGTCTATCGAATAATCCGGGTCTCCGTGACGAACGATAAGAAGTTTCATATAGCGCCTCCGCAGTTGAGTCTTTTAAAATTATATTACTTTCGTCGGGATTTTTCAACAGGAGTGAATATTTAAAAAAGCCGAATGTAAATAAAAAAGATCATGATCCGTAAACCATGACCTTTTTGCTTTCTATGCCGTGCGTAGCTCTCGTTTATTCCTCGCCGACTACGTTTGAATATGCGGTAGTCACGCTGAGCCCCGGAACGGTTCCGAGCTTTTCGGCAAGCGAAGAGATAGTCTCAAGCGGCGCATCGAGGGCGACGGAAACTATATTCACGCCCTTTGCGCGGTAAGGTATTCCCATCCTGCCGATTATGTGTTCGCCGAACTCATGCAGAAGCGCGTTGAGGGACTCGACGGACTCCTCTTTTTCCACTACGATTGAAACAACCGCAACTATTGTCTGCATAAAAATATCTCCCTTATTTGAGAATAGTTATCTTTCCGATAACGGGAAGCTCCTTTGCAGTGCCCTTGGCGGCATTGATGATTCCGATTACCGTAAACACCGCAAATGCGATGCTAACCAAGCTGCACACGCCGCCGATAATAAGAGAAACGGTTTCGTTGACGGCTCCGACAGCGCTGACTATTATTCTGCTAACGAACGTCCATGCGAACTGGGCTATCGCGAGGACAAGTCCCTGATTCGTGTGGAAGCGCGCATATCTCGATTCTCTTGCGGCAAAGAGCGGAACAAGCACGAGTATTCCCAAATAAGCGAGTACCGCCATAACCTTGTTCGACTGAATGTCGTTTTGGTCGAACTCGGACGTTGTGTCGGGCGTGTTATTGAGCTCATTGATTTTTGTTCCGAAATCCTTCTTTTCCTCTTCCCACGGCTCTGCCTTAGGCGCTCCGGGCACAACGGGTGCGCCGCAGTCGGGGCAGAAGCGCGCCTCGTCATCTATCTTTGAGCCGCAGTTGGTGCAAAATGCCATTATTGTGTATCCTCCCTGATTCCTTAAAGTATTCTAATTATACCAACATTCCGCAAAGTTTACAAGCGCAAAGCGGCACTCGCTCTCAAAACTCTCTCTGTGCATCGTCGAGCAGGCTCTCTTCCTCCCTGTGCCAGAGATAAGCGAGCGTGCCGATGTAGCCCTCTTTCCACGGCTTGTATTTGCCGTTGTAGTGGACTATCGAGCAGTTCTTCTCAATCCACTCGTGGGTCTTAAGGCTGTGGAGCGCGGTCTTTTCGTCGAGGTTATATATCTCCGGCGAGACATAGCGCGTTTTGGTGCAGTAGAGCGCGTTTATAACATCCTGGTCGCCGAGATAGAGCTTGTCCGCGTTCTTGTCGATATAGTCGAAGAGCTCCTTTGATGTGTAGCTGCGCCTGAGCTCGTCGAGGTTCATCATAAGTATGCCCGCATTGATATATCGTGAGCCCTCAGGCATACCCAGGCGGATATGATTGATATCCTCGACCACGCCGAAAGTATGGCTCGCCCCGGCGAAGCAGAAGCAGTCGAGATCTATGTTATAGAGATCGGATATAGAGTTGAGAATCAGCGTGTCCGGGTCGATATAAAGTATTCTGTCGAGCTCTGCGGGCAGAAACTCGTGCGCGGTGAGCCGATAATATGTCTCTTTGGTTATCCTGTCCTCCGTCGGAGCATCGGCGTTGAGCTCGTGGGAAAGGCGGATGGAATGGACATTGAAGCGGCTGCGGTCGATGCCGCGGAATATGCTTTCGATATTCTCGTCGGTCAGTGACGAGTGGGCTATGTATAAATCGAACTTCGGACAGTCGTCCGCGCGAATGAGCGAATGGAGCATCACGGACAGCGGTCGGATATAATTGGCGTCAAGCGTTACGAGTATGTTCATCAAAGACCTCCCGATTATAGATTCAATTAGATTATAATATATTTTTCCCTCCGTTTCAAGCGCAGAAAACGCCGCCACAAAGGACGGCGTTTTGTACTTTATATTTTCTTCTGCGCGCAGGCTTCGATAAGCTTATCGTGTAATCAAACCTTTCGGTCATGCTCACTCCACCTGCAGATGAAGTAAACTTTGACACGTTGTTACTCATGTCATATCCGTACTCGGCGTCATAGATGCGCTTTTTGCTGCCGTTAAGTACGCTCTGCCGAACAAGTCTGCATTTCCAAATGTATTTGATAAGGACAACTGGAAGTGGTTGGAGTCTCCCAGTTATTTCCTTACAAAAAAACTGTCTAAGAATCAACATTCAACGGTTAAGATATGATCAATTGTTTTAGCCCTACTTTAAGGTACATTCGCCGCAAAAAAGACCAACAAACCGTCCTTTTTTATCGCGCGCTGTTCTATGTGAACAATAAAAAATGCCCGTTGCCACCGTAAGTGCTTCAAAGATTTGATATGTCACTACAATAACCCAATTGATTTCTCTGACAAAATAATAAGTTATACTTACAACCGCTAAAACTATTATAGAAATAGCAAGAAATATCACATCCAACAGATGGTACTTCTCAATATTGGGGCTAAAATCCTGCTCGGGAAAACTCTTTATCGTCGTTCTTATGTAGCGCATGGTTCTTCTTTTAAAGAATCGTTCCTTTCGCCACTCCCGCCTCTGGCGGTTAGTCATACCTTTTTCAAACAGAAACATTACGGCAAATTTATATATAGAATGACAACAAAGTTCATTTACGATAATCGCAAGTATTATAGCCTCTATAGGGAGTGTCTCTATTCTGTCAATGAGAATAGCCACCTACTATCACCATCCTAACCATTTAAAAAATCGATTTCCAGCTCTTTTAGCAATCTCTTTAAAGTTCAATTCATCATGAATATAATTTTTTACTGCCTTTCTATACGCAGCGGTGCTCTTGGAGTAATACTTTATCGCCTTCGCGGCCTCGCCTTTAAACGATTGTCTTCTTCGATTTTTAAAAGCTTTGTTAATGCTCTGTCGAACAAGTCTGTCTGTTAAATCATAAGTATACAGAAAACGCTGATTGTTTACAAGGTCTTCATGGGAATACAAGTTTCCTAAATTCAATCATGCATTTTAAGCGCCTTTTGTTTTAGTCGTACTAAAAAGTAAAGAATCCCTCAGTCCATTCCGGCTTATCTATTTCATATTCGTCAATGGAGAACCCATCAGGGTAGTTAATAAATTTCGGATTCTCACGATACTCCGACAGACTTTTTTCTGCATTTTCATAGGTTGAATAATACCCAAGATCCGATACATTGTCATACTCGCCGTCAAAATATTCATGCGCCAAATAAAACACAGACCCCCTAAATTCGCCTATTGAACCGTTAAAGTCGTCCGTGTCGGCATGCACTATCTCTTCTTGAAAATCGTTCGGGAAATCCTTAAAGCCCGGTTTTTGCAAGTAACAATTGATTATATCCCTGCACTTTTGTTTAGAGGAAAAAAATCCCAGCAATTTTGTGCAGTATACTTTTTCATTTGTATCTGCGGAAAATTCAATAAATCTTTTGTGAACCAATTTATATACCTTTTTCATTAAATCACCCCATCACTTATAGCCTTTGTCGCGCTGTAGCCACTTTTTAATTTTGCTATAGCGTCATAGGAATATGTTGCAATCTTTATGCATATCACCTCATATTTATGACTATTTTGTCAATATGAGGATGTATCCAATGATGCTAGCAACTTTGTTGCCATAAAGATACTCAATATATAAAGAAGTATCTTACATCACAACAAATGAACCAAATACCTGATAAGGCCAACAACCATGCAGCAAAAAGATATTGAACCGCATACTAAGCACCCATACATTCTAGTCTTTAGAATATAATATCCCCTCTCTTTAGAATTTTCCTTGTTTAAAAAATTCCCTTTAAACTTATATACTGAAATTCCATCCGAAAGAAAGCATATACTCGGCAAAAAATAGCGCCCAATATACTGTGCCAAACCATTTACATATTTATTGAGCAAGCATGTTATAAAAAAAGCTGTAGTCCATATGATAAAGTCAATTCCCAATGCCTTTAAACTTATTTTATCATAATCACTCATTTTCTTCATATTTTCAACTCCTATAGATTCTAAAAAGATCCGCCAGAACCGCCATGCCTTGCTCCGCTACTGGACTTATGTGCTTTTGAGTCCTTTGTTTTTTTTTGATTTTTATGTCCTTTCTTCGTTTTGTTGTCCTCTTTAGCAGACCTTAATAAAACTGTCTCCTCCGTCTTAGGTGATATGAGATGCATATCATATCCCCATCCCACACCTAAAGTACATACTATCCCATCAAATAGATCATATTCACCTTCATCAAGTAAAATTACCGCATCTATTCCTATAGATATTCCTTTTCCAGGTATCGTACCTGATATTCCGCATTGAACTGCGCCTTCCTCAAGATTAGATATATCATCAACATTATACACTCCAACACAAATTCCTATTCCCAAATCAGCAATTCCGAAGTTTACTATATTTTCCACATCCGGGCCTAACCCCGCATGAGAAAATTGAATGCCAATATTTCCTTTTCTATCAAAAGCCAAGCAAAGAGAAGCGGAGACGCCAAAAACAAAAAAAGTAAAATTAAACGATAAACCTACTGTAACAGCAATTAGCCCATCAATATCACTATAAATATTAGGATTATTATAGCAATACAAGAACATATTGCAACCATTCGGTCTAAAACTTGTAAGCATATATCCATCCGCATTGATAAATCTCTTAACCACCGGGTCATAATACCTGCTCTGGAGATAATACAATCCCGTTTCAGAGTCATAATAATACCCACGATAGCGAAGCGGGTTGACATTGGCGATGTGGGTCGAAGCTGTAATCGCCGCACCATTGGCATCGGTGACAGAAATCACATTGCCCCAAGCGTCATAGTTGTAGTTGGCAACAACCGCACCTGCACCGTCGTAAATGCGAATAACATCTCCGCGCCAGTTGCAGACAAAGTAGTAGTCGGTTGTAGTGCTGCCGTTTTTGTATCTCACACCAGAGGGGTTGCCGTCGGCATCATAGAAGAACCACAGCTCTATCGTGCCGAACTTCTCATACTGCAAGGTGTTTCCGACATAGTAGTACTCGTGCTTAACACCGTTGACCGTCTTTGATGTTCTCAGTCCGTCAACATCGTAGGTGTAGCTTGCAGTTATGCCGTTGCCGCTGAGTGTCGCCAGCTGTCTGCCGTTCTGCCAAGTGAGAGTGTACCCTCTGTAAGACAGCGGATTGCCTATCTCATCATATGTGATAGCCTGACCGTCATAGGAGGTCAGCTTGTCCCTCCAGTTGGTGTCGTCATAACCGTAATTTACAGTCTTAGTAGCCGTGATACCGTCAAGGCTGCCCCATGTCAGAGGATAAGTTGTGACAGACAGAATGTTTCCGCCGTTGTCATAAGTATACACTTCCGTGCAGTTTTTGACAAGGTCATCTGCACGAACCAGCTGATTCAATTCGTCATAAGCGAACTGCTGCTGTTTGGTATATGCCGTCTCTGCGGTCTTGTGGCGGCGCGAAATCTCAGTAATATTTCCGTTGGCGTCATAGGTGTAACCATAGATATATTCGCTGATATGTTCCCAGCCAATCTTCGTGGTGCGCGAATTGTTTCCGCGGTCTGACATCCAATAAACATACTGATGGTCTATCGGCGTAGTGGTATTGATAACTGTTCTGTTGCGGCGAAGGATGGAATCATAAGAATATGTCGCAGTCTTGCCCGAGGGATAAGTATACTTCGATGCAAGATTGTCCTTTCCGTAATCAAATTTTTCGGTCATGCTCACTCCACCCGCAGATGAAGTGAACTTTGACACGTTGTTATTCATGTCATATCCGTACTCGGCGTCATAGATGCGCTTTTTGCTGCCGTTGAGTACGCTCTGTCGAACAAGTCTGCCTGTTGAATCATAAGTATACATGAAACGTCGATTATTTACAAGGTCTTCATGGGAATACATGTTGCCCGTCGAATCATAGTTCCATGTAAAGTTCTTCGTGCCGTTCTGCGATATCGAAGTCATGTTGCCGTATTCGTCATATGCGTAATCAACATAATCTCCGTTACCGTATGTTACTCGCTTGAGCTCTCCGCTGTTATTCGCTCCATAGGTGTTTGTGCAGAGTACCTGCGAGCCGACTTTCGTCTGTGTAACATTGCCGAAGTTGTCATAGACAAACGAGTAATTGAAACCGTTATGGGATATCGTATTCAGGCGATACTTGTTGTAGGTATAGTTGTTCTGTATAGTCTGACCGTTTGAAAGTGTCTGAGAAACAGATGTCACGGCGTCGGTATTGGCATCGTAAGTGTAGTTGGTTACATTGCCCTTTTTGTCCGTGTAAGAAGTGAGCGTACCCTTGGAATTATCATAAACATACGATTCGGTTCGCCCGTCCTGGTCGGTAGTAGCTGACACGAACGCTCCATTGGATGTATACGACGCACCTGTTTCAATATACACTGTCTCGCTGCCCTTAACGGTAAGAGCGGTGGGATTGCCGTTGTTATCATAAGTATAGCAGTACTTAGTTCCGGACTGACTCGTCGCCTGAGTCATATTGTGCCTTGAATCATAAGTATATGTATAGCTATACCCTTTGGCATCAACCGACTTCGTAAGATTGTTATTGGTATACTCCATCGAGGATTTCTGCTGAGCGTTTGCCTTGACGGAGATCATATTGCCGTCATTGTCATATGTATATGACGGTGCTTCATCGCGTACAAGCTGAATATTATCGAACCAAGTATTGTTCGACTGCCTGTAGTTTATCATATATATTCGCAGCGTTGTCGGTGTTTTGGATGCCGTCGGATTTGCATCATCCCTTAGGGTAAAGGCACCCATAACATACTGCCAACCCATAACGGAGCTGTTATATTTAAACCACTTCAGGCAACTCGTTCCATCACTATACACAATCTTTGCGGCAAGACTGACCTTGTTGTTCTCATTGCTTCCGCCAACCGGATTTGCATAGACCCAGCCGCTAAGAATATATGTATCATCAAGATTTTGTGCGGTAGCTCCGCCAAAATACAGTTCCTGATTCATTTCCTTAGGAACCGTTGCAATGCTGCCGAATCGGAATGCATGTCCGGAATCCTTCGAATGAGCATTATCAACGGAATCGGTAGCATCGGTAAGATATCCGTTCCAATCTTCAGGAAGATATGCACCGTTTGATGCCTTTGAATAGCGTTCAAACGAAGAGTTATTTATCATATTGAACGGGCCTGCGCTTGCACCTTCTTCAAGCTGCATTCCGTCAAACCATGCCTTACCGGTAGCGTCACGAACCATTATGTTACATCTAACGCTTGTAGCATTGGAGGGAACAGAGAATGAAACCGTGAGTCTCTGCCAACCATTATTGATGTTTGGGTCAGTTGTTCCTATCAGTGCTTCGGAAACAGTGTCGACCGTACTACCGTCAGGAAGCCAATATGTTGCAAGTAGCTGCGCACCATACGGAACATTTGCGTCTCTCGGGACTATATTCTCCGTCTTGACCCAAGCTGAGAATGTATATGTTGTTCCAGCCTTGAATTGTCCCGAGTTCAATGTCTGATAGGCTCTTGCTCCGGCTCTGTCAGAAAATGTCTTACTGTTAATGTAGTAGCTCCATCGACCATAGAGCTGTTGAAGTCCTGTAACAAAGCTATCATAATCAGCGGTACCGTTCCACTGAGCTTTAGTCCATGAACTGCCAGTATCAGCACTACCGTCACGAAGATAGTTCCTGACATACTGACCGCCAGACATCGACTTGCTCAAGCGGTTAAGCTGCTTTATATTGCTTGCATTGCTGTTCGGATTCGAAGCAGTGTATTCCGCGGCAGAAGCTGCAAGTGTTTTGCCATAGCAAGTGGCTTCTGAGCATACCGTTCTGCCGGCTTTGTCGAACTTCACCGTCGTATAGATATCATCGTTGTTGCCAAATACACCATCCTTGCCCGAAGAACGTATAACGGTCTGTCCATATTGTGAGTAATCGAAAGTAATTGTCTGACCAGTCGAACCATTGGCGCTCTCAACAACTTTCGAAACTCGTTTACCGTTCTTCAAAGGTGTATATGTAAACTGAAGCTTATACCCATCGGGAGATGTGACAGAAGTCATTGCCCTGTCGCTGTCATATGTAAAGGTCGTTGTTTCACCGTCGGGATATGTTAAACTTATTGCTTTTGGTTGCATATCCGTTAAAGTTTGAAATCTCATCATTCTCATCGTCCGATGTTTCAAGTGTATTATCTATCTCCTGCCACTTACCAGCACTATCTTGATAAAGAACAGGATCTTTGTACACAGCAGCCTTTATTGTTCCATCGCTCATCTTAAAATACTTGGTGTTGCTGCTGTCGCGACGATCTACATCTTCTCCTATTACTATTGGGTCTTCCTCTTCCTGAGATACTTCAGTAGAATACCCACTTTCCTCAAACTTTTCACTTTCTGTTCCAATTGTTTCGGCAAAAGTTGACATTGGGGCAACTTGAACAACCACAAGTATTGACAAAATTATGGCTATCAGTTTTGTTATGACTTTTGTCTTTTTCATTACCAAATCTCCTCTCTTTTTACAGCATTCACTACATCACACTTACTATTAACCCTACGCTGTCACCCCATTTCCAAATGGTTTTATATCGTCTCTTCTAACTGATAAAATCTATCAGTTCAATACATTTTTATAGTGTATTAAAACCGCCTTTGGTTACAAAAAAATATGCACAAACTATCATTCGACAAGTTGTGCACATTTCACATTTTATTTTTGTCCCCTATGTCATAAATCAATACGGCAATTTGGGCAATATATTTAAGTACAATTATGCATTTGCACCAGTCCTTTTTGAACACCTTCGCAGATTTCTTACGGGTTTAATCTTCAAAATATTATTTAAAGTAGGCACCATGCAATGTATTGCACGAAAATCAAAACGCGTTAAACTCTGCTGAAAAAAAGATTTGTCAATTTAGTTGAGTGTATCAAAAAATAAAAAATTTCAACATTTTAAGCAAAATGCGAAATTCGCTTTTACACAAATTTCTGATTCTTTTGTACTGCCTTTTACGATCCTTTTATTGTTTTTCCTGAAAGTATAAAAACCAATATACGCATTTTTGACAACGACAGGATTCGCATGGCCATAGAAGAGCGGCGGGCTTCTGAACCTTGCCCGTCCAATTGATGACATGGAGCGGCAGCACATTTACTTCCGCAGACATACCAATGCCGCACTTATCTCTCTCAAAAGCCAAAGCGATATAAATGAATTGGGCGACAGAGGTTGTGCAGAAAAATTCGCTACACTTTTTTGTTGGCAAAAACGAATGACAGGCAAAAAACTTATTTTGCTTAAAAAGTTTTTCTTAAATTCCAGCAAAAACTGTTGACCGAGTTGATGTTTTGGGCTATACTAATAGTAAGGAGGCGATACCATGATCGTTAGGCCATACTATTTGGATATGCTGAAAACCTATCGGGATGTTCCGCTGGTGAAGATCCTTGCCGGGATCCGTCGCTGCGGAAAATCCACTATTTTGGATATGCTGAAAGACGACCTGATCTGCAGCGGCATTGCGGCAGACCATGTGATCCAGCTACGCTATACTTCGGAGGAACTGGACGACAGCATGACCGCCAAGCAGATGTACCGGGATATAAAAGAAAAAATGACCGACAATGAACGCTACTATCTTCTGCTGGATGAAGTGCAGGAGGTGGATGGTTGGGAAAAAGCAGTCAACAGTCTGCTGGAGGATTCCAATACCGACATTTATGTGACCGGCTCCAACTCCAAGCTAATGTCCAGTGAAATCTCCACCTATCTGACGGGGCGCTATATCTCCATTCCCGTTTTTACTCTGTCCTTTGCCGAATATATGGAGTTCAAGAAGCACGACGGTCGCACGCCGAAAGAACTCTTAAATGAGTATATCCGCATGGGCGGTTTTCCTATCGTCGCGCTCGGAAACTTCGATGAACGTTCATCCTATCAGATTGTCGAGGGAATCTACAATTCCGTTATCACCGGCGACATCACCAAACGACACAATATCACGAATTTTGACCTGTTCAACCGGGTGGTAAAGTATATCGTAGAGAATGTCGGCAAGACTTTTTCCGCCAACGCCATCGTGAAATTCATGAAAGGCGAAGGACGCTCCCTTTCGGTGGAAGCAGTCTATAATTATCTGGAATGGCTGGAAAAGGCTTTTGTGATCTATCGTTGCCAGCGGTACGATATGCAGGGCAAGACGGTTCTCAAAACGCAGGAAAAGTTCTATCTTGCGGACGCTTCTCTCAAATACTGCATGATGGGCTTTAATCCGAAATCCGTTGCCGCTATGCTGGAAAACATCGTGTACTTTGAACTTCGGCGGAAGGGCTATGATGTGTATATCGGCAAAAACGCCACCAAGGAGATCGACTTCGTAGCCGTGCGGCGGGATGAGCGGATCTATGTGCAAGTGTGCCGCAATCTGCCGGAGGAATCCGACCGGGAGGTTGCCAACCTGCTGGAGATCAAAGACCATTACCCGAAATATGTAGTAACGCTGGACGAATTGGCCGCAGGCAACATCAACGGTGTCAAAATTGTGCATCTGGCGGATTTTCTGCTAAGCAAGGATTATTAAACGGTTTTCTGCACAGGTCAATACGGTTTCTGCACATAAAACAGACAAAGTATATGCAGATAATAGTTCGCAGAAAAAGCAGTGACAGCGTATTCTTGGAAACAACATCCCCTGTGAAATTACTATTGGAAGTGAGTGTGAAAAAATGATTATATCCGAATTAAGAGTGTATGACTTCCGCCAATTCAAATCTGTGAATGGTGCTCCCGGCTTAAAAATCACTTTTCACAAAGGCCTAAACGCTCTGATTGGCGAAAACGATTCGGGGAAAACCGCCGTAATTGACGCATTAAAATTAGTCTTGTTGACACAGAGCAATGAGTATATCCGGCCGTCAGATGAGGATTTTTATAAGCCTGTTGGCGAAGATGCGTACTCAGAGTTCAAGATCGATTGTACGATTTCAGATTTTACACAGAACGAAGCAAAGAACTTTATCGAATATCTTTCATTCAACCAAACGGAGAATGGCATTGAATATACGCTTGAACTTCATTATCGCGCATGGAAAGAAGGACATAAAATCTATCAGGAATTGCGTGTGGGCGATATAGACGATGGAATTTCGATTGATGGAAAAGCAAGAGAATTACTGAAAGCTGTTTATTTGAAACCGCTCCGTGATGCCGAGCGAGAAATGAGTTCCGGGCGCGGCTCCAGAATCTCGCAAATACTTCTAAATCACCCTGTTTTCAAAGATAAAAAAGAACATGCAGTTCTCGATATTTTTCGAGATGCGAATCAACGCATTGAGAATTATTTTATAGGTGATACGGATGGAAAACGCATTCTCCAGACGATCCGCAGTAATTTAGAGTCATTTAGTGATAAAGGCCAAGCCAGTGATGCAGAATTAAAAACCTCGGATATTCAGCTAAAAGCTATACTGGAGTCCCTGTCATTGAATGCTCCTGAGATCAATCCCGGGCTTGGGGAATTGAATCTGCTATTTATTGCGGCGGAGTTGTTGCTCCTTAAGGATGATACAGATGGTGGCCTGAAATTGGCTCTAATCGAAGAATTGGAAGCCCATCTACATCCGCAAGCGCAGCTTCGACTAATCAGTTATCTCCAGAACGAGTATAATGAGAATGATGTCCAAATTATCATATCCACTCATAGCCCCATTTTGGCATCAAAAATCAACCTCAAGAATTTGATTTTAATGAAGAATGGCGCCGGATATGATTTGGCTGAAGGTCGAACCGGATTACAAAAGGGGGATTACCTGTTCCTCCAGCGTTTTCTCGACTCAACAAAGGCCAATTTGTTTTTTGCTAAGGGTATCATAATGGTCGAGGGTGATGCAGAGAATATTTTAATTCCTGTCATTGCAGATATTCTCGGCTATCCATTGGAGAAATATGGTATATCCATTGTAAATGTTGGAAGTACAGCTTTTCTTCGATATAGCGGAATTATGGCAAGAAAAGACGGCGCCGATATAGGGATACCTGTTTCTGTAATAACAGATTGTGATGTTAGACCATACGATGTCGAGCCCACGACAAAGGAGAAAACATTCAACGAGAAGGAAGCTGAATCTTTGCAGGCTAAAGAAAAAGGAGACAGAAAATATACAAATGGCTCCGTGCACGGCTTTACTTCACCACGATGGACGCTCGAGTATTGCATTGCTATGAGTTGCCTTTCGGATGATTTCCATAAGGCGGTTCATTACGGAAAGAAAATCCTGAATGCGCAAGAGCATATTTCACTGACTGATGCCAAGATTGATGAAGCAAATCGTGACGCCGAAGCAGAAGCGCAGGCGTGGAATGGGTTCTCTGCTGCTGAGATGGCATACCATATTTATGATTTAATGCTTAATGGCGATGGAAAAAGCAGCCTGAAAGCGATCGTTGCCCAGTGTTTAGCTTCGCTTTTGCGTTGGAAAGTATCCATAATTCCAGATGGGCAGACACAAGAAAAGATGTTTGATCTCGACTTGTATGGATTCAAAACCGACGAGGATAAGAAGGCAGCATTGAAATCTGAGATCGAGAATGATCCGTTTTTAAGTTATATTGTGAATGCCATCAAATATGCAGCAGGAGAAACGGTGTAGATAGGAGGATTCTATGATGGAATGGCAGATTTCCGACCAAGATATTCAAGCCGCGGAAGAACTCCTTTTGCCGCATGGTGCACACTTTCCGGAAGATGCAAGGAATGTTATACGCTGTTGGCATTCAACAGATGTAGCAGCCTGTCCCGGCAGCGGAAAAACAACCGTCCTCCTCGCAAAGCTAAAGCTGTTGGCAGACAAAATGCCACTCGAAAAAGGTGCAGGAATTTGTGTGCTCTCTCATACAAATGTTGCTGTCGATGAGATCAAAAATCGGCTCTCCGATTATGCGGATAGGCTTCTTAACTATCCAAATTACATAGGCACAATCCAATCATTTATTGACAGATTTGTGACTATGCCATACTTGCGAAATATATCCGGACAGAATGTACAAGTGGTTGATAGTCTAACTTATGCGCAGCATATGCTTAGCAAAATACAGCACGAAGCAAAGTACAAAGCCCTTGACTATGTGACAAGGAATAATTTTGAAACAGGCGGGCAATTTTCGGATCGAATCAATCACACACAGGCATTACACATACGAGATGATGGAGCACTTTACATAGGAAAACAGAAAAGACCTTTGGCTGGCGTAGGAAAAGCTTCTGCCGAGCAATATAAAGAACTGATGGTCGAACTCCTTAAAGACGAAGGAATAATACGGTATCAAGATGCCTATGTATATGCAAGCGTTGCCATTGATGAATTACCAGCGGAGTATACCGACCTCTTTTCGTCACGATTCCAGTATGTATTCATAGATGAATATCAGGATTGCAATAATCTTCAGCGACAAGCCATAGCTGCGATGTTTGACCCACAAAAATGTGCAGTGTTCAAAATTGGAGATTCTGATCAGGCCATCTACAATTCAGCAGAAGATACAACTCCTGACTGGATACCTCAGCCCGACTTTTTACCGATTATGACATCTTGCAGGTTTAACCAAGAAATTGCCAATGTACTCTGCAAGCTAAAAAAAGGTGAGAAGAATATCGTAACGCTTGCCGGAGCGACAGGCGCCAAACCAGTCTTGCTTGTCTTTTCTCCTGAGAAAATTGACAGAGTCATTGGTGGGTTTATTTCCGCATTAGAAAAACATGAGCTCTACGACAACAATGGCGTATATAAGGTTATTGGAGCAGTAAAAAGAGAAAATTTGTCTGGCTTGAAAATCGGAAGCTATTGGACTAAATTTGATGGTTCAGCAAATAAGAAAAGCGAGTATAACTACTGGGTTTTAGTAGACGAGATTGCCCAGTATTTGCTGGAGGGAAAATTGTATAAGACCGAGCAAAGTGTTCGTAGACTCTTGTGCCGAGTATTCCACTACATTCCAATAAAGCATCCTGTATCAGGAAAAGACTATACCATGGTAACAATGAAAAAATTACTTGACGATAAATACAGGGAGTCTTATTGTCAATGGATTTATGAGATGTCGAGAATGCAAAAAATCGAAAGATGTTCAGTAGACCAAATGGTGCGGCAGAGGATAAACGAACTGCTGAGAATCAACGATCCGAGCCACCCCGATATATTTACTGCCCTTCCAGAGTTTTTTCTCGAAGAAACCACTGGTGTTAATTTTGTAGATATATCCGAGAAAAATGTGTTGATTGATCCTATTAGAGGCCGTAGAATTGTATTTGACACTATTCACGGCGTTAAAGGCGAAACGCACGATGCGACTCTATATCTTGAAACCAACAGACAAGGCGCATCAGATTTGAATCGGATTCTTCCGTACTTTGGTGTTGGTCGCTGTGGTAGCTCAAATCTACATGATTCCAGCCGTAAACTTGCGTATGTTGGTATGAGTAGACCTAAAAAGTTATTATGCGTAGCAATGCAGGCGGCGACTTACGAAAAAAGTAATGGGGTATTCGATGCCGATTGGGAAGTTATTGATTTGAGAGGATAAGTACAGCGCACAAATTATACTATCACTTACATAGCCGAGAGGTTTTCATTTTGAAAGCCCCTCGGCTTTTTTATGTCAGAACGGAGGTGAAACATATGCCATATATCCCACTGGAGGTGGTAGCGCAGGTCCGTGAGATGGATTTGCTGACCTATCTGCGGACTTATGAGCCGCAGGAGCTAGTGCATTTCGGGGGCGGCACCTACTGTACCCGTGAGCACGACAGCTTGAAGATCTCCAACGGCAAATGGTGCTGGTTTTCCCGTGGGATCGGCGGCTATTCTGTGCTGAACTATCTCATTAAGGTCAAAAAATGCCATTTACGCAGGTGGTCGAAACCATTATGAGAAACCTATCAGCGACGCCGCCCGCCTTTGCCCTGGCTCCGAAAGTATCAAAAGAAAAGGTGCTGCTTCTGTCGCAGACCAACCACAGCGCCACCCACGCCGTCGAATATCTGTGCCGCAGAGAAATCGACGACGAGCTGATCGATTTCTGCATCAAGACCGGTCGGCTCTATGAGAACTCCACTTATCACAACAAAGATAAACATATGCTAACATTGCGACATATTGGATATGGTATACCAAATGTTGATAAAACGATACACAATAACAAATATCGTATAACAATAGTTACATATATTATATAAGAACGGAAAATCACAGTAAACAACAATTGACAAATAAACCAACCCCCAAGAAGCTAGATGCTTTTTGGGGGTTAGTCCTTAGCCGTTTTCGTTCATTTTAGGCTATCTGCTATTCAGTATACGCTGTTTCTGCTGTCTAATGCGGCTGTGAGATATCTGTGATTGTTCTGTTGACACTAATAGCATAACTCTATTTCGTTTTGCCTCTATCTTTATGTTCACGGCACATTTCCGAGACGTTCAACAGAAGCATGATTCAGGTACCCAATTAAATTTCGATGGAATGATGCTTTTCAAATACGATGTCAAACACACAAGGAATTACACAGGAACACCATTGGAATATAACTTTCACTCTGCTTTGCCAACGCATGGGTCTGTTCCGCTTTTCTGCAGTTTTACACAATACCATTTAAGAAAAATTACTCGTTCCAACCAAATGGCTACTGTCATCGCCGCGACAGCCGGAATAATTACAATAATAATATGAAAAAGTGTTTCCCAAAGCCAAAACAAGGGGTCTTGAGTTTTATAATAACTCAAAAAAATTTTCGCAAAGGCATCATGAAAATCACCTCTAAACATAACAACGGACCCCACAACCAGCCAACGTATAAATAATTGTATGAGACAACTTCTTTTTCTCATTTTTTCATAGTTGTCTATTTTTATTTTCTTCCCGCACTTCGAGCATTGATATTCCTTTTTAAGTGCAACATCTTTATAAATCGTTTTCAGAAGACCCTTATCATAAAATTCCCTATAGCTAGGATATATTTTATGGTTCACCATACACTTAACTTTTTTCATACCACATCCCCTTAAATGAAGAGTACCCGCAGTTTTCTTTTCCTAAATAGACCAAAGCTAGGTAATCATGATTAATATAAGCGTGCCGCCGATCCTCTTCTATAAACCTAAACTCAAAAAACACATATCTACCCGGGCTTACTTTGTCGAAAAGGCCATCTGGGAATAGTAAATCATCCAAAAGCATTGCTAAAGCGGCCCCTGCCATAATAGGAATAACGGCTTCTGGAATCAGCACGCCAAATATATATATCACACCGTCAACAAAAACGTTTTCTCCAAATTGACCCAGCCGTTCTACGATTTTACTTTTCACCGGAGTCAAATAAAATTCATAATAATACCAATCAAAATCCACTATATTAGCATCTTGTGGTGGAAGTGGCAAATAATTGGTCTTTCTAAACTTCTCGTATAGTTTTGAAAACATTACTAAGCCAACAAGATCGTTCACCACATCAAGTGCATCTTTACCATCAGGATCATATCTGACAACAGGGTTATTGTCAGCATAACAGAACAAATTCTGACCTTGCACGCCTTTGTCTAAAGAAAGCTGCTCGTCTTCATTAATAAATCTCTTAACCGCCGGATCATAATACCTGCTCTGGAGATAATACAATCCCGTTTCAGAGTCATAATAATACC
>OLYC01000853.1_pt1 | contig 23034 bp, 20 predicted proteins | sample 1674271 | NCBI WGS metagenome assembly OLYC01 (sample SAMEA103958154, study PRJEB25191) | human gut metagenome
TTCCCCCTTCGGGGGAAGTGCCGAAGGCAATAGGGGCATGCTAGCGGTATAGCGTACTATGTTGAATAGTCCGATGCTATTGATATCCCAACACTTTCATGCAATACCGCTGCGTAGCCCCCTCACCCTTTCGGGGAGCTCCCCCGATGGGGAGCCAAGAATGTTCTGCCGCTTAACTTAATAACATTACTCCTTGGAAGGCGGCGTCGAATAAACGCTGCGCCGTTCATCTGTCATGTCTTTATATGTATTTATCTATAAAAAGGAGAATCATCATGAGCAACACGAACAAAAAAGTCAAAGTCCACTACGAAGGTACCTTTAACGACGGCACCAAGTTTGATTCCTCGTATGACAGAGGAGATCCGATCGAATTCCTCTGCGGTGCTGGCCAGATGATCAAAGGCTTCGATGAAGCGGTCAAGGATATGGCAGTCGGAGAGATCAAGAATATCCACCTGATGCCGGAGGAAGCCTACGGCATGCCGGATTCGGACAACATCCTGACCATCGAGCAGAAGCAGATGCCGGGATCCGAAGAGCTGGAAGTCGGAGAAAAAGTGTACCTTTCCGGCCCGATGGGACAACGTTTCCCTGTCAAGGTCACTGCCAAGACCGATACGACCATCACTTTTGATGCGAATCATGAAATGGCAGGCAAGGAGCTGAATTTCAAGATCGAGCTCGTTTCTGTCGGCTGATTTTTTTACGCCAATCAAAAAGCCAGTGGGTGTGAATACTTTTTCACACCCACTGGCTTTTTGATTGTCTGCGATTGAATCAGCGCTTCATTAGATCTTGACCGCTTTTCTGGCGGATCATTCTTTGACGGCAGGGAGCTTCAGCTTGCTTCCCGGCGTCAGTATGCATGCATCGCCCAGATGATTCAGCTGCTGCACCTCGTAGATGTATTTTCGAACATCCATCCGATCATCGACTTTCTTTGTTGCTATATCCCAGAGTGTATCATTGTCTTGTACAGTCACGATCTCATACGTCTCTTCGCCGGCCATGCTGTCTGCATTGACATTCCAGCCACATAAAAGAATGGCTGCGATCAGAATCATTACGGCTTTTCTCATGGGCATCAATCCTCCATTCCATCGGTCTTTTCGTCGCTCTCATCTCTGAAATTATATTACTTCACGGAAAAGGGGCGAACAAGAGAACACCAGATTAGAAATTCGGGGAGCATATATTTGGGGGGTTCATGCCGAGCTTTCAGAGGCAGCAAAGAGGCATCGGGAGATGATACCGCTTCCGTGCTTCGCTTCATTCCCACTCGGCGCCGTATACCCGATGAAAATTCCCACTGGTGGGCGGCCTTCGCGGGAAAGCAGCCATGATTTTCCCACTTGGTCATCAATCCAAATTGACTATGTTCCTGCAAAATGCTAGTATTAGTACAAATCTTATTTCACTCTCTTTGTTGCGTCTTTGGAAGCAGTAAAGAGGATTTCAAGGAAGACACAGGGATGGAGCTCTTCATCACGCTGTGCCTTCCAAGGGGAATACGATCGGATCGATCCCGATCGCGATCGGCGTTTCCCTGGATAAGACAGGCAGGGTATGATACTTACTTACGGGGAATCAAAAGTCGGTCTGGTGCGGAAGGTCAATGAGGATGCGATCTCGCTCTCTGTACCAGATGTATATCTTCTGGCCGATGGCATGGGCGGTTATGATGGCGGACAGCTTGCCAGCCGTCTTGCCGTCTCTGCCGCAGAGGATTTTTTCCGGAGAAAATGCGAAGAGCCGGTATCGGAAGCGCTCATGAAGGAAGCCGTACTGGCGGCGAATGATGCGATCCTCTCCGAAAAGGCGAAGACGCCAGCCCTCTCTTCGATGGGGACGACGATGGTCGTCTGCGCCTTTTCGGAGGGACAGGTCTTCTGGGCGCATGTGGGAGACAGCCGTCTTTATGTCTGGCAGGATGGAAGCCTCTCCCAGGTGACGGTGGATCACTCCTTCGTGATGCAGCTGGTAGCAGAAGGTAAGATCTCTAAAGAGGAAATGCGTCTGCATCCAAGAAAGAATGAGATCACGCGTGCGGTCGGTATCGAGCGGCCGCTTTCCGTGGATACGGGGTGCTTTCCGGTGAGTCAGGGGACGCTGATCCTCCTCTGCAGCGACGGTCTTTCCGGCATGGTCGAGGATGATACCCTCTCTCGTGTGATCGGAGAGAGCCCCCGTAAAGAGCAGACGGACATAGACGCGCTGGGCCATAGGCTGATGGAGCTTGTCTATGCCGCCGGTGCAAGGGATAATGTGTCGGTCATTCTGGCACTTTTTGAATGAGAACTGAGGAACGGATGCAAAGCGGCCGTGTTTTTTTCTGGGCTGCTCCCTTCAGGGAAATACCGATCCCACAGTGGAATCGGCGATTTCTCAGATTTCCGTGACCAATAACAATAAGCAAGAGACGGAGCAAACAATGATAGGAAAGATTCTTGACGAACGATATGAGCTGATCAAAAAGATCGGCTCCGGCGGTATGGCTGATGTCTATATGGCCAAGGACATCCTTTTGGATCGTGTCGTAGCGGTGAAGATCCTGCACGGCAATTTTGCAGAAGACGAAGACTTCGTCCTGCGTTTCCGCCATGAAGCACAGTCCGCAGGCAAGCTCACGCATCCGAATATCGTCGGCATCTATGATGTCGGCTGTGATGGCGATATCCACTATATCGTCATGGAGTACGTGGAAGGGCAGACCCTGAAGCAGTACATCCAGTCACATCCGAGCATTCCGATCGATACGGCAGTCCGTATCGCGATCGACATCGGAAATGCGCTCGAAGAAGCGCATGATAATGGCATCATCCACTGTGATATCAAGCCGCACAATATCCTTCTCACGGGAGATGGCAAGGTGAAGGTCACTGACTTCGGCATCGCACGCGCCATCAATTCTTCGACCGTCATCGACAAGCAGTCCATCTTAGGCTCGGTACACTACCTCTCTCCGGAGCAGGCGGCCGGAGATAAGATCACGGAAAAGACGGATATTTACTCTCTTGGCATCGTGCTCTATGAAATGCTGACACATCATCTGCCCTTCGAAGGGGAGACCGCTGTCTCCATCGCGCTCAAGCATATGCAGGGGGATGTGCCGCGTCCGACGAAGTACAATCCGGCGATCTCTCCCATGCTCGAAGAGTGCCTTCTGACGGCGCTGCAGAAAGACCCGAATAAGCGCTATGATACGGTGGGGGATTTTATTTCCGAGCTGAAAATCGCGCAGGGCTTCACCACGACCATCTACAAGCCGGCTTCGCATGACTTTACCGCGATGACGCGCCCGATCCACAAGGCGGAACGGAAGCCGAAAAAAATATCCAAAGAAAGCAAGATCCTGAACTACATCGGCAACATGCCGCAGAAATACATCTGGATCAGCATGGCGCTCCTTTTCGTCTGCTGTTTTGCATGGGCCTTCTTCTCCTTCGGCAGCTTCTGGAGCAGCCAGAATGTCACCGTGCCCAATGTAGTAGGCAAGCCGGTCGAGGTCGCACAGACGACGCTCAAGAAGCTCGATCTCAAGGTATCTGTCGATGAGATCGCCAGTGATGACGTTCCTGCGGGGGAGGTCATTTCCCAGACGCCGATCGCAGGGACAAATGTTAAGGCAAAGCGCATCATCCACCTTACGGTCAGCAAGGGCGGTTCTACGATGCTGATCCCTGACCTCAAGGGACTCACCCTTTCTCAGGCAAAGGAGCGTCTCGATAAGCTCGGACTCACGATCGGGGCTGTCGAAAATGGCAATGATCCTGATAAGCCGTCGGAGATCATCATTTCCCAGAGTCCGGAGCCTGGCAGCAAGACGACGAAGGGGACGCGTGTCAATATTGTCATCAATATGAAGCAGAAGGTCAGCATTCCAAGTGTCGTCGGCATGACGCTTTCAGATGCGAAGAATACACTTTCTTCTCTGAAACTGGCTGTCGGCACCATCACGTCGAGCGATGGCGGCTCGATCGATGATGCGAATGCGGTGGTCGTCTCGCAGGACCCTGCGGCCGGTGAGACAAAGTCTGATACGGTCGTGAACCTGACTGTTGCTGCCAAGCAGAAGGCGAAGAAGAACGGGACTGTGAATATTTCCATCCCGAAAGGCGGAAATCCGCGGCAGGTCGACATCCTTGTGACGGATGACAATGGCCGTCATACAGTATACAGCGCCAAGGCAAATCCGGGGAGCACCGTCACCAAGGACGTCTCCGGCAGCGGCAGTGTGCGTGTACAGGTCATCATCGACGGCTCCGTCGTACAGGACAGGGAGCTCTGATGAAAGGAATCATTCTTAAGAACCAAAACGGCTATTTCTCGATCGCGGGAGAGGGGGAGCAGCTCACCCTTTGCCGTTCGAGGGGAAGGCTGAAACGGAAAACCGATATCCTCGTAGGGGACGCTGTCGAATATGAGACAGGGCTCGGCAGTGAAGGCGTCATCACGAAGGTGTATCCTCGAAAAAATGCCCTGCATCGTCCGCCCGTCGCCAACGTCGATCAGCTCGTCTTGGTGAGTGCCATCCGCACGCCGGATCTCTCGCTTGGCATCCTCGACAAAATGATCCTCATGGCAGAAAATGAGGGCATCGAGCCGCTGCTCGTGATCAATAAATGCGATCTGGCCAGGGACGCCGCCAAAGAGGTGCAGGCTCTTTATGAAAAGGCGGGCTATACCTGCATCCTGACATCGCTGGTGACCGGTGAGGGGCTTGAGACGCTCAAGGCTGCCTTTCAGGGCCCCATCATTGCCTTTTCAGGGCCTTCGGGCGTCGGGAAATCCAGTCTGCTGAATCACTTCCTGGCTCGTACCCATTTCGAGGCAGGTGCTGTCAGCCGGCACACCGGCCGCGGCCGCACTACGACCCGTCACGCTGAGCTTGTCCGGACTGAGAATGGCCATTTCCTGATGGATACCCCGGGCTATACGCTTTTGGATGTGCTTCATGTCAAAGCGGACGATCTTGCTTATCTCTACCGCGAATTTCGTCCTTTTCTCGGGAAATGCCGTTTCCGCGATTGTATGCATGCGAAGGAACCGGACTGTGCCGTCCGGGACGCCGTCACACGCGGCGATATCCAGGAAAAACGGTATCTGTCCTATCTCCATCTGTTAGAAGAAATCAAAGAATCTGAAGCGAGGAGGTTTTTATGAAAATCGCACCATCTCTTTTATCCGCTGATTTTGCCAATCTTGCGTCCGAACTGAAGGATATCGAAAAGGCCGGCGCCGATCTTGTCCATCTGGACGTTATGGACGGTCATTTCGTGCCGAATCTGACTTTCGGATGCCCCATCATCAAAGCGCTCCGAAAGCATACGACACTTCCTTTCGATGTGCATCTCATGACCGAGCATCCGGAAGTCTACTTTGATGATCTTTCCAAGGCGGGTGCAGCGATGGTCTCCTTCCATGCGGAAGCGGCCGTCCATCATGACCGCCTCGTCCATGCCATTCAGGAAAAGGGGATGAAGGCCGGCATCGCGCTGAATCCGGGGACGCCGCTCTCTATGATCGAAGAGCTGCTGCCTATTCTGGACTTCGTTCTCATCATGTCTGTCAATCCCGGCTTTGGCGGACAGAAATTCATTTCCTACTCACTCGATAAGATCCGCAGATTGAAGGACATGGCGAAGGCCATGCATCGGGAGGAGCTCGATATCGAAGTCGATGGCGGTGTCACACCGGATAATATCCTCGCACTCGGAGAAGCCGGTGTCACCATTTCTGTCGCAGGCTCATCCGTCTTCGGGAAGCCGGATCGCAAAGCAGCGATCGAGGCTTTAAAGAAACGTTGATCGGGGATCTCTCTTCAGAGAGACCATATAAGGAGGAAGTCGCAGAAAGGGCTTCCTCCGTTTTTTTCAGGGAGGTGATGGTATGTCTTTCGAGCCTTTCCATCTTATTTTTTTCCTGATCTGGGGGTTCTTCCTCTATAAGGCACTCTTTCGAAGGCGAAAGAGGCCGCCGGTAAATATGCCGCCGGATATCCCGCATGAGGGGGAAAGCGTGCCGCCTTCTGCTGCTGATACGGATGGCGAGTATGACTACCAAGCGCTTCGCAAGAAGATCCTCACCACTTGGGGCAAGCAGGAAGAGGGAAAAGAGCTGGATCTGCCGGACGAAATGGAAAAGCCGGTCTATCATGAAAAACCTTTACCAAAGCCCCCTCTTTCTGCTACAATAAAGAAGAAAGTGACGGCAGCGCAGGATCTCTCGATGCAGGAAAGAGCACGCCTGGAACAAATGCAGGCCTATGTCAGAGAGAAGCCGGTGAAAGAGAAGTCTGAACATCGAGAAGGGACGCTTCCGGCGGAAGAAAAGTCCGTGCCTTCTGCCAGAGAATGGACGGAAAAAGATGCCAGAGAATGGGTGCGCTATGATGCGATCTTCGGATCTCCTCGATCGAGGTCGCCATGGCAGCCGATCGGAAGGCGATGAGTTTGCATGTTGTCCTTTGTTTCGGTACAATTAGGCGTATTCCGTGGTGATAAAAGAATAGGTTTTAGAAGGAAGGTGAGACGATGGATAGGTTTAATGAAGAGATTTACGGGAAAGTACTGTGGGAATGTTATCGATCGAAAGTTTACATCGTCACGCTTTCACTGATGTATGTGCTGCTCGGAGCCGCTGCGGTGATCTGGGCGATGGATGAGGATCAATTCCTTTTCTACGTTCTGGCGGTGGTCGTGATCTTCTTCTGCCTGTGGCGGATCAACCGCGTGCATCACCCGGTCGCGCTCATTTGCGAAAAGAAGCTGCTCGTGGCAGTCCCTTGGTCCTTTTTCACGTTTGACTACTACATCACGTTTCGTGCGCTCTACATGCCGGTGGCGTACAAGGATGTGGCAGGCGTCTCGAGCCGGTGGAATCATTTGTATATCGGCGGCAGAGAAGAGGGCGGACTTGTCTCTCTTCCTGTACAGCTCGCCTATGTTTCCAGAGATGGCAAGTATGATTTCCAGAACTGGGTCGAAAGCAAACAGTGTGAATAAGAAAAAGAGCCGGCCTTCCGGCTCTTTTTTGTTGATTTTTTTGACATCAGATACCGATGTACAGAGTGTTTTTCTCACGGTCTTTCTCATCCTCTGTGTTTCCCCTTGCAACGCTCGTCTCATTATGTTACCATAGCGCTAGTGTGGAAGGATGACTTCCTTGATCATGATTGATGAGGTGAAAAAATGGCTGCAAAAATTACGTATACGATTCAGGAAGAGCTCGGGGATCTCTCCACGGCTTCCAATGGATGGAAAAAACAGCTGACCTATACCAGCTGGAATAATAGAGGCGAAAAGTTCGATCTGCGTTCTTGGAATGAAGAACACACCGCAATGACCAAAGGTCTGACACTGACGAAGGATGAACTGATGAAGCTTCGCGACATCCTGAATGACATCGACTTCGACAAATATAACTCATGAGGATCCGTCCTCGCGCTTTTCCAGCATGGAAAAAGGCTCTCCCTATGGAGAGCCTTTTGGCGTATATGGGGAATTTTTAGGCAGTCCGTTGAATAGGGGGTAGGACTACATGCATCGGCATATATGAGGGGGCTTTTCATTTATATTAGAATCGGATATGAAAAATACACGAGTGAAAGCAGCTGGCGACCGAGCGAGAATGCCGCTTTTCCCGCTTCTGTCATTTTAAGCGAAAGCAGGGATGCCGATATCCTCGTAGGCATTACGCGCTCCATTCCTATTGTTTTTGCTGACTTCACAGCTTGGTATGTAACATTTGTTTTTTACAGGAGATTACGATCTATGCAAATCCTTTCTACTGATGGCAAGGCATCGCGTACACAGCAGGCGATCCTTGTCGGGCTTGTCGGTCTGGCCGTGAACTTTGTCCTTGGCGGTGTGAAGGTATTCATCGGCTGGCAGAGCGGTTTCCTCTCTGTTATGGGGGATGGCTTCAATAACATCACTGATATGGGCTCGGTGCTCCTGCTCATGATGACCTTCTACTATGCCGCGAAACCATCTGACACAGAGCATCCTTTCGGACATGGGCGTCTGGAGTATATCAATTCGACCGTGATGGCAGCGGTCATCCTCTATGTGGGGATCACACTCGGAAGGGAATCCATCGAGAAGATCCTGCATCCGGAAGATACCCACTTTACCCCGCTTGTCGCCGGCATTCTGGTCTTCGGCCTCATCGGGAAGCTCTTCCTGGCATGGTGGTATAAAAGAGCCAGCCAAAGGCTTTCCTCGGATTCGTTTCTGGCCTACAGCGCCGACTCCCTCTCGGATATGCTCTCTACGGCAGGTGTCCTTGTCGCGACGCTCGTAGAGTATTTCTTCGGCTGGCACATCGATGGTGTAATGGGCGTCATCATGTCCCTCTTCATCCTTTGGACCGGCTATGGCATCATGAAGCAGGCGGTGAATGATATCTTAGGGTCGACGCCGGATGCAGAGCTGTACAAGGAGATCAAGGATACGATCCTTCAGTGTCCGGGCGTTTATGGTGTCCATGACCTCATTGTCCATGACTATGGGCCGGAGAACCATTTCGCCACGGCCCATGTCGAGCTCGACAGCGATCTGAGTCTCGTCGAGAGCCATGAGCTGGCTGAAAATGTCATGACCACCCTTCGTGAGAAGCTCAAGGTGCAGGCGACCATTCATGCTGACCCGAAAGCCGTATCAAATCCGAAGGAAGGCGAGTACCAGCGTGATCTGGAAGCAGCCATTTACCGCTCCGGCCTGCCTTTGTCCTACCATGATTTCTTCGCCGAAGAACAGGGCGATACGATTCATATCTCCTTCGAAGTCCAGCTCAAGAGCGCATGCCGAAAGACAGATCAGGAAATCTACCAGGCACTCCAGAAGGAGCTTCTCTCGATCAATCCGCATTATCACATCGAGATGATGGTGGATCGGAACTTCATCAGCGGCAAAGTGTACGGAGAAAGCCGCGATGATCTTTTCGGGAATGAAGAAGGGAAAGTGACTAAGTGACTAGTGACTCATATAGGGCACACCCGCGGGCGTGCCCACTGATTCCTTTTGAAAACTTCGGTTGAATGAGAAATTAGAAATGAGAAATGTGAAATGGTGGTGCGGCGCAAAAAATAATGAAGCGCCGCAGAGTTTTGATAGCGCTTCGCGCCGTCGTCATCTCGAGCGTAGCCGAGAGATCTCTCTTGCAGAACGGTCAGCTCACCATTTGCGCTATTTCGATCACCGCTTGCTTCTAATCCCTAATCCCTCGTCACTCATCCCTGCTTTCAAACTTAGACTTGCTCAGCGTTTCCTTTAGAAAATCAGGAGCCGCCTTTTTCCCCTTTTCGATTTCTTACAATTATGTTACAATAGAAAGGAAATTGAGACTGACAATCGAATAGACGGATAGCGATAGAAGAAAATAGGATGAAGGAAGTGCAGCGTATGAAGAAAAAGTGTAGCGCACTGCTCCTGGCAGGATTTCTTGCTTTCGGGGCGGGGCAGATTTCGATGGCAGACTACATGGTAGGTTCCAGAGGACCGGAAGTGCAGAACATTCAGCGTCGGCTGATCTCCAATGGCTACCGCCTGAAAGCGGACGGTAACTATAACAGCCAGACCTCGGCTGCGGTCAAGAAATTCCAGTTCAAAAAGCATTTGGACGTCGATGGGATCGTGGGGCCTGCGACATACAAAGCCCTGATGGGAAAGGCAATGAGCTGGGCGCCGGAGAAATCAACACGCAAGGCCGGACACGAGGCGAATCACAAGACTTTTATGGGCATCGATGATGCGACCGTTCAGTGGCACCATGAAAACGCGATGTCTTCGACAGTGAAAGCCATCATGGAAGAAGCAAAGAAATATGTCGGCGTACCGTACCAGTTTGGCGGCACGACACCCAGAGGCTTCGACTGCTCCGGCTTCATCCAGTACGTATTCAACCGGAAGGGCATCGTTCTTCCCCGCGGAGCGGATGAACAGTATAGTGCGGGCCGCAAGGTATCTGTCAACGCCCTGAAGCCCGGGGATCTTGTCTATTTCCAGACCTATGCCGAAGGCATCTCTCATTCCGGGCTCTATCTCGGTGACGGTTACTTCATCAGTGCCACGAGCAGCCAGGGCGTCGCGGTCGCGACCATGAAGAGCGGTTACTGGCATGATCGCTACATGGGAGCCAATCGCGTGCTGTGATCGGCGGGCATTTCCCTTATATTTGACTTACAAAAGGCTGTGAAGGATGGCTTCACAGCCTTTTTGATACGGCAGGGCTTCTTCTCTGCTTCCGCTTTCATTTTTAAGGAGTATTCCATGCGTATCGCAATGATCCAGATGGCGTCCGCTTCCGGTGACGTGGAGAGAAATATCAGTCGTGCTTTTTCCATGATGGAAGAAGCGGCAGAAAAGAGTGATCTCCTCGTGCTCCCCGAGCTGTGGACGATCGGCTATAATTTTCATCACTTCGAAGAGCATATCCTTTCCCGCCATGCTGCGCTTCTCGAAAAGCTCTCTGACTTTGCGAGGACGCACCGTGTGACGCTCTCTCCGGGGACACTTCCTATCCGTCACGGTGCTATCATACGGAATACAGGCCTCCTCTTTGCACCGGATGGAAAGTGCATCGCAGAGTACAGCAAGCGGCATCTTTTCCAAGGGTACCTCGAAGCGCAGCTTTTTCATCCGGGGGATGCGCTCATGCAGACGAGGATCCATGGCATCCAGACGGGAATGGCTGTCTGCTATGAGTTCTATTTCCCGAAGATGTGGAGGAAAATGGCAAAGGCCGGGACGACCCTCGTCCTCGCGCCCGCTTCCTGGCCGAAGGAGCATATCCTCCAGTGGCGTGTCCTTTCCGCTGCCCGTGCCATCGAGAACGGCATCTGCATCTGCGCCGTCAATATGGCAGGTACCTATAAGGATGTCGTCCTCGGCGGACACTCCCGCTTCATCGATCCCCTTGGGCATGTCCTCGCTGAGGCGGGCGAGGGCGAGGAGATCTGCTATGCTGAGTATGACGAGGAAAAATATAAAGATCTCGGGAAAAAGCTCTCCGTTGTCTCCGGCGTCGTGTATGGGAAACAATGAAAGACTTCCGGCATGAAAAACATCCGCACTTCTTTTGTAGAAATACGGATGTTTTTTTATGCGTCTTCATAGGCTCCTGCGTCAGGCTTGCGCGATGATATAAAAGAGAGACAAAGCACGCTTGAAATTAATGCTATAAACATAATTTATTATTTAGTTATTAGAGTGCACTTGCATTTCATTAGTCGTATCATTATAATGATAAAAGAGCTGACTTGTGTTTTATAAGATGCGATAAAGCTCACACTTATATTTTCTGATACATAATTCGACAACTACATAGGAAACAGGACAGGGGAAGCTGGTGAGAATCCGGCACTGTTCCGCAACTGTATGGGGAGCTCTCTCATGGCAAGTCCGTCACGAGGACATGAGAAGCGAGGAACTCAGTCAGAGTGCCTGCCTGTTTCTACTGCAGGAAACCTGGCTCGTTCAAAGTTAGGGACATGGGTTGACTGCTCGAAGCCGTGCTTGCAAAACGTGTGAAAGGCGCAGCGCCTCACAAAGAAATGAAAAGAATGTACGGCTTCAAAAGAGCACCGCTGGGGAGAAACCACGCAGCAGAGCCTCTTTGCGAGATCAGACCTATGATTTTCCTGAAAATCGAAAAGCTATCGAATGAATAGCCGCAGATACAGAGCGTGCTTTTGTGGTGCCATGAAATGAGTACACAGCACAGCCTGTTTTTCTGCGGCTTTTTTGTATCGGTCGGAGAGACGGTGATGAGGAGAAAGCACCGTTTCTTCAGGGAAGAGAGGTACATATGATGAATAGGAAACACTATTTACACATCTTAGGTACGGCAGTGGTGGCAGCGCTGTGCAGCATCACGAACAATTTTTCTGGGGGGGTAGGTGCAGCAGAGGCGTTGCCTGCTTCCGATGCGCCGGAATTTGAACTGGCAGGGATCACCGTCGAAGCGAAACGTCCGGACTGGGAATCCAAACTCTCTCCAGGTACCGTCACGGTCATTCGGCCTGAAGAATATAAGGGTGAGCAGAAAGATCTTCCTGATTTACTGAAAATGGTCCCTGGCGTACATGTGCGTGAAGTCAATGGCAAGGGACAGTACACCGTCGTCACCGTCCGCGGCTCTACTGCGGCGCAGGTCGGCGTCTTTGTCGATGGTGTCATGACGAACCTCGGCGGTGATGCAGCTGTCGATATCTCCACCATCCCGGTCAAAAATGTAGAACGCATCGAAGTTTACCGCGGATATATCCCGGCTCGTTTTGGCGGGACCTTCATCGGCGGTGTCATTAACGTGGTGACAAAGAAACCGACAAAGGCGAATATCTCGGCAGAACTCGGCAAAGCCTCTTTCGGGGGAAAGAGCGCCAGCCTGGAAGTGGTGAGCCCGCTCGCCTCTGGCAGCTTACTCGTGGGCCTGAACTATGAAGCAGCTAAAGGGGATTTTCCGTATAAAAACTATACTTATGATAGTCCCCGTATACGAGCTGATAGTGAAAATGATTTAGTAATACAGCAAAAACAAGTGGATTCCGCCAAAGAAATGCTCAATATCGATAACTGGAATAAAGCTCAAATTAATGATTTATGTGATAGAAATGAAATACCTGATAATGTTCGGAAGCAATATATTGACAGTAACGGTCAAGTCAATAGTGAAGGCTGGTTAGACTTTGTGCGGAACGGCGGGCTAATACAGGCGGAAATCGAATATGCAAAAGAAAAAGCCAGAGATACGTCTGGCATTTCTCAAGAATGGAATACAACGATTGAAACATATGTAAATACAAAAGACTTTTTAGAAAAAGCCGGGAACTGGTATATTGCTGCTAATAAAAAAGACTCATCATTTAGCAATAGTAATTTCATAAAACATTACAAAAAGTATATGCGTCAAATTGAAAAAGCAAAGAGAGACTTCGGAGATGATTCTGATGCATTCAAGAAAAAAGAACAGGAATTACTAGGCAAATACGGGGGAACCTTGAAAAGTGACATATTGGGATTAGTGAAATTATCTTGGAATAATAGAGATGATCCCAATGACTATTTTCGGAATGATCCAACTGAAAAAAAACAGATAGACGATATAATCTACGAGGAAGTTGATAAAAAAGCTGCTGCAGAAATTGACCATATAAAAGATATGGCTGATGAAACGAAGAAGAGACTCGACCCAGAAACATCAGTATACTATGAGCAAATAAAGAATAATTTAGCACTTAACGAAAAACAGCTTGAAGGTATGAAACGAGCGAAAGAACAGCAGGATGAAAGACATCGAAAATACAATGATAGAAAAAATATCAGTAGTTTAATTAAATGGCAAAATGATAACTGGATGGTAAAGGCTTCATATAATCACATTGACAGACATTTGCCAGATTCCCTGTGGAATGATAAAGCATTAGCTTTTACTGGGGCTAAGCTAGGAATAGGTGCCGATGTATATGATACCCTTTTGGCAGATAGTAAGAAGCAAAAATTAGATACGACAGACTTGATGATACAGAATCGACAGCAAAATGGCCGTTTAGAATGGGGATGGTTTGCAGATTATCAACATCAAAAGAAAAAATATATAGCGGAAAATAAATTGTACTATCCTTGGGATGCAAGTGGGAAAGAACTACATTATGGCAATGATGCCTATGCGAACTTTTGGCTTTATTCTGTATTACGTGCCTGGAGCGAATATACATCTAATAAATACAATATGCAGATAGATGGAAGTTATAAATTATCTGATAGACAAATGCTAGAGTTTCAAGCTAATTATTCCTATGAAAAGTTAAAGATTGATGGCTCTAATATGAATGCGGTATTGAATAAATGGGGTCCAGATGACTGGAACGCTGCTCAAGGTCTTTGGGTTAATTGGCAAGTACGAAATCGATACGAGCAAAAGATTATCAATTTGCAAGTGCAAGACACTATTACTTTGGATAAGAAAGCGACTTGGTTTTTAACTCCATCCTGGCGGTTTAATTCATCGACCATTGTTGGTCATAGTGATTCCATCAACTTTGCTCATATGCCAAATCATTTCTCGGAAGTCGCTAAGTGGTTTCATCCACGTGATAGTCAACGGGATCGAAAAGGAACCTGGCAGCTGGCATTAAAGAAGAATGTCAATGATAACCTGACTTTCCGTATGACTGGCGGTACTTACTATCGTTTACTCAATATGTATGAAATTGCTGGCGATGGAGCAGGTATTCTGCCGATGCCTACACAAGATTGGAGCAAAGCAGAATTTCCACGACCAGAATATGGGAAACAGTATGATTTCAGTACCTTATGGAATGGAAAACTTGGTAAATCCGATGCCTATGCCACGTTGACTTATTTTTGGAGAGATACTAATCGCATGTTAACATTGAGGCGAGTGGCAAAAGATTTTTGGTGTTATAGTAATGATTTGAGTGGACGTGTTCATGGTATTGAATTGCAAGGTGGGGTGAAGTGGAAAAAATTTAGCATAGATTTTGAAGGTACATTGACTAAGATTAATCGCCTGGAAAAGGTCACGAAGAGAGCATTTGGTGACGATCAGTTTTTTGCTACCTATGCTACCTATCAGCCGGAATGGGAAGGAAATGTGAGATTTTCTTGGTTCCCGAACTCTAAGTTTACATGGTTTGGGGAAGCCCATTATACGGGTTCGTATTACACAGCTGCAGATGAGAAAGAGGCTAAAGCGGTGCCTGGTTCAAAGGATGTTGATCCTGGATATCCAGTCCCTTGTGCCACGATAATTAACACAGGGATAAAACTAAAACCGAATAGTAACTGGCAAATTACTTTCGGCGTAAATGATTTATTTAACAAGAACCCTACGTTAAAGATTCCGTTAGGAAATGGTGAATATTGTAATCCAGCATACCCGCTCCAAGGACGAACATATTATGCTAGTGTTCGTTACGAGTTCTGACAGAATCAAAAATATCTTGATGAAGGATGTTCTTTGAGTTTTTTGTTTTTACATAGTTTTTAATTTTGTATCTAACATAGAAAGAAAGAATAATTATGTCGAATGTAAAATCTGAAAAACTTCAGAAAGCAATTTTAGTGGCTGGTATTTTAACTGGTGTAGTCATTGGTGTGCAGTTACCAACAGATGCTGCCAATTTAATGGTAACAATTCCATCCAACTATTCTAGTAGCATTATGGGAACTATAACAGGTTCCCGTGTGACTACTACTGTTGACGGGACGGCTAAAACTGTTCGAGAAAAATTAAATGGTGATCCAGGGGTATTTAACATTAACGTGAATGGTCAAAGTAAAGTATTTATGCGTCAATATAATTACAGCACAAGTGCAGGCTCCCTTATACCCAATGAAATTTTAGATTCCGATGGAGATTTCAATACTCCCACAGCCTCAGGTAAATTGACCAAAACCGCTAATCCTCATGGCGTAGCTACTTGGAAAAATTATGTATATTCTGTTGGTTATGATTTAGGAAATATTGCTATAGGCAAAATTGATGGGGCTTTACTTACAGAAATTACGACAGATACAAATGTACACAACCTTTTAAAAGATATTAAGGCAACAAATGATGCGTCTATTGGAGACTATACTACCAATGCAGCTGCACATGGGGAAGGGGCTGCTGTTCGCGGTAATGATTTATATGTGATTGCCAGTGTAAATAAAAACGGTGGTTATTCCAATTATGATGATGGTTACTTGATGCATTATACCATCAAATCAGACGGTACATTGGATTATAAAGACTATACTCGCATCGGCAAAAACACAGATGAATCCAGAGTGAATATGTACAATGACCATATTTTCGTCTCTGCGATCGGTGGCATGCAGAACTATGGGGCCGGAAATGCTGAAACTTCCATTACAGCAGCCACATTAACAAACGGGGCAGTGAGTAAAGAAAAAACAAAAAGTATTACGGTGCCTACCAGCGTAAAAGCAACTGGTCAGGACTTCAGAGATTTGAAAATCTTACCGAATGGGACCGCTTACGTGATGACTTATAATCTGGGAAGCGCTGGCGGCATTGATACTACAATTTATCAGACGACGGTATCCAATTTGTATGCAACAAATCCGAAGGACTGGACCGTCGTCCATTCTGGCAACTATGATGGCTGGTTCGGCAAGCTCAATGCCGAAATGTATACCCATAGACTGTGGGTGGAAGCGGGACAGAATCTTCTGGTTTATACGGACGGAGATACTTCTCCGAAGTATTCCTGGGCGGCTAAGGATTTTGGTAAAAGCAGCATGTCACAGTACAACTTCATGGCCATGCTCCAGCCAGATACCGTTTATGGGGATGAAGCGACATTGACTGCGGTTAAGGCAGAGGGCTTAACAAATCCTTCTGTATCTGTTACGGCTGTTGTCAATTCAGATGGTGTATGGAAGATAGATGATGAAGCTACTTATAAGTATCAAATTACGGGTACATCAATTGATAATGCTGGATATTCATTTGATACAGATGACTACTCTACTTATGCTTTTGATGAGGATAAAGTTATTTCTGTGGATAAAAGTAAGTATTTAACCGGTGATTTGACCACCAATGTACTGGCTGCTGTAGATGCCCACTCTGGCAATGATGTAACTATCGATGCAGGCAGCAACACCCTTCAGCTTCAGTCTTCTCATACGATCGGTAGTCCTTCTGGTATCTATGCAGGAAACAAGAAAAATGTGACTGTCACGGCGGGTAAGCTGAACATCATCACCTCTGGTATGACCGGTGGCAATTCTCTCACGAATGGCATCTGGCTCGACGCGCCGGCCAACGGGGCAAGCCGCATTACGATCCATGCACCGACGACGAACATTGCTATGACCGGAGGCTATGGCGGCAATGGTATCGCTATCCAGAAGACAGATCGCTGGGGAGAAGCCAGTGATGCAGCTGCCGGGACGAATAAAATCACACTGGATGGGAATCTGAATATCAAAGGCGCAGACAGTGCGACCTGGGGTATCGGCTTAAATCCAGAAAATGTATATTCCCGTTTCAATAATGCGGGAATCCTGACCAGTGTCAAGAATAGTGAGGTCGAGGTCAAAGGTCTGGCAAATATGGATGTCTATGGCAATGGCATCACGGTCAATGCAGCGGGAAGCAAAGTATCTATCGGTGGCGGCACGATCCATGTACCGTCTGGCAGAAACTACGGATACTACACTTTGGGAGCTTACCAGGGCACCATTAACGTGAATACCGGCACGGCAGGTACCGCCCCCGGCACACAGAAGGTACAGCTGAATGGGGATGTCTTTGCCCTCTCTGGAGCCCATGTCAATATGGCTCTGACGACATCCGACTCCTATCTCCATGGTATCGTGGACAATAGCGGTACGGTCAATATGTGGCTGCAGAATGGCGCGACATGGACCAACGAAGCCCGGAATACCCGCTATGCAGAAGATAATGAAGATGTGGGCTCCAATGGAGCTAGCCACATCACTAAGTTCGTAGGCGGCAGCACGGCAGCAAATGCGGGTATCATCAACCAGAAGTCGGATCAAGCGATCACCATCGATAACTATAGTGGCCATGCTACGGTGAACTATGGTACTATGACGAAGAATGGAGCGGGCGTCACCATCAGTGCGGCGGCTCCGCAGTCGGCAATGACCGTCAGCGGGGATCGAGCAGGTCTTTCCGATAGGGAAGCGATGGAAACTTTGGCGAAGAAGCTGACGTATACAGGGTATGCCGAAGGGGAAAGGAATCTGACAGGCACGGTAAAGGTCAATGAAGGACTGACGACACGGTCCGTGGCTCGTACGGGTACGATTTCCTTCGACGCATCCACAGGGGCTGGTTCTCTGGGACAGGGGAGAGCTTTGGCAAGAGCCATGGCTCGGCCTAGAGCGATGTTTGCGATGCCAGCCATGACGGTAGAAAATCATGCAGATGGCAGTACTACGTATACCAATGAAGATGGGACACGAACCACGGTAGGCTCGATGGAAACCAGCATGATGAAGAGTGTCAAGTCGGCTATGACGACTTCGATGCTGGCATGGAGAAGCGGCATGACGGATATGATGCAGCGTATGGGAGATATTCGCATGGGTGCATCCGATGGTATCTGGGCGAGGACGTATGGAGGGAAAGCGAAGTACGACAAAGGCCATGCGTACACCAGCAACAGCTTCTGGGGCGCGCAGGTCGGCGCTGATCATGCGCTGGCTTCCGGCTGGCACATCGGGGCGGCTTTTGACTACAACGATGGTGACGCATCCTACCGCTATGGCGGCAGCGGAGATCCGAAGCAGTATCTGGGAAGTCTTTATGGCACGAAAACCTTTGAGGACGGGCAGTATCTGGACATCGTAGGGAAATTTGGCCATACGCAAAATGACTACTCCGTCTACAATGCTGATGGAAAGAAACTGGATGGGAAGTATAGTGCCAATGGATATGGCCTTTCCTTAGAATATGGAAAACGTTTTGGAAGCAGCCATGGCTATGTGGAACCACAGATCCAGCTGTCTTACTCCAAGCTGGGAAGCGATGATTACACAGGAAGCAGCAATTTTGCGGGCAATGAAAAAATGTTCATTCATCAGGATGGCATGGATAGCTTCATCGGCCGCTTGGGCATTGCGGCGGGTAAGACAACTGACCGGAGTTCCTATTACCTGAAGGCAAGTGTCCTCCATGAATTTGATGGGGATACTTCCGCGACTTATACCAGCGAAAGCAACGGCACTCCAATCACCATTAAACAGGACTTCGGTGATACCTGGGCTGAACTCGCGCTCGGCGGTACCTGGAAGATTGGCGGTTCCTCGCTCTTCTATGCAGATATCACCCGCAGCTTTGGCGGCGACTATGAAATGCAGTGGAAACTGAATGCAGGCATCCGCTATGCATTCTAAGGCTTGTTGGATACTAGCCCCTGTGTTTTCAGTATTTCTTCTGTGTCCGCTCTTTGGGGTGGATGCAGAAGAATCCCCTACGGGGGATACTCCCCAACCCATCTATGAGATGAATGCCAAAGAACAGCTCACGCCGGAAGAGGAATATGCTATGCAGTGGGGGGATGTCTTTGTCAGTGATCTGGCAGAGTATAGTCTGAATGTGAAAACAGGGCATTTAAATCCGGATGATCCCAATGAGTTAGTCATGAACGTTCGTGCTATTTATAAAGATAGAAACGTACTGGAACGATTGAAGAAGCAATATGCAGACAAGCTGCAAGGGGAGAGTCTGCCTATCTGTAATGAGATGGAATTGCATTTTCATATGCACGAGGAGGAATACGCCATCACGCAGGTGAAGATTTATGACCAGAAACATCAGCTGATCAGTGAAGCGAAGCGGGAACCAATATATAAAAAAATTCCATCTAATTCTTTTGTTCAGGCTATGTACCGCATCGGGGAGCGGTTTGTGGAGTACCAGAAAAGTGTGGGAAAGAAAAGCGAACAGCAGGCAGCCCATCGTTAATCTGCCTTTCCTCTAAGCGTTTTCCCGAAGGCTTGTCTAGGAGGTGGCCTATGTTTCAGACAACGATAGCATATTTCATGAGAGGCGGGCCATGTATGTGGCCTTTGCTCCTTTGCTCTATGGCTGTGGTCTTTATCGCGGTAGAGCGGATTCTCTATTATCGGAAGGTGATTTCTCCAGAGGCCTTTGTCTTACAGTTTTGTCAGCTGATGAATGCGGGGAAAAGGAAGGAAGCCCGCGATATGGCGGGCGTTGTGCGCGGGGATGCGGCTTCTCTGGCCTGCCGGATCATTGATGATGCGGGTCTTTATGGAGAAGCAGTGGAATCAGTCACCTATGAATTGGCGGATCGTGCTGTCGAGCGTCTGGAAAGTCATCTGGACTATCTCAGCGTGGTCATAGGTCTTTCGCCGATGCTGGGGCTTTTGGGGACGATCACGGGGATGATGGGGACCTTCGCCTCGATGGCGGGCCAGATGACGAATACGGCGGGTGTCACTTCGGGGCTGGCTGAAGCGCTGATTACCACCATTTTCGGGCTGATCATCGCGATAGCGGGGACTTGTGTCCATGCGTATCTGTCTCATCGCTGCAGGAATGCTTCGCTGAATCTGGATACCATCGCGGACGTACTGGCTGCCAGGCTTAAAGAAGGCGGGGGATCAAGATGAGACGGAGAAAAAGGAATCTTTCCACGGCGCCGGGATTGATGCTGAGTCCGATGATCGATCTCATTTTCCTGCTGCTCGTTTTCTTTGTCGTCAGTACCATGTATATGTCAAATATACAAACGATCCCTGTCGTCCTTCCCAAGGCGGAACATAGTGAACATGTAAAGAAGAGTGGATGGACTGTCACTGTCAAAGCGGATGGGACGCTGTATCTGGCGGATGAGCGGATCACAGAGCCGCTTCTGCTGGAGCGGATGCGGCAGGCGGCAGCGAATGATCCGGATTTTGCTGTCATGCTCCGTGGAGAGAAAGAGGCATCTTATGATACCATCATGCATCTGCTGGATGCATGCAAGGGTGCTGGCGTGACTCGCTTTTCTTTGGCCACTGATCGATAGAAGATGGTCATTCCTGTTTTCTGACGGCAGTTGTGTGAAAACAAGGCGGTAAAAAGGAAGGGAGGGGCGTGCGTTGGATCAGCAAACGAAGCGGTATGGCATCAGTCTGGCTGTCACTGTCCTGTGTCATGTGGGGGCGGCTCTATGGCTGGGGATGGCTGGATTTCTATTTCTGAAACCGCCTGTTTCTCAAGAGCCGATAGAAATCGTCCTGAATACGGGGGGAGGGCAGGCTGGCGGCGGACAAAAGGCGCTTCCTTCCCCGGTAGAAGAAACGGCGGAGATGGATCATCCATCTCTATCGACACAAGAGGAAGAACCCACGGCAGAGGATGTGACAGAAGATTTCCCTATCATGGAAAAGCAGGAGGATCCTGTAGTAGAGGAAGTCTTTCAGCCTGCGACCTTGCCTGACACGAAGGCTTCGTCCTCAGCTTCGGGCACTGAAATGGCTGCTTCTCCATCTGGGGCGGGAAACGGATCGGGAAGCGGGGAAGGCGATGCGACGGGGCAGGGAGCTGACGAAGGGGAAGGCAGCGGACAGGGGCAGGGTGATGGTGAGGGATCTGGTTCTCAGAGCGGCGTCCCTGTCACGCCTCCGTCGGTTGTATCCTATGTGGAGCCGGATTATCCCGGACGAGCCATGCTGGATGGTACGTCCGGGGTCGTGCAGGTGCGGATCACCGTCAATGCTTCCGGCGGAGTCGATGCGGTCTCTGTATCCGGCAGTTCCGGCAGTGCGGCTTTGGACCGGGCGGCGGTCGAGGCGGTCTATCGCTGGACTTTTTCGCCTGCTTTGGATACGCATGGCCAGCCTATGGCTTGCACGATCTATCTGCCGGTGAATTTTAAGATACGATGATCTATGTTTCCTAAAAGCTGGCGTGTCATGTCCCACATGCGCGCCGGCTTTTTCATTGCAGGGATACATCATCTTTGCTACAATCGTAGTTGGTTTATTAGGGAAACGCTGATTCAATCGCAGAGTCAGCTTCCACAAGAATTTTTATACATAGCTTCGTCATAGCCTTCCTTAAATAGCTCGCTATTCGCGTCAGGTTATTCCTCGCTATGCATAAAAATTCAAGAGTAAAATCTGACAACGATTGAATCAGTGTTTCCCTAGATATGGATTGGTCAGATATAAAGGAGCTAATATGGCGATTCTGGAGCAGGCGTCCGTTCTAACGGATGCGATCCGTCCTGTCCCGGCAAAGGAGCTGGAACAGCGGCTGGAAAAATTTCGGAAACTCATGGATGCGCGTCATCCGGACTGGGAGATGGCGGTCATCAGTCACAAGGTAGCGATGTACTATTTCACGGGGACGATGCAGGAGGGAGCACTCATCATACGTCCGGCGGATGCGGTCCTGTGGGTGCGGCGAAATTTCGTGCGCGCTTCGAATGAGTCTCACTTCAGTGATATCCGTCCGATGCGAAGCTTCCGCGAGGCGGCGGCTTTTTATTCACATGTTCCGCAGGTGATCTATGTGGAAACGAAGAAGACCACGCTGGACTGGATGAAGCTTTTTCATAAGCATTTTCCTTTTGAGACGGCGCTGCCGCTGGATGATGTCATGCAGGATCTGCGCCTTCGGAAAAGTGCCTATGAAATCACGCAGATGGAGCGTTCGGGAAGTATCCATGAGACGGTCTTGGATGTCGTCGCACCGAAGCTCCTCCATGCGGGCATCAGTGAGGCGGAGCTTGCCATCGAGATCTACAAGGAAATGGTGATCCGCGGCTCTCATGGTACGGCGCGCTTCAATCAGTCTCTGGGGGAAGAGGCCGTCGGGCTGGCGTCCTTCGGTAAGAGTGGTCTTGTCCGCACGGGGTTTGACGGCCCGGGAGGTACGGATGGGACATGCATCGCGGTGCAGTCCATCGGGAATGCTTTCCGCCGCTTGAAAGAGGGACGGCTCGTCTATCTCGATATTCCCTGCGGCTTTGATGGCTATCATACAGATAAGACGGTGGTCTACTACTTCGGGGAACTGGCGAAGAATCCGGAGGCGGATGCCATTCTCAAGGCGCAGGAGGAGTGTCTTCGTCTGGAGGAGGAGGTCGTCTCTTTGATGAAGCCGGGGGAATCGATCGAGAATCTGTATCTAAGGCCAATGGAAAAGTTTCAAAATATATATGGGGATGACTTCATGAACGGGGGCAAATTCCTCGGACACAGCATCGGGCTCGTGATGGATGAAGCGCCTGCTCTGGCAAAGGGCTTCAAGGAGGTGCTCGAGCCCGGTATGACGTTCGCGGTCGAACCGAAAATCGCGCTCCCGGGGCTCGGCATGGTCGGGACAGAAAACACCTATGTCATCACAGAAAAGGGAGCACGCTCTCTCACGGGGCGGTCGTATCCTTTGAGAGAAATCCACGGCTGAGCCGGGATCCTTTTGAATTTCCCATAAAAAAATGCCATGCGGATCCGTTGATATGATCCCCCTAAAGCAGACAAGGTAAATAACCAAACTGCTTTAGGGGGA
>OLYC01000855.1_pt1 | contig 22973 bp, 19 predicted proteins | sample 1674271 | NCBI WGS metagenome assembly OLYC01 (sample SAMEA103958154, study PRJEB25191) | human gut metagenome
TAATCGGGTCTGCAAAAGATAAGAGAGACTGCTGAAGTCTCTTGTATATGAGGTCTGCCGGCTATGTCCGGTGGACCTTTTTTATGTCGTGGTGCTCTTCGGGCTCTCTCTTTGGCATTGACTTAATTTATAAACATTCAAAATAACGGGCTGCGGTGGTTCTGCGCACGTTTTTTCCGTCTTTTCACCCGGCATTGTTGATAACTTTTCATTACACTGTTTCCGATAAAGGACAAATTACCTTATATTTGTCTAAATAACCCCATGATTTCTGTGGTTTTTCCCGGAAAAACTAAGAGAAAAGAGACCAAATTGTGCGGTGCAGCCGCATAGGAACCTAATATAATTCACGCTATGGTCAAGTATGTAGTAAAACGCGATGGAAGACGCGTACCTTTCAACAATCAGAAAATCGTCGCCGCCATATTGAAAGCGATGAACGTTACCGAGGCCGGAGAAGATATCGTTCTCGCAGCCAAAATCGCTGATGTCATTTCCAAAAGGGACAATGAGGAAATGGGTGTCGAGGCCATCCAGGACTGCGTGGAGTTCGAACTCATGAAGAGTTCACGCAAGGAAGTCGCAAAGAAATATATCGCATACCGGAACCAGAGAAATCTCGCCCGCAAGGCCAAGACCTGCGAAATCTTCAAGGAAATCATTGACGCTCAGGCCAATGATATTACGCGTGAAAATGCTAATATGAATGCCGATACACCAGCCGGCATGATGATGAAGTTCGCATCCGAGGCCACAAAGACTTACGTTGACGAAAGCCTGCTGTCCGAAGATGTCAGGGAGGCGGTCTATAACGGATATATTCACATCCACGACAAGGACTACTATCCTACCAAGAGTCTCACATGCCTCCAGCATCCACTGGACAAGATTCTGGATGAGGGATTCCATGCCGGGCATGGAGAGTCAAGACCGGCGAAAAGGATAGAGACCGCTGCGGTTCTCGCATGTATTTCCATGGAGACGGTCCAGAATGAAATGCATGGAGGTCAGGCCATTCCGGCATTCGACTTCTATCTTGCGCCTTATGTAAGAAAGACATATATCGAGGAGATTGCCCAGCTGGCAATGCTGGAGAACAGGGATCTCGACTATCTGAAGAACGCTGAAATCAAGGATTACCTGAAGAAAGACCTGGATGGTCTCGAAGGAGACGAAAGGCTGAAACAGCACGCTGTCAATATGACTGTCAGCCGCGTCCACCAGGCAATGGAGGCGTTTGTCCATAACATGAACACCATCCACTCACGCGGAGGAAATCAGGTCGTGTTCAGTTCGATAAACTACGGTACTGATATTTCCGCGGAAGGACGCTGCATAATCCGTGAAATCCTCAACACCACATACGAGGGTGTCGGCAATGGCTCCACCGCCATTTTCCCTATACAGATCTGGAAGAAGAAGCGCGGGGTAAGTTACCTCAAGACCGACCCGAACTACGACCTCTACAGGTTCGCATGTAAAGTATCGGCAAGGCGTTTCTTTCCGAACTTCCTGAACCTTGACGCGACGTTCAACCAGAGTTCCGAGTGGAGGGCTGACGATCCGAAGAGATATATCCATGAGGTAGCTACAATGGGCTGCCGTACAAGAGTTTTCGAAAACAGGTTCGGGCCGAAGACTTCCATCGGAAGAGGCAACCTCAGTTTCACGACAATCAACATTGTCCGTATCGCGATAGAATGTATGGATATCGAGGACAAGACCGCACGGATCACGGAATTCTTCCACAGGCTCGATGATGTTCTAGACATTACTGCCCAGCAGTTGTGCGAGAGATACAATTTCCAGAAGACAGCGCTCAAGAAGCAGTTTCCTCTGCTGATGGGCAAGCTCTGGATCGGAAGTGAAGATCTCAGACCGGAAGACACAATCGAATCCGTCATCAATCAGGGCACTCTCGGCATCGGCTTCATCGGACTTGCAGAATGTCTTATCGCATTGACAGGCAAGCATCACGGAGAGTCAGAGGAGGCACAGGAACTCGGCCTCCGCATCGTGACATACATGAGGGACAAGGCCAATGAATATTCTGAGAAGTTCCAGCACAATTTCAGTGTATTGGGAACTCCTGCAGAGGGCCTGTCCGGAAGATTCACCAAGATGGACAAGAAGAAGTTCGGCATCATAAAGGGTGTGACGGACAAGGAATACTATACGAATTCAAGTCATGTCCCGGTGTATTTCCATTGCACACCTAAGCATAAGGCTGAAGTGGAGGCCCCATATCACGATTTGGAAAGGGGCGGCCATATCTTCTACGTAGAAATCGACGGAGATGCGACCCATAATCCTGAGGCCATCATGAACATTGTAGACCTTATGGACAAATACAATATCGGCTACGGCAGTGTGAACCACAACAGGAACCGCTGTCTGGACTGCGGATACGAGGATGCTAGTGAGAACCTCACGGAATGCCCTCATTGTCACGGACATAACATTGACACGTTGCAGAGGATTACAGGATACCTCGTGGGCACGACCAACAGGTGGAACAGTGCCAAACTGGCAGAACTGAAAGACAGGGTCGTACATAAATAACTCTCAGAATGACTGAACTTTACATAATGGAAGTGATGGAACAGACCATGGCTGACGGGCCGGGCCTGCGCACTTCCATTTATTGTGCCGGATGCAGACATCATTGTCCCGGATGCCACAATCCGCAGTCATGGAAATTCGAGAACGGGCACAAGATGAGTGTCAATGACTTGCTGCAGATCATAAAGGATGATGATCTGAGCAATGTCTCATTCAGCGGAGGTGATCCGTTCTACCAGGTGGAAGGATTCACCGAGCTGGCGAGAAGAATCAAGGAAGAAACAGACAAGACCATCTGGTGCTGGACAGGCTTCACCTACGAGGAGATACTTGCAGACAGCCGCCTGTCAATGCTGCTTCCTTACATTGACGTACTTGTCGACGGGCCCTATGTCGAAAGCCTTAGAGACCCACAGCTCCACTTCCGAGGCAGTTCCAACCAGAGGATAATCCATTTGACTCCGGAAGAGAATGATGATATCCCGGGAGCAGTAGAAATCATCCCGTTCAAGTAATACCAAAAAGTATTTTCTTCTTCACTTCGGTTTCATTATATTTGTAATTCATGTTTCGTAAATCTGACAATTTGCTGGACATGAGTTTATTCCGGTTTGGTATGGTCATTGATTATGACATACCCGAAAAAACGAAACGATATGAAACCAAATATAACGGCATTGACAGTCAAAAACTTGCTGACAGTTCTGGTAGCATTGACATTGACAATAACAGCCTCGGCCCAGACAAGGGCCGCAAAGGTGGTGAACGGCGACGGATTGCTGATCGGCGCGGTGCAGGAGTATGAAAACGGAAACTGGAAAAAAGCATCGACGATTCTGGATGAAATAATCAAGACGGTTCCGGAGAATGATGCAGCATATTATTACAGAGGACTTTGCAGCATGAGGCTGAACAATGCCACAGGAGCGGAAAAGGACTTGAAGCATGCAGTGGCGCTCGACTCCACGAACTACTGGTACCGCTATATGCTTGCCGGACTTTACGGAATGACAGGGCGCACTGTCCTGACGACAGACATGTACGAGTCGCTGCTGAAAGATTTTCCTAAGAAAGGCGACCTGTATTACAGTCTGGCAAACCTGTATATAAATCAGCAGCAATACGATAAGGCCCTCAGCACAATCAGAGACATCGAGACTCAGTTCGGAAAGAGCGACGGGACGGTAATGACCAAATTCAATATTCTGCGTCAGCAGAACAAGAACGAGGAGGCTTTCAAGGAACTGGAGGAGTACAACAAAGAGTACTCGTCTCCGCAGGTATTGTCAATCTTGGGAGACTATGAAATGGGCATGTACAACGACTCGACAGCATTGGCCTACTATAACGAAGCGTTGTCTATAGACAAAAGTTGCTCTCCTGCCCTTCTCGGCAAGGCGGAAGCATATAGGATCACAAGAAAGTATCCGCAATATTTCGAGGCCTTGGATGAACTTATGGCAGACAGGTCTGCCCCGTCCGAGGGCAAGGCAAACTATCTGCAAGCCATTATCAAACAGACAGATCCAAGATTCATAAAATCATTCCAGCATCAGTTTGACTCCACGATGACCGTGGCCATGGACGCACATCCGTCAGATTCATTGATAATGGAGACCGCGGGACTCTACTATTTCCTCACTGACAGAAAACCGGAGGCTGCAGGCATGTTCCGACAGATTACGAAACTGAATCCTGACAGCAAGAGTGCCATGGCAAGTTACATCCAGATTCTCGCCTATATGCAGGATTGGAAACAAGTCGTGGCGGTAAGTGATTCCGCATTGACAAAGTTCCCCGATGAAATCGGATTCATCGATTATGCCAATGCCGGAGAATTCAATCTGAAGAATTACAAGGGCGTGATTGCAAACTGCGAAAAGATGCTGAGAATAGCGCCTCGCGACAGCGCGGTTGCAGTGACTGCCTGGAGCATGATGGGTGATGTCTATCATCTCATGAATGATACACCGAAGGCATACAAGGCTTATGACAACGTCCTTAAGATAGCTCCGGGTTACGCCCCGGTCCTGAACAACTATGCATATTACCTGTCGGAGGAGGGCAAGAAACTCAAGAAAGCCTACGCCATGAGCAAGAAAACTGTGGAAGCCGAACCGGACAACGCCACCTATCTGGACACATTCGGATGGATTCTTTATCTTCAGGGTAAAGCATTGGAAGCCAAGCCTTTCTTCAAGCATGCGATGCTTTACGGAGGGAAGGACAGCGCCACTATCCTAAACCACTATGCGGCTGTACTTGAGGCACTTGGAGAAAATGACCTGGCCAAAGTCTATAGGCAGCAGGCCAAAAACAAGGCGGCGGAGGGCCAGGAATAATGACTTCATCCGCACGAATCTTCCTTCTGGCAGCGGCTGTCATAATGATTCCGCTCTGCTCCCATGCACAGGACACCAGAGTCCAGGAAAGCAGGAAAGCCAAACTGGAAAAAGAAATAGCATTGATAGACAAGCAATTGAAAGACAATGCCGCCAAAAGCAGTGACGCGATGGCGACGTTGGGGCTTGTCAGGAAGAAAGTCGCGGACAGGAAGGAACTGGTCGCTGAAAGTGACAAAGAAATATCGGCATTGACAAATAAGATCAATGTCAAACAGGCGGATGCCAAGCGGGTGCAGAACCGGCTTGACACCCTTTCGCTATACTATTCGAAGCTTGTGAAGAGCGCATACAAGAACAGAGATTCCAAAATCTGGTACATGTATATTCTTGCAAGCGATAATATCGGGCAGGCATTCCGAAGACTGGGATATCTGCGCAATCTCTCTTCCGAGATGAACAGGCAGGGAGAGAAGATTATCGAAACCAGAGCCGAACTCCAGAGAGAACTGGACACTCTCCAGACTCTGAAATCGGCAGCCGCTCAGGTCAAGGCCAGAAGAGAGGCTGAAGTGGCCCAGCTCCAGAAGGAAGAGGCTGAGTCACAGGGACTTGTATCTCAGCTCAATAGAAACAAGGTAAAATACCAGAAGCAGCTTGCCACCAAAAGGAAACAAGTCGATGCCCTGAACCGTGAAATCCAGAGAATTATCGCGGCGGCGGTAAACAAGGGAGGCAAAGCGACATCCAGGAAACCTGTAGACATAAAGCTGGATGCGGAGTTCGCCAAGAACAAAGGAAAACTGCCGTGGCCGGCTGAGGGGCCTGTAGTGGACCATTTCGGACAGCATTACCATCCGGTTTTCAAGTCTGTCAAACTGCCTTTCAACAATGGCGTGAACATATCTCTGGGCAAGGGGACATCGGTCAAAGCGGTATTCGACGGTGAGGTCAAACAGATTGTCGTGATGCCGGGATACAACAAGTGCGTGCTCATTCAACATGGAAATTATTTCTCTTTCTATTGCAAACTGGGGGCATGCAACGTAAAGACCGGAGACAAGGTCAAGACAGGTGAAGTCATCGGCACGGTCGATACGATCGACGGAGTAACGCAGCTTCATTTCCAGATCTGGAAGGGCACTACACCTCAGAATCCCGAAACTTGGCTGAGATAATTTATATCTTATGCAACATTTCGGATGCAATCTGCATCTATAATCCGGTTACACAACGAGGGGCTCTAACGAGATGGAAAAGCCTAGTTATAATGATTACATAGAGGGCTGTATAAAGGGAGACAGAGCCGCACAGAAGAAACTGTACGAGGCACTGTCGCCCAAAATGTTCGCTCTATGCATCCGTTATATGGGAGACCGCGATGCAGCCGAAGATATCCTGCAGGATGGTTTCGTGACGCTTTTCAGCAAGTTAAAGTCGTTCTCTAACGAGGGCTCGTTCGAAGGATGGGCGAGACGGATCTTTGTCAATACTGCACTTATGTCCTTGAGGAAAAATGATGCGCTGAAATTAAGCGACACATTGGAGAATGCAAGGAGTCTGAGCAGTGACGTACCGTCTCAGATACAGAATTTGGGATATAAGGAAATCATGCAGATGGTCGCGTCCCTGCCTACCGGTTACAGAACAGTGTTCAACATGTTCGCTATAGAGGGATTCAGTCATGAGGAGATAGCCAAAGCGCTGAATATCAGTTCAGCAGGCTCAAGGTCTCAGCTGAACAGGGCACGTGCGATACTGCAGGACAAGATAAGGAAGAACAATGAAGACAAACGGATATAACGAATTCGACAACGCTTTCAGGTCAATGCTTGAGAACGCGGAGGAATTTGTTCCTTCGCATATCATGGATGACGTGTTCGCACGACTTGATGCCGCTGAAAGTGCTGCTTCATCAGAAAAGAAACGGAAGGTGCTGCCTTTCCGGGTCAGATATGCAATGACCGGGATCGCAGCGGCTGCCGTAATATCGTTATGTGTGATACTTTGGCCGAAAAAAGAGACACCGGAGTCTATGACTACTGCGGAAGTCGTGGTGTCCGAACAGAACAGGGAAACTCTCAAGCAGGACATGCTGGCTGAGAATGTAGCGGAAAAGCAGGAAACTCCGACAAAAAAAGTTGCGGAACGTCCTGTCAGGAAAGCTGAACCAACTGTCACTCACGAAGTTACCGCGGAAAACCCGGAGACAGCTTATGATATCTCTGGTGAGGACGAGATCCAGACCAACATTTCCGAAGACAGGCATGAGGAAATTGTCAATGTTACCCCTGACAGTCCGAAAGAGAGCGAGCCTTCTGACGATGAATACGTAGGAGATCCATTCAGCAACATTGATGAAGAAACCGTGCGACAGGCGGCAAAAGTATCATTCCTCATGGGCGGAGATGTCGCGAGCAACGGAGATGCCAAGAGCATGAACAGGTTCGGAGGACACAAAGCACCGATTCTTCCGTTCGGAAGCACGAAGTACATCGAACAGACAAGCAAGAACTCCTCTTACGCGATACCTGTAACATTCGGAGCGACAGTAAAAATCAGCTTCGGCAACAATTGGGCAATCGGTACAGGACTGAACTACACCATGCTTCAGAGAACTTTCGCCGGAAAATATACTGAGTATCTGGACGGAGTCCTCAAACATGACATAGAATCTGACATCAGGCATACTACCCATTATATAGGAATTCCTGTAAATGCATATTACACATTCCTGCGCGGGCAAAGGATAAAGTTATACGCATACGCAGGCGGAACTGCGGAAAAGGCCGTTTCCAACAAATACAAGGTTTTGGATGGACCTGAGAGAATCACCTATTCAGAAAAAGCTAAAGGCGTGCAGTTCTCTGCAGGTGCCGGACTCGGAGTCGAATTCAATGTCATTGACAGGCTCGGAATCTATGTCAATCCTGGTGTCAGATATTTCTTCGACTGCGACCAACCAGTAAGCATCAGGACACAACAGCCATTTATGATGGATTTCGAAATTGGCTTGAGAGTTAACATCTAACCATTTGACAATATGCTAGTTATATGAATCTTTAAAATTAATTTTATTTAAGAATCATATAATTGTGGTGAAATTCCCCTGGGCTTGGCAAAAAAGTTTCAGGGGATTTATTTTTATTCCATACTTGCAGAAAAAAAGCACGTATGGAAAGATTATTGAAAATAGCATTGGCCGCGGCCTTGATTCTTATCGGAGGATGTGGGGACATTGATGAGATGATTCTTGTCAAACGCAGATCGGATGCAGGAGACATGTCGGGTAAAAAACACTATAACAAGCCCGGAGGAGGAGGTCCTGACATCCAAGCAGATACGACCGTATTCATGACTACCGTAGAGTTTCCGCAGGACTATGACTGGCAGAGGGATTCTGCCGGCGAAGAGCGTACTTTTCACCTGTGCGTCTATAGAAATGATGAGAAGATTCTGTCTCTGCCGGGAGGTGCCGGAACTTTCATCAGCAATGATCCGGATATGCACAGGCTGGTAGGAAGCCACATTTATACAGATTTTTCGACATTGACACAAACCGTCATCTGCCGCGACGGAGTGGAACTGTTCAGATATGACGGGAGGGAGATGATTTGCGGATTTCTGGTCAAAGGGCAGGACGTCTATACGCTTGGGCAGAACAGAACAGGACGGGGACTTTCCCTAAGGAAAAACGGTGAATATATCTTCGGGGACGGTTCGGGCGTGATATTTGGGGAAATGGCCAATCCATGTTCGGAAACAGGAGCCCTTTACGAAGATGGAAAAGATTTGGTGTTTTTCTTCCAGCACCCCGGGTCCCTGGCACTTATGGAGAAAACAGCATTATACCTCGTAAGAAACAAGACCTCTTCCAGAATAAATCTGGCCAACAACATTCAAGACATTTATGATGTCCGGCTAATAACGGGAATGATTTTTATGGCTGTGCAACAAATCGGATACGGGCCGAATGTGGCACTCTATGCCGGAGGCAATCTCATTCCGATGGTATTCGGTTCTTCCAATCAGCAGTTCGGCAATACCCGATTAAGATGGTATGACACAAATGTCTATGTGAAGACTGACTATTCCACAGACATGTGGGAGACTTCCTCGTCTGTGATGTGGGATAAAAACAGGACAGAATTCGGACCTGACAGACACTACAGGGTATTGGACTATTACATTGACAATGGCAACATCGCTTATGTCTATACCAATGGTGATGTGATTTATGCGCTCTCGAGAATGTACGGGGAGACGACTCCGCTCTATATGTCAGATACGGATTATTGTCTCATGAGCAGCAATGCCGCCGTACTTTCGGGAAACACTTTCTATGTCGGACTCTCTCCAACGAAAAAGCGTGGCCGCCCCCTGATTGTCAAGAACAGGATGTGGACTGAGCTGAAAATCAACGGCTATATTTCCTCCATAAAGTTAAGGATAGAGGAGGCCACAGACTCTACAAACTAATCTTCCCAGGAAACAACTCTGGATTCATCCGGAAGGACATTGATATGTACTTTCAATGTCTCTTCGGGGAGGATTTCCTCGATATTTTCCGGCCATTCGACTATGCACAGATTTCCGCTGTCAACGTAGTCAAAGAAACCGATATCGAAGGCCTCTTCGATCTTGTTGATTCTGTAAAAATCGAAGTGAAAAACGGATGAACCGTCAGAAGCCTTATATTCATTGACAATGGAGAATGTCGGCGAACTGACAGCATCTTCCTTGACACCCAATCTGTTGCAGAGTGCAGTGGTGAATGTTGTCTTGCCTGCGCCCATAGGGGCATAAAAGGCTATTATATTATGTCCGGCAGTCTCTTTCAGAAACTCTCCGGCAGCCTGGTCGATAGAACCGAGGTCCTTTATGACAATTTCGTGTTTCATCAGTCAGTAATCTATGCGAAAGCGTTCCGTAAGATGTTAATATTATGCTACGCGGATGCAAACTTACATAATTTTTGCTTAAGTTTGTTCTCATTAACAAAGATATGACGCTATGATTACAAATCCTCCTGTCAAGATTAATCTTGGGCTCAATGTCTTGAGGAAGAGGCCTGACGGATTCCACGACCTCGAAACATTGTTCTATCCTTGTTCACAACTACATGATACTCTGGAAATTATTCAGGGTGACGACTATAGTAGAATATCCGCAAGACTCTGCGCTCTGTATGGTGACAGGTCAATGATTTCCGACATGTCCTGCCGCGCATCCGATAGCATTGACGAAGAATCTGACGAGATTCCGACATTGTCTCAGGGGATTTCCAGCGACGGCAAACTCATGATAACGGTCGCCAGGAAGGAAGGTGTCGACTGGCCGGTACTGAAGGATTTGTGCGCAAAGGCATATCAGATGCTGGATGCTGATTTCGGATTGCCGCCGGTAAAGATTTATCTGGAAAAGACGTCTCCTGTGGGCGCCGGGCTGGGAGGCGGTTCCGCCGATGCTGCATATACATTGAAAATGCTCGCCGGGATGTTCGGTCTGGATGTTGACGAACAGAAGCTGCGCGATTATGCTGCAAGGCTGGGAAGCGATTGCGCATTCTTTGTTTCTGACAGTCCGATGATCGGTGAGGGGCGCGGAGAAATCCTGACACCTTACAACTTGAATATCAATATTGTAGAAGACGAGACATCTGCCAGGCCCGGAGATTATCTGCTGAAGATCATTGTCCCGGAGGAAATACATGTTTCGACTGCAGAGGCATACAAAGGCATTGTCCCTTCCGTTCCGGAACATAGCCTGAAGGATGTGCTGGCAAAGCCTGTAGAAGAGTGGAAAGATTTGCTGATCAATGACTTTGAACGGACTGTATTCGTCGCTCATCCTGAGATTGAGGCCATAAAGAGGTCACTCTATGATTCTGGAGCAGAGTATGCATCAATGTCAGGAAGCGGTTCTGCATTGTTTGCCCTGTATAAAGTCTAGTCTGACATCTCGCGTATAAGCAGCTGAAGACATCCCTGGCTGTTTATTTCTGAGGCCTGATTATGTTTCTGGCCAGAGTATTCGAACACAGGAATTCCATAAGCGGCTGACATTCAGTGGAAAGAATTGAATGTCGGTCGCCTTCCCATAATATGGTGCCCTTATGGAGGAAACCGATGTTGTCCCCTATCTCCAGTATGGAGTTCATGTCGTGGGTATTCATTATGGTCGTTATTCCGAACTCTTTGGTAATCGAACTGATGAGCCGGTCAATGACAATGGAGGTTTCCGGGTCGAGACCTGAGTTAGGCTCGTCGCAGAAGAGATAGGACGGGTTCAATGCTATCGCACGGGCAATGCCGACTCGTTTCTGCATTCCTCCGGAGAGTTCATCGGGATATTTGTCCTCGGAATCTTTGACATTGACCTTATCCAGAAGGTATCTTGCCTTTTCTTTCTTTTCGGCTTCCGACCAGTCGGTCAGGAAGTCCATCGGGAACATGATATTGCCCAGCACGGTGCGGAAATCGAAGAGGGCGCTGCCCTGGAAAAGCACGCCTATTTTCTGGTGGAGGAGTTTCTTTTCCTGTTCGGAGAGTTTCGTAAACTCCTGATTGTCATACCATATCTCTCCCGAGTCGGGTTCAAACAGGCCTATCAACATATTGAGCAGCACGGTTTTGCCGGAACCGCTGGCACCGATGAGCATATTGCACTCCCCTTCCCTGAATGACATTGACACATCATTCAGAATGGTCTTTCCGTCAAAACTTTTTCTGAGATTCTTTACTGTAATCATAATTACTTGATCGACTTGAGTTTAATACAACAGGAGCTGTGTTATGACAAGGTCGGACATCAGGATAAGGATGCTTGCCGAAACAATGGCTTTGGTACTTGACTTGCCGACTCCAAGCGAACCGTCCTTTGCATAGAATCCGTGATATGCTGCTACTGAAGCAATTATGAAACAGAACACTGCAATCTTGATACAACTGTATATTATATAGAATCCATTGAAGGAATATCTGATTCCCTCGAAGTATTTTACCATCGGAATGATGCCCGTGAACCAGACAATCAGTCCGCCGCCGATGAGTCCCATCACGAAACTGAACAGGGTAAGAACCGGGCTGAGAAGTGTTGCAGCCAGAATTTTCGGCCTTGCCACGAACGAAGCGCTGTTGATACCCATCATATCTATGGCATCCAGCTGCTGTGTGATGCGCATGCTACCGATTTCAGACGCGATGCTTGACCCCATTTTCCCGGCCAGGATCAATGCCACCATGGTCGAGCTGAATTCAAGTATCATACTTTCCCTTACCATGTATCCGATGAGCATTCTGTCAAGGAAAGGGTTTTCCATGTTGGAGGCTGTCTGGATGACCAGGACTCCTCCCATGAAAAGGGATATGACTCCTACTATGATAATGGATGACATTATAAGTCTGTCGATTTCTATGACGAACTGTTTTCTGAGCATTTTCCTGTTCTCCGGAGTCCTGAAGGCCTGTCTCAAGAACATGGAATAATGCCCTATTTTGCTGAAAATATTGGCTTTCATCTTGTCAAAAAAATTTTCACTTGTCAAATTGCGCAGAATCTGACAACCCGATCTCACGAATTTACGCATTTTTCCAAACATAGCGAATTTACACCACATTTTTACGTTTTTTAAATGAAACCACCCGGGTTCCACGCGATATTTGACCTGTGCGATTTGCAAATATTTTCGAATTATGATAATCAATATTCATTGCGCCAAATGCATTGGCATCCATGCAGTGCCTGTCACAGTGGAAGTGGATATCGCTTCCGGCATCGGGATTCATCTTGTCGGTTTGGCTGACGTTGCGGTGAAGGAGAGTCTGCTCAGGACTATGACGGCTCTCCAGTCGATGGGATTCAGGATTCCAGGAAAGAAGATAGTGATCAATCTGGCTCCTGCCGACATGAGAAAAAACGGAAGCGGATATGACCTGCCTATAGCATTGGGAATCATAGCGGCATCCGGTCAATGCGACCTACCTGCATTGACAAGGTTCATCATCATGGGTGAACTTGGTCTCGATGCTTCAGTGAGGGAGATTCCGGGGACGCTGCCGATTGCAGAGTACGCGCTTGCGTCCGGCATGGATGGGTGCATCCTGCCGGAGGAGTCTGCGGCCGAGGCTGCAGAACTGACGGGAATCAAGGTCTATGGTGTCAGGAATCTGGCGGATGTACTGAAGATTCTCGGCGGCAAGGAGGACGTTTCTGATCTGCTTATATCAGAAAGAGTTACGCCGCCTCCTGTCATTGAAAAGCATGATATTATGGATTTTTCGGAAATCGTCGGACAGGAGGGCGCGAAGAGGGGTGCCGAAATTGCGGCTGCCGGCGGGCACAATCTGATTATGGTCGGGCCTCCGGGATCAGGCAAAACTTCATTGGCAAAGTCAATGCTGGGGATAATGCCGCCAATGCAGCTTCGGGAGGCACTGGAAACGAGCAAGATATATTCGATTTCCGGGATGCACGGAAGCTCTTTCGGGCTGATTCGCGAGAGGCCGTTCAGGGCACCTCATTATAGTGCGTCTCTGGCAGCGATTATCGGTGGCGGCAATGGGGAGAACATAATGCCTGGGGAGGTTTCTCTCGCCCATAACGGCATTCTGTTTCTGGATGAGTTCGCCCAGATGCCGAAGAGTGTGACTGAGGCCCTCCGCGGTCCGCTTGAGGACAGGAAGGTCACCATCTCCAGGTTGCGTTCCAAGGTCGAGTTTCCTTCTTCGTTCATGTTGGTAGCAGCGTCGAACCCTTGTCCCTGTGGCTATTACGGTATCAAGGACAAGTGCACCTGCACTCCTGCCCAACGGCTGAATTATATGTCCAGACTGTCCGGGCCTATCATGGACAGAATCGATATCCAGATTACTGTCCGCCCTGTTCCTGCAGAGCTTCTAGTCCACAGAAAGTCTGGCGAGTCGAGTGCCGAGGTCGCACTCCGGGTTCTAGCCGCCAGAAAAATCCAGTCCGAGAGATTCAAGGGCCATAATATTTTTGTCAATGCCGAGATGTCCGGGGAGCTGCTGCGACAGTTTTGTCCGCTGGATGATGAGTGCAGTGAAATCATGAAGAAGATGGCTGCCAGAACAGGCATTTCCGCGCGTGCTTTTTCCCGAGTCCTCAAGCTTTCACGCACCATCGCCGATCTCGAGGCCGGCGCCAGGCTCATAACTTTCTGGAGAAGCATCCTGCCCGAGGTCAATGCCGCCACCATCGGTCCTGCCCCTTTCCCTGAAGGCTTTTCCGAGCCGCCGATTCTCCCCAAACATATTTTCGAGGCCTTCAGCTACAGATTCCTGGACAGGCTGTAGAAGTTTCCCGCCATGAGAGAGGAGCATTTGGGAAAGTCGATGGTTATTCTTAATTTTGTGGTTTGATAAAAGTCATTGCATAATGAAACACTTTACATTGCCTAAGGAAGGCGGACTTATCGAGACAGATATTCCTTCCGACATTCTTCACAGTTACGAAAAGATCAGGACTGAGATTTATGATCAGTCAACGACAGCAAGCGAGGTAATTGCTGACACCATTATTGATGCCATCAATGCCAGCAAAGAGAAGACCTTCAAACTGGGTCTTTCGACTGGAGTCACACCAGTATCCCTCTACAAATGGCTCACTAGAAAATACCAGGAGGGAAAGGTATCATTCAAGAATGTTGAGGTATATTCCATCGACGAATATTACCCGTACGGAAAAGGTGAACCGCAGAGCCGAAACAATATTCTGCACAACTCCCTGCTCAATGCAGTCGATATTAAGGAAGAGAACATACATATTCCGGACGGAAGCGTACCTGGGGACAAGATCTCCGCTTACTGCGAGGAGTATGACAGAATGGCCCGTAACCTGGACATGCTCGTCATCGGAATGGGCGAGGCCGGACAGGTCGGATTCAATGAAGCCGGAACAACCCCATCAAGCAGGACCCGCACAGTTCTCCTTTCATACCAGTCAAGAAAACGTCAGGGAAAGAACTTCAACGGAGACTTCAAACATACCCCTTCAGAGGCAATCACCGTCGGCATTGACACGATAATGAGCGCAAAGAAGATTATCCTCATGGCATGGGGCGAGGACAAGGCAAATGCAGTAAAACAGGTCGTAGAGCACAAGGCTGATTCAGACTTCCCTGCATCATTCCTCCAGAACCACAAGGACATCACCTGCTACGTGGACGAGACAGCGGCAAGCCTCTTGACCAGAGTGGTATCTCCTTGGCTTGTAGGACCTTGCGAGTGGACAAGAAAATTCATCAGAAAGGCTGTGGTATGGCTTTGTCAGGAAGTCCACAAGCCTATCCTCAAGCTCACACAGAAGGATTATCTCGAGCATTCACTCGGTGAACTCCTCGACAAGTTCGGACCTTACGACAAGATCAACATTGAAGTATTCAATGACCTTCAGCATACCATCACCGGTTGGCCGGGCGGAAAGCCTAACGCAGATGACAGCCAAAGACCGGTAGCCGCTACGCCTTATCCTAAGACGGTGCTCATCTTCTCTCCGCACCCGGATGATGATGTGATTTCAATGGGAGGAACTTTTATCCGTCTCGTTCATCAGGGACACAATGTCCATGTCGCGTACGAGACTTCAGGTGACCTTGCGGTACATGATGATGTAGTGCTTCAGCACATGGACGCGGCACACCAGCTCGGCTTTGCTGACGAATTCGACAGAATCAAGGCTATCATTGACTCGAAAAAGCCTGGCGAGCCCGAGCCGAAAGAACTCCTCGCAATCAAAGGAGCAATCCGCCGCAGCGAGGCAAGGGGTGCAGACAGGTCATTCGGTCTCAATGACAATACCAATGTCCATTTCCTTGACCTTCCGTTCTATGAGTCAGGCGGCGTGAAGAAACTTCCACGCACACAGGCTGACCTCGACATTATCAAGGCATTGATCATGAGACTCCGTCCAAACCAGATTTTCATGGCAGGTGACCTCGCAGACCCTCACGGAACTCATAGAGTCTGCACAGAGGCGGCGCTTGAGGCTATCGAACAGTTGAAGGCTGAGGGTGAGGATTGGCTGAACGAGACTCACATCTGGCTCTATAGAGGAGCTTGGATGGAGTGGGAACTCGGCCGCGTGGATATGGCAGTTCCTCTGAGCCCGGACGAGGTTGTGGAAAAGCGCCACGCAATTTTCCGTCATCTTTCACAGAAGGACATTGTTCCGTTCCCTGGAGACGACCCTCGCGAGTTCTGGCAGAGAGCTGAGGACCGCACCCAGAATACCGCAAAACTTTATGATGAACTCGGTATGGCTGAATATCAGGCTATCGAGGTATTCTTGAAGCTCTGCTAACATTGGCATAACGCTCCGCCGGAATGGTCCGGCGGGGCCATATAAAATACTTAAATTATTGACAGTATGAAACTTGTAATCAGAGAAAACAGCAGTAAGGGTTCCATCTGGGCCGCACATTATATCGCAAAGAGAATCAATGAAAAAGCAGCATTGACCGACAAACCTTTTGTCATTGGCCTTTGCACCGGTTCCACCCCTATCGAGACTTATGCAGAGCTTATCCGCATGGTGAAAGCGGGTGAGGTTTCTTTCAAGAATGTCATTTCTTTCAATATGGACGAGTATGTAGGTCTTCCGGAATCACATCCTGAGAGCTACCACTCATTCATGCACAAGTACCTTTTCGACCAGATCGACGAACCGGCAGAGAATATCCATATACTTAATGGCAATGCTGAGGATGTCAATGCCGAGTGCGAGGCGTACGAGAAGGCTATCGTTGACGCAGGCGGTTTCGACCTGTTCCTCGGCGGTGTAGGTGAAGACGGACACATCGCTTTCAATGAGCCTTTCTCTTCTCTCCAGTCCAGGACAAGAGAGGTCGTCCTCACATACGATACACGTGTGGTAAACTCCAGATTCTTCGACAATGATGTAAACCAGGTTCCCAAGTCCGCACTCACAGTAGGTGTGGCTACAGTGCTCAGCGCCAAGGAAGTCGTGATTCTGGCTTTCGGAAGCAAGAAGGCACGTGCCATTAAAGACGCCGTAGAGGGTCCTTATACACATTATTGCACATTGTCAGGCCTTCAGGCCCATCCTGCCGGAACAATCGTCTGTGACGAGCTTTCTGTAGGTGAACTGAAAGTCAATTCTTACCGTTATTTCAAGGCTGTAGAAGAGGCTGAGAACCAGTAAGAGATATTGAACCGCAATAGCGGAAAGAAAATAGCCCGGCCACAAGAAATTGTGACTGGGCATTTTAGTGAAATATTATTGGATAGTTATTTACTTCTTCTGATCGGTAGAATGACCTTCTATCATCTCAGGCTTGAGAATGACACTTTCAGCAGGTTTTCCCTGAATCATATTGATAAGGACGTCCACTGACTTCTCGCCAAGCTGCTTGAGCGGCTGTACGATATGGGTGACAGATGTCGAGTAGAGCTGATAAATGTCACTCACGTCAAATCCGATGACAGAAAGATCGTCCGGAGTCTTGAGACCGAGGTCGCGCATCGTCATAAGCACAAGGGCTGACAATGAATATGTCGGCAGGAAGAATGCTTCAACTCCTCTTGCGACTGCGTCCTTGATAATTGCAGGAACTTCCTCATTCGCCTTCGCATAAGTAGTATAGTGGACGGCTGCATGGTCATACAGGTCATGATCCATCATGGTCTGACGATAACCCGCCTCACGCTCCTCAAGGCTGGAAATACCGAGAGAGTATGAAATCATCTCTATCTTCCTGTATCCCTGTTTGATGAAGAGCTCTGTCGCCATCTTTCCCGCCTCACCGTCGTCGAGGAGCACCTTTCCGACATTTTCAATGCTGTCGATGTCACGGTCGAGAAGGACTACAGGAACACCGGAGTCTGTCGCCTTGCGGATAGCGGCCTCACCGCCTGCACAAGGAGCAACGATGACACCATCAATGTTATGGGCGAGAACGGCATCCATCACGCCCTCAAGTCTTTCTGCGCTCTCGTCAGAACTTGCGAAAAATACTGTATAGCCATAGCTCTTGGCCTTGTCCTCGATACATCTCGAGATTCCGGCAAAGAACTTGTTGGAAATGTCATTTGGAATAACTGCTATGGAGTTGGATCTTCCGCTGCGAAGAGATGCCGCCGCGAAGTTTCTTCTGTATCCAAGTTTCTGAGCCACCTGAAGTACACGTTTTGCAGTATCGGCATTAACTGGGCAGTCAAGGTTTCCATCCTTGTCACGTTTAGCATTCATCACGAACGAAACAAGGGTAACAGATACCTTTGCTTCACGAGCAACGTCTCGAATTGTAATTCTTTTCATACAGTCAAAAATTTTTTTCGCATTAAAAAAATTTGTGAAAGTCTGATAGCAGTTCGCTATCGTCCACTCTCACGATGAAAATCTATTGACATTGACCTGCACGGCCTCTTACATCATTGATTTTCATGTCCGGTCTCATACTACTAGCCCCTATTAAAACGATTGCATGGTTTTAATCGTTGCAATTTAACGTTTATTTTTAACATTATCAAATATTTCTTCTTAAGGCGCAAATAACAGAGGCCGGCAAAATTCTTGCCAGCCTCCTAAGGAAAACCAATTATTACAACATTATCCGATCATCACGGTAAGCCCGGCCATCACGATTGAAACCATGCTCATAAGTTTAATCAGGATGTTCAATGATGGTCCTGACGTATCCTTGAACGGATCTCCGACCGTATCTCCGACAATCGTGGCTTTATGACAATCTGAATTTTTTCCTCCAAGATGACCTTCTTCGACATATTTCTTGGCATTGTCCCAAGCTCCTCCCGAATTGGCAAGGAAAACAGCAAGGGTAAATCCGGCACCAAGACCGCCGACCAGAAGGCCCATCACTCCGGCAGCACCGAGACAAAGTCCGGTAACGACTGGAACGACAATGGCAATTACAGAAGGGAATACCATCTCATGCTGTGCGCCGAGTGTGGAAATCTCCACGCATCTTGCATAGTCAGGCCTCTGCTCGCCAGTAAGGATTCCCTTGATTTCTTTGAACTGCCTGCGTACTTCAGTAACCATCTTCTGGGCAGCACGGCCTACGGCATTCATCGTAAGACCGCAGAACAGGAACGCCATCATGGCTCCGATAAATACACCTACCAGCACTCTCGGATTCATGAGATTGACCTGATAGAATTCGACGATATCAGGAATAGTAGCAGAAGCGACATCCACGATTCTGTCCCCTATAGCCAAAGTGTCGTGCCCGACATGATGCAGTGCAATCTTTATTTCTTCGATGTAAGATGCAAGCAACGCGAGTGCTGTCAATGCTGCCGAACCTATCGCAAAGCCCTTTCCTGTAGCGGCAGTAGTATTTCCGAGGGCATCCAATATGTCTGTTTTCTGACGGACTTCAGGGTCAAGACCGCTCATCTGGGCATTACCTCCTGCATTGTCCGCAATCGGTCCATAAGCATCCGTCGCAAGAGTTATTCCGAGCGTAGAGAGCATTCCGACAGCGGCAATACTGATTCCATAAAGGCCCTGGCTGATGAGTGCCGGGTCAAATGAAAAGCCGGTCGCACAGAGATAAGAAAGCAGGATGGCTACGGCAATAGTCACGACAGGAACGGCGGTGGAAATCATACCGAGACCCATACCGCTGATAATCACAGTAGCAGAACCCGTCTTCGCACTTTCAGCAAGTTTCTGGGTAGGTTTATATGAATGTGAAGTATAATACTCAGTGGCTTTGCCTATGATTACTCCGGAAACAAGACCGAAAATCACGGAGAGAGAAAGCATCCACCAGTTGCTGAATCCGAGCACATAGAATATGCAGAAAGATACGACAGCGATGAGTCCGGCACTGAGGTTAGTTCCTCTGCTCAAAGAACCGAGAAGGTCCTGCAGACTTGCTCCTTCCTTAGTTCTCACGGCATAAATGCCTATAACCGAGAGCACAACTCCCAATGCAGCAATACACATCGGCGCAAGGATTGCCCTTGTCTGTGCTATGGTGTCACCGAAGAAAGCGGAGGCGCCAAGTGCCATCGTAGCAAGTATGGCTCCACAATATGACTCATAAAGGTCGGCACCCATACCGGCAACGTCACCGACATTATCACCGACATTGTCTGCAATCGTAGCTGGATTTCTAGGGTCATCTTCAGGGATATCCGCTTCGACTTTTCCTACAATATCAGCTCCGACATCGGCCGCCTTGGTATATATACCTCCTCCGACTCTGGCGAAGAGGGCCTGTGTAGAAGCTCCCATGCCGAATGTAAGCATTGTGGTAGTGATAGTGACAAGCGTCTGGGAAGGATTAGGATCACTTACGAATAATTTCAGGACGATGTACCAGATGGAAATGTCAAGAAGACCCAGGCCCACGACTGTAAGGCCCATTACTGCACCTGAACGGAAGGCAAGTTTAAGACCTGCATTGAGTGACCTCGAAACAGCATTGGCAGTTCTTGAAGAAGCATAAGTCGCAGTTTTCATCCCCACGAAACCTGCAAGCCCCGAGAAGAAACCTCCAGTAAGGAATGCAAACGGAACCCAAGGGTTCTGGATATGGAAACCATATGCGAGAATCGCAAAGAATATCGCAAGGATGACAAAAACGATTGTCACAACTTTGTACTGCTGCTTGAGATATGCCATGGCACCATCTCTGACATACTGGGCAATTTCCTTCATTGTGGCTGTACCTTCGCTCTCCTTCATCATCTGATGAAAGAAATACCAGGCGAAGAACAATGCAATCACGGCCGCAGCCGGAACAATGTAGAATAGTGAATCCATAAAAGCTGGTATTATAATTATTAAATGAAATCTATTGTAACGTTTCGCTCTTTCGTTCCGAAAGTCACATGTTTCGTTTGCAAAGATACGTATTTTTTTGAGATAAAAAATAGAGAGAGACCAAAATATTCAATCTTGGTCTCTCCCTATTTGTATGTATAGTTTATTTACTCTGCCTTTGGAGCCTCAGCCTCTGCTGCTGGAGCAGCCTCAGCTTTCTTTGCGCGGCTACGACGGGTAGCCTTCTTGGTCTCCTTCGGAGCAGCAAGAGCTGCCTCATTGAAGTCAACAAACTCTATAAGTGCCATCTCTGATCCATCACCCTGTCTGAAGCCGACGTGGAGGATACGAAGATATCCGCCCGGACGGTCTGCAATCTTAGGGGCAATTGTACGGAAAAGCTCTGCAACAGCAGTCTTATCCTTGAGATAACTGAAGACGATACGACGTGAGTGTGTTGAATCGTCCTTAGACTTGGTGATAAGCGGTTCTACATATGACCTGAGAGCCTTTGCCTTTGCCAATGTTGTAGTGATTCTCTTATGCTGAATCAGTGAGCATGACATGTTGGCGAGAAGGGCTTTGCGGTGTCCGCTCTGGCGACCAAGATGATTGATTGCTTTATTATGCCTCATGATTATGCGTTATTCTTTTTCTTAGGTTCAATATTGTACTTGGTAACATCCATACCGAAAGTGAGTTTCATCTTGTCGAGCATCTGATCAATCTCATTGAGTGACTTCCTACCGAAGTTGCGGAACTTCATGAGTTCAGCCCTTGAATAGGAAACAAGGTCAGCGAGAGTGTCAATCTCGGCAGCCTTCAGACAGTTGTATGCTCTGACCGAAAGTCCGAGGTCTGAAAGTTTGCTGAGAAGGAGATGTCTCATGCGGAGTGACTCTTCATCAAGTTCATTGGATGCAGGAACGCTCGCTGTTTCAAGAGTAAGCTTCTTGTCATCTGTAAAGAGCTTGAAGTGGTAGATAAGAATGTTTGCAGCATCCTGAAGAGCAGCATTAGGTGAAATCGAACCATCAGTAACGATTTCAAGATTGAGCTTCTCGTAGTCAGTCTTCTGCTCAACTCGCCAGTTCTCCACTGTCCAGTTTACTTTGCGGATCGGAGTGTAGATAGCATCTACCGGAATGGTTCCGATAGGTGTATTCTCATCTCTCTCCTCCTCAGCCGGAACGAAACCGCGGCCTTTGGTAACTGTAAGAGAAATTTCAAGTTTTACAGAAGGCTCGAGTGAGCAGATATGCAGCTCTGGATTGAGCACCTTGAAAGAAGACAATCCTTTGGAGATATCCTCTGCAGTAAACTCCTGCTTACCGCTAACGGTGATATTTGCTACCTCTGAATCAACAGAATCCACCATCCTTTTGAGTCTAACCTGTTTGAGGTTAAGGATGATGTCCTGCATACCCTCGATAACGCCCGGAATGGTCGCAAATTCCTGGTCAACACCAGAAATTTTTATCGAGCTGATAGCAAAACCCTCCAGAGAAGATAAGAGGATGCGGCGAAGTGCGTTTCCGATTGTCTGACCATAGCCAGGCTCAAGTGGCCTGAACTCGAAACGGCCTACAGTCTCGGAGCCTTCGAGCATTATTACCCTATCCGGTTTCTGAAATGCTAAGATTGCCATATTAATTCTTTTTAGGTGTTACTATTACTTAGAGTACAGGTCAACGATAAGCTGCTCGTTAATGTTCTCAGGAATTTCAGTTCTTGCAGGAACATTGAGGAATTTACCGGTAAGAGCCTTAGGATCGAACTCCAGCCATGAGTACTTCTTCGCAGAAGCAACACTGTTCTGGATAACCTCGAGACTCTTAGACCTCTCTCTTACTGCGATTACATCACCTGCCTTAACCTGTGCTGACGGAATGTTGCAGACAGCACCGTTAAGAGTAATGTGGCAATGACGCACAATCTGCCTTGCAGCTGCTCTTGTAGGAGCGATTCCGAGACGATATACGATGTTGTCAAGTCTGGATTCGAGGAGGAAGAGAAGGTTCTCACCCTTCATACCAGGCATACGACAAGCTTTCTCGTATGTGTTGCGGAACTGTCTTTCAAGAACGCCATACATATATTTTACTTTCTGCTTCTCTTTAAGCTGATTGCCGTACTCAGTTGACTTTCTAGAGCGCTTTCTGGCAGCACCGTGCTGTCCCGGAGGAAAGTTTCTTTTCTCTAAATATCTGTCAGCGCCATAGATTGGCTCACCGAATTTACGGGCGATTTTAGTACTTGGTCCAGTATATCTTGCCATAGTAATTAATCATTAAA
>OLYC01000870.1_pt1 | contig 22758 bp, 27 predicted proteins | sample 1674271 | NCBI WGS metagenome assembly OLYC01 (sample SAMEA103958154, study PRJEB25191) | human gut metagenome
CGCTTGAAAAGGTGGAACTGGGCGATGAAATTGTCTTCACTTACCCGGACGGGCGCACGGTCACCTATACCGTGACGGAAACCATGATATACGAAAATACCGCAGATTGGCGCTTGCCCGCCGTGGACGGCGATACGCTGGTACTTGTGACCTGCTGGCCGTTTCGGTATTCGGGGAGCGCGCCGGGGAAAATAATGATTGTTGGCATTCTATCCTAAATAATGGTGTTATTCGATCAAGATTTTTGTGCAAAAAGTCGCTTATGTCTATTTTTTATATCGAATCGGATAGTTGTATAGTATATAACAGACTGTCAAAAAAGTGCTGTTCGCACTTTTTTGAGGTTACAGTCTTGGCCTACTCCGCTTCGCTTCGCCGGGCGGCCAAGCCTGCAAAGTGCGAAAACCTAACGGTTTTCATCCGTTTCGGCGTACACGCCGCCGAAGCCGGAACTGAATCTCCGGGGGCTTCGGCCCCCGAACCCCGGGATTTTTCGACAGGCTGATAGTATATAACTATTTTTGTGGAAGCATTGCAAGATAGTCTAAGATAGCATGAATTAAAGTGGGTACAAAAATGGATTTGCTTTTTCTGAATAGAAAGATAAAAAGTATTCCCATAACTATACCACCGCCTAATTCATTCCAGCATGCCATTATACATCCCTCAAACGAGTATTTATAAACGACTGCTCGAACGGGTACATGACTTATTCCCCAGAATATTCCGCTAATTATTGCGGCAATCCAAAAATCATATTTTATTTCTAAAGCAGAAAACAGATATCCCCGAAATAGAAATTCTTCCAAAAAGGCAACGGGGATTAAATAAAATAAAAAAACGTATATTCCTTTGACAGAGTAATCACCAACTGCAAAGAATAAGCAAAAATAAGCTGCTGCTAAAAAGATAACAAGGCCCCGGCTGCTTCCCCACGTCAAACCAGTTTGAATTTGCATATTATTGCATATAGCTATAAAAATCAATATTGACAAAAAAATGATACTCGCACAATCACCAATGAGCCTTCTGCCAATGTTCGTGATTGAAACATCAACCAGACTAATAAACAAGCCTTGGGAATTCAGCAAGTAGGTGACAACGGATAAATACACTATATACAATAAAGTAAAAAGCATAATTATGTTGCCACGAATCTTTGAATTTCTCATAATTAACTCCTTCTCTGAAAACACGGCCATCTGCTAAAGCGGTGATATACAGCATATCTTGAGGGGCATAATACTGACAATACCTCAAATGCATTGAGTTAATCTGCTGGCAAATTAATAAATCTTTGCCGACTATCAGTTTGGCGTTCACTAAAACCTTTTTAATGCAACAACATATCTGTTGTCGCTAATAAACAGTCTAATCCCGCTATTGCTTTTAAGTTCTAACGGGATTATTAGACTAAATAAAGCATAAAATATGCATCATGCGAATTTAATAGTTATACAGGCAAAAGCGTTCTTGACACGCCTTTATTCCGCATGGGTTATTGTTCCCGCACGGTTCCTGTCGATCACCACAAGTATTGATGAGACAAAAATCGTTTGGTTTCACAACAGGTGGAATTACATCAGGAAGCACAATCCATTCCATGACTATCTCCTTTCATATCATCAACTGTTCTGCCCGCATGTTAGAACAACACAGACATAATTATCACAGTAGTCTTTGTCGTTGCAAAAACGAACAACACAAATCCCGTTAAGGTCTTCCTCCAAATATGATGGTGGCTGAATCCAATCCATTTTTAACCTCCTGTAAAAACTATTTATCCAAAAAAGACACCACAACTCCGTTCCGTACAAGTAGGTCCGCCACTTTCAATCACACAAAAAGATGTGTCATTCGGACATGGATCATATGAATAGCAGGGTGTATAATTACAATCCAAGTGCGAGCACGCGCTCTGTGGACATACACCATTTGATACGTTTTGGGGATATAAGACCCAATCCATCGTTTTCACTCCTTTCTTCATAATGTAGATGCTGTTTTTACATTAACTAAGCATGTACCCCCTTTCTTTCAATAAATAATGCGAATCAAAAAATATATTTTACATAGCATTTTTATTATACTATACCTTTTCAGATGTATGGTCTTTACGCATATAAATTTCATGCAATATTTTTGACATATCATTAACTGTATATCTTATGGGATTACATCTTTTTTGTCCATTCTTGAGAGCCCGATGAGGGCATCCTCCCATGCATACAGGTAACACCTTACAATTGACACACTCGGAATCATGCAAGAATTCATATGTAGTCCATTTAGTTAGATTACATGTATAATCAAAACCCGTATTAACAGAACCAACTACAAGTGTTTTATCCCCAATATTATCCCAACATTTGTAAAAATCTCCCAAAGGATCAATAACAATGCCATTTGTACATACCGCGCCGCAAATATAGAAACTACTTTTAGGCAAATATGCAAAATTGTATCCTTTTTGAAGATTTCTGCTGACAAAGCTTATTTGCTCATTCGCAAATTCCTGTGTAATGAAGCAATCAGCACCACTACATGTTTCATTTACGTTATCAATAGGAGCAAGATATAGGCCAACATTCTTATTATTTATTACACTCTGAAGATAGGATAGCAACTCATCAACATGCTCTATATTCTTTTTGTCAGTATTCACTCTTATGTTTATATAAACGCCCAAGTCGTACGAAAGCGCCGCTTTAATATGATCTAAAATAACGAAAAATGTATCATTCCCATTTGGAAGCTTTCTAAGCTTATTATGAATACTAGGTGGGCCATCCATTGTAATCTGCATCCGTTTAATATTTAAATTCGGAAATTGTTTAGCAACATCTTCGGTGAATAAATAACCATTAGTCACTATGGATGCAGCGTACTTATCTTTCCCGAAAACACTTATAGCATGCTCACTTAATGTTTTTATGATATCAAAAGCCAATAATGGTTCGCCGCCATACCAAGCAATCGACAAAGACTGATATGTCTTCTTCAGATTAGAAATCAGCTCTTTTATCTTCTGTAATGTCGCAGAATCCATTTCAGTATAAATTCGGCCTTGTTCATAACAATAGGGACATCTAAAATTACACTTCATAGTTGGCGCTAATGTAATTGAATAATTAGTGCTACCAAACCTATTCATAAGGCTCTGCGTCTTTATGTAGCCCAGCTCATCGAATTCATCTTCGAGAATCATTGCTCCCTTTTTTAGATTTTCATATAAGCTCACATCCTCTATTAATCCAGTATTCTGAAAATGAATATATGCTTTAGAATACGCGCTATTTAGACTCAATAACCCGGCTGACAAAGTGTTGTAAATCAACATTCCATCATCCACCTCAGTAATTATATTATACATAGACTCTTTCAACAAGCACACCCTCCTAACTATGTAAAAATAACACAAACAAAAGACAACGCGCTTATTCAAACTCAACTCTACATGATTTGCTAATAATCCACTTTTCTTTATTTAGTATTACATATTTATAAATAAAAAGCAAGTGTTTTAATACTGTTTCACAAATATATTATTCGCAGTTCCACGATAACCGCTTGTGGCTCTTTTCCTAACTTCGTGAAACATGTAGAGTAAAAGGATCGGTATGCATTATCGTCAAGGGTTGACATGGAGCCTCTATCGCCGTGTAAAGGGGCAAAAGTCGTGTAAAAGCGTATCTTTGGCGGCATTTGCCGGCAAAACAGCTTAACACGGGGATTTCTCCATGATGACCTCCGCTCAGATAGTGCATTCTGAAAGCAAGTTTTCACAGAAAGATAGGAAAGGAACCCCGCCAGGGCAATTGCTTACGGATTTTTATAGCTCAACTTGTCCGATTAAAGCGATTATTAACCCATTGAAACGAGGTTTTTCTTCAAGATCAAAGACGAAAATTACTCTCAGAGGCTCAAATGATTCCTATTGCTCTTAGGTCCTTGGAACCCCGCTTGTGGGGATTGCTTTTATTTCTCATTATGTGTTATATTAAAAATAAATTCAGCTTCATAATGTAATGTAGCTGAGACATGAGGACGGATAAAACATCGTCTTGTTTGGCGGGATATTATTGTAGCAGAAAGGAGTTTGGCTTACACGTTTGACTCCGTGTAAATCACATAAATGAGTATGTGCAAAATTTTCTCATATTGCAAAGCATTTCTTCTAAAATACAAGCTAATCTTTACATTTTATATTATAATATGCCTCATAATTAGCATAATATCCATTATCACACCAATAATTACTGGAAAGTTTATTGACAGATTGGTATCGGCTCAGAGCTCTGAATTTATCATTCATTTTTGCCTTATTTTGATTAGTGTTAGCATTTTAAATTTTTCTCTTGGGTATATAAACAATCTTATTTACATTAAGCTTCAAACAAAAGCAAGTTTTGATTTGAACAGAAACGTCTTAAAACATATGCAAAAAGTATCATTAAGCTATATTAACAAGCAAGAAAAAGTCTATTTAACTCAACGTATCAATCACGATTCAAACACAGTAATTAGCTTTTGTATTAATGTTCTACAATATGTGGTTATAAATTTATGCAAGATTATCGTTCCAATGACGATGATTTGTCGTTTTGATTATAGAATATCTATAGTTATTGTTGTCATGATGGGCATATATTTCTTGTCGTATACTCTACTGAAGGATCCGTTATTTTCAAATGCACTTCGTTTAAAAGAGAATCAAGCAAAGTTATTTTCTAAATTGAACGAGCAAATGGAACAGGTTAAATTTATTAAAACAAATGGATTAGTCTCAGTTTTTATTGATCGTTTAAATCCAGACTTTGCTAGCGTTTTAAAAAGTGCAGTAAGATATCAAAAAATAAATTCCGCTTATTCTGGCTTGGATGTTTTGTTCTTTTTAATAATGCAAGCATCAACATTCTTATTTGCGGGATCGGGGGTAGTGCAAGGCAAAATTTCCATTGGAGAATTTACGATAATTAACAGCTTTTCCTCTATTATCTTCTCTTCAATTACTTACTTTTTCAATTTGGGCAAGAACATTCAAGACACTGCTGTTGCATATAAGCGATTAACTGAATTGGGCTCATTAGAAGATGAGACAAATGGGTCTATTGTTCTAGAAAAAATTGAAAAAATCGTTTTAGACGAAGTCTCCTTTTCACATGGTACAAAGACTATTCTTTCCCAACTTTGTTATTCATTTGAAATTGGGAATATATATTCTATTACCGGTTCAAATGGTACTGGTAAAACTACTCTTGTTGATTTAGTTATAGGTCTATTTATAGATGACTATGCTGGTAAAATATCTTATAACGACATACCCATTAACAAAATCGACATGTATTACGCCCGTCAATTATCTATTGGTGTTGCGGAACAAGAGCCGGTCCTTCTAAGCGATACAATTTTGAATTATTTAGCTATCTCCAACCCAATAGTGGATGAGACACTTTTGCATCGGTTGATTACTAATTTAGGATTGAGTGATTTTTTTGCTACACTTCCAGGTGGTCTTAATTATAGAATTGATGAAAAATCCACCAATTTATCTGGTGGCGAAAAGCAAAAACTGGCACTCTTGCGAACGTTATTAAAGAAACCAAATGTTTTGATATTGGATGAGCCAACATCTGCGTTGGACAAAAAATCCGCAACAGCATTATTGCACTATTTACAGGAAATAAAAAAAGATTCAATTATTCTTTTAATAACACATGATCCCACAATTATTGAGGGCAGCGACTATGAATTACATTTATAGCAATCTCATAATTACTGCACATAGCCGCAAGAAGAAAACCATCCGAGGAAATTGGATTGGCAGACATTGTAGACGGCCTGCTTGATTGCAGCTGGAAGATCTTCCATGCAATGAACCTTTGCTTTGCGAAGAAGCGCTTTGAGCTTTGACTAGAGTTCTCAGCGTTGGTTAAAGCCTTAGCCTCTTTATCCAGCAAGCCATTGATGGTTTCCTCAACACTGTTTCGCACAAGCTCCTTCAATTCCTGCTTTATCATTCCCTCGTTTAATTGTATAATCTTATTGGTGGACATTGTGTGTCGCCTCATTTAGTAAAGATTTGTTTCGCAACTTTTACTTTACCAAACGGCGGCACTCATGTCCTCCTTTTTTTCGTGTCTATTTCTTTTTGCGTAACTTATTGTACCTTATCATCCCAAGGGGGCCTCCATCTTGACATACTCTTTCACCATTTACCAACGAAAAAAGAAGATGGAGAATAATATATGATTTTTTTACAAAAAAATTTGGAAATTTGGGGCAAAACGGCCTTTGGCAGTCGTGATAGTAGTGAGAAGAAAAACAACGCTGTTTTGCTGGAGGTGAATTGTCTGAACGAGAAAACCCCCGAAACCGGCTTAGAGCATCAGTTCGACGCCTATTGTAAGAAGCTTCTGAAAAACGAAGCCCGCGACGGCTACAAGGAAGAACAGCGCAGGTGGGATGATGAAACGCCCATCTCCGACCTTTCGGAGCAAGAATTGTCCCAACTTCAAGAAATGGACGAATATCCTTCGGATTTACATCACTTTCTTGTGATGGGTGAAGCAGTGCATGTTCGGGATGAACTGTTAGGTTCGGCGTTGGACGCGCTGCCTGAGCATAAGCGGCTGATTACGCTGATGGCGTATTGCCTCAACTTGCCAGATGTGAAAATCAGCACTTTGCTGAATGTAGGGCGCAGGGCCGTACAGTATCAGCGGCTTCAATCCCTCAAGGAAATCAAACGGCACATGGAGGAACACAAAGATGACGAATAGGCAAAATCCCCGACCTCAAAGAAAAGTACCATTCCCGGTCATTGTTTTGGCGACAAAGGGCGATATAGAGGCGATATGCTTCATCCTGCGCCATTACGACGGCTACATTCGGACGCTTTCCACCAAGCGTTATTATGACCCCTTTGGCTATTCCCATGCGGTAGTGGATGAAAACATCCGCCGCCGTCTGGAAACCAAGCTGATTACCAAGATACTGACCTTTAAGATAGCCTCATAGCCCCTGCATCGTGCCGTGGGACGCTTGCTCTCATGCGTCCCACGGCTTGGCTGCCGCTCTCTCCAAGCCCATTGCGGTGGGTTTGGAGAGGCCGACAGGCTCATTACCCCCTACGCACCTTGAAAACCGCATACTTGGTGGCAAGACACACAAACCGTCCATCAGCGCATACGCCATGACCCCCTGCGGGCCTCACAGCCTGTAAATGCGATAATATCAAAGGGCCGAGCGAGAATATGCGCTGCACCCACTCGCCTCGGCAGGCGGGCGCATAGGGCGAATAATGATACTCCCGCGTAGCTGAGGTTCATTCCCAAGGCGCGGCCCGGAGCTTATCGGGGTGGTGAAAGCCCAGTGCGGCGCTGCCAGCGCCGGTCTTGGCCATTTTTTCTTAAAACTATGTACTGACTCGTTATATGGCCACTTTCGTATGGCCTATCATTTTATTGAAAAATTAAGGGGTATATACATGAAACGAGTATTAGCACTCTACAAAACTAACACAAAGCCATTCTTATGCAGTCAAGACATACCAAAGCAGCGCGCTGCCTGCCACGATGAAGCAAAGCGGCAAAGGTGGAGCATCGTAAACGAAATAGAAGAAACAGGCACAGACGGATTTTCTCTTAGACAAGATACGCTTGCCCGTATCAAGAAATCTGCCGAGCTGAAGGAGTTCGATATTCTTTTAGTCCATAATATCGAATGTGTCGGAGTGCTCAATCTGGCTAAAATAGATTTTATTGAATGGCTGAATAGCAAAGGCATACTTGTATGGAGCGTTTCTCAGCACGGACAGCCCCCGTTGGACTTAGCGCATAGATATGCAGAGTTTTGGGCGCGAATGCGGCCATAAAGCATCATCACAATATGGATGGTTTCCGGCGTAACCCAAAGGGGACTTTCGCTACCGATATTCCACAGGAGATAAAAATGAGAGATTTACTTTATTCCCAAAAGCCCGTTATAAAGTCAACAATATGCGATGTAAAAATAACTATTCAGTTCAGCAATCAGGAAACGCAAGGGCTTCGGGAAAGCATCGTAAGCGCCCTGACCGTTTCATATGAGCAACGTATTCAAGGCCAGCTCAGCCAGTTGCTTGCTTCTTTAGAGCCAGAGCAGATCGCTTTATGATTACAACTGCACGATTAAACGAAATACGGGCAGTTATACATGAAATGCTTTTGCACGTTTGCATTGATAGCATGGTTGCCATACAATAGCTGTAGCACCTTGACAGCCGAATACTCTATCAGCGTAATCTCGTGCAGAAAAAAGCACGGGAGGTAATGACAAATGAAACGAGTATACACACTATACAGAGTGTCCACAAAACAGCAGGTAGACAAAGCGAAAAATGATATTCCCATGCAGCGGATCGAATGCCGCGAATTTGCGCAGAAGCAAGGCTGGGAAATCGTCAAAGAATTAGAAGAAAAAGGCGTATCGGGCTTCAAGGTGTCCGCCGCTGACCGCGATGCAATACAGGATTTGAAAGAAGCCGCAGAAAAAAAGAAATTTGATGTGCTTTTAGTCTATATGTTTGACCGTATCGGGCGCATTGATGATGAAACCCCATTTGTGGTGGAATGGTTCTGTAAACACGGTATAGAGGTCTGGAGCGTCGAAGAAGGCGAACAACGCTTTGACAGCCACGTTGATAAGCTTACAAACTATATCCGCTTTTGGCAGGCGTCCGGCGAGAGCGGAAAAACGTCTATGCGCATTAAAACCCGTATCCATCAGCTTCGGATAGAAGGCGCATATACAGGCGGGCCAGTGCCCTATGGCTATTGTTTAGAGCAGAAGGGACGCCTAAACAGAAAAGGACAGCCTATACCCGATTTTGCGATAGAACCGCATGAAGCCGAGATAGTGCGCGAGATTTTTAGAAAGACGCTTTGCGATGGCTATGGTTCTCATCGAATGGCGCAGTATTTGAACAACCGGGGTCTCCGTACTCATGGCGGTGCGCGCTTCCATTCTATCGCCATCATCCGTATACTGCGGCAAAAGTTTTACTGCGGCTACATAGATGACGAAACCTCAGAGGGATTGCAAAACCTCAAAATAATAGACCTGGACGTTTTTAATCAAGTGCAATCTATTCTAGATCAACGAGCGGAAAAGGATACGGAAAAACGCCAAATTGCGCTACGCACACAGGGAGAGGCAATGCTTTCCGGCAATATCTTCTGCGCCCATTGCGGCGGAAGATTGAATGTGATCCGATACAAAGACCATTACACACGCAAGGACGGTTCAGAATACTCCGTAAACCAGATAAAATATGCCTGCTATCATAAAAGCCGAAAGCTATGTGATTGTGAGGGGCAGACTACATACCTTGCGGAACGGGTGGACGAAATCGTGTCCCAAGTGATAAGGCAGCTTTTCGCTACCATGAAGGGCGCACCCCAGCAGGAACGACTGGAAGCCACCTTAAAGCATCAAATCGCCTCTAACCGGGCGCAGCAAAAGAAGATAAACCATGAGCTGGAAAAGCGCCGCAGCAGGCTTGGAAAGCTGCAAGAGGAAATTGCAAATGCGTTATCCGGAGAAAGCATCTATTCCCCAGAGGATGTAGCTCAAGCTATCTCAAAAATAAAAGAGGGCATTTCCGCCTTAGAGCAGCAATTATACGATTTAGAGAATGACGCCTTTAAGCAGCGACGGGCAATGCAAATGATTACTCCTTCCTACAACCAATTCAAAAGTTGGGCGGAAGAATTTGAACAAGCGTCAATCGAACAAAAAAAGATGATTGCTTGCCAGCTATTTAAGAAAATCGAGGTAGGACGCGAGTACAATGTCACGTTTGAACTCAATATGACCTATCAGCAGTTTTGCTCAGAATGGGATGGTTTAGCAACAATCTTTGAACAGCAAGACTTGATAGCACAGTAAACGGGAGCTTTTCTTTGTGTTCAGTGTCATTCCTCTCTTTTCAGCATAAAGGCGATACGTCATCGTTCAGATTATGCGCTCACAGATATTTACACCCGGTGCGGGCATTTCGGTATGTGAGCGCAACATCGGTAGAGCATGCGGCTGTTAACCGCAGTGTCGTTGGTTCGAGTCCAACAGGGGGAGCCAGAAAAGCCCGAAAGCACAGCGCTTTCGGGCTTTCAATTTTACAGCCGCATAGTCTTTGAACCTGCTTTAATTTAATATTCCGCCATTGCAAGCGGAGAAAAGCCGTAATTTTAGGCTACTGTTTACCGGAAAAATCAACGATTAAATATGCACTCGGATTGCACTGGCAGAAAAGCCGTTGAAGCTTTATGCAAACGGCTTTTTTCTATACCATAACACTGCTCTTGACAAAAGCGCAGAAAAGGCGTAATGTGCTTTCGGTAAATAGTGTTGATTCGCGCGGCGGAACCCGCGCAGGAAAGGATGTCCCCCCTATGCTGTTGTTCATTTATATTACGAACCGCGTAGCAACCGTCTCTCCCATTCTGCAAAAAATGGCGGAACGCGGGATTCATGGCGCCACGATGGTGGACTGTGAAGGAATGCTGCAAACGCTTGCGGCTGATTCGATTGAACCGCCGCCGTTTTTCGGCTCTCTGCGCAAATTTATCAACCCGGATCATGAGCCCGGGAAAATGCTTTTTGCCGTGCTTCGGGAGGAGCAGATCGGCGTTGCAAAGTCCTGCATACACGATGTGTGCGGCAGCCTCGACAGGCCGAACGCCGGTATCATGTTCACCGTGCCTGTGACAAGCGTAGAAGGAGTCGAATAACCAATATGCAAATCATTCTATGTATTGCGGCCGCGATGATCTGCGGTCTGCTGTTGACGCGCGTTGTCAAGCCGGTTCACCTGCCGAACGTAACGGGGTATCTCATCGCCGGTCTCATCATCGGCCCATATTGCCTTGGCATTTTTCAAGAGAGCGACGCGGCTGTCACCGATGTGCTTACGGACGTAGCGCTTGGTTTTATTGCTTTTTCTATCGGCGGTGAATTCCGGATCAGCCACATCAAGCAGGTCGGCACAAGCTCCATTACCATTACATTCTTTCAAGCGTGCCTCGCTACGCTGCTCGTCGACGCCGCGCTCCTTGCTTGCGGCTTCCCCGCCCCGCTCTCACTCGCACTTGGCGCAATCGCTGCCGCTACCGCTCCGGCCGCAACGCTGATGGTCGTCAGGCAGTATCACGCAAAAGGTGAAGTGACATCGACGCTGCTCCCTGTTGTCGCGATGGATGACGCCGTAGGGCTGATGCTGTTCTCCATCTCCCTTCCCATCTCGCAGGCACTTGCTTCAAACGCAGCGCTGACCGTAACGTCCATGCTGCTGCAGCCATTGCTTGAGATCGTGTTTTCGCTTGCAGTCGGCGCCGGCATTGGTCTACTCATCGCCTTGGCCATGCGATTCTTTCACTCCAAGGTGAACAGGATCAGCGTAGCGGTCGCCGCAGTGCTGCTCGGTTCCGCACTTGCTTCTATTTGGAACCTGTCCTCTCTGCTGCTCTGTATGGCCATCGGTGCGGTCCTTGTCAATCTGCGCAAGGACGCGGATGAGCTGCTTGAAATCACGGATGCGTGGACACCGCCGCTGTTTATGCTGTTCTTTGTACTTTCGGGAGCCGAGCTGGATCTTGCAGTTGTTCCTACTGTCGGGCTTTTGGGCGTTGTCTATATGGTAGCTCGTAGTTTGGGAAAATACTTCGGTTCTTTCCTTGGCGCAACCATTGCCAAGTCTTCGCCGAATATCCGCAAGTATCTTGGCTTAACGCTTCTGCCGCAAGCCGGTGTTGCGATCGGCATGGCGCAAGTCGCCTTGAATGCCCTTCCGGAATACGGCACTCAGATCCAGGCGGTCGTGCTGACGGCGACGCTGATTTATGAACTGATCGGACCGGTCATTACAAAATTAGCGCTGACCGCAGCTGGCGAGATTCAGGATTCAAAGAAATCCAAGGCAAAAACGGAACAAAGCGCCGGTGGTGCGAAGTAGAGTATAAGGCAGCCGAGTATATCGGCTGCCTTTTTACTGCCGAATCACAGCTTGTCATTCATCATCGGACTGCCATACTGAATAACATATCTTTAACTTGCTCGTATTGACGGGCGCTGTCAAAATGTCGGAGCGCGTTGTGCGCGAGATGTTCGGGCTGTAATAACCATTCCTTAAAGCAAGAAAAATATAATATTTCAGGAATATAATCCTCAAATCCGTTGACTTAGTGAATGAATCGGGAGTATAATGCAGATAATAATGTTATAGGAGGTGGAACATGATACATCGAATAGCGCGTCCCGAGTATCTTGACTGGTTGGTAAGATGGAAGGAAAAGCAAATCATAAAGGTTGTTTCGGGCGTAAGAAGATGCGGGAAGTCCACCCTGTTTGAAATATACCGCGACTATCTGTCAGCAAACGGTGTTGAAGATAGTCAGTTCATTGTGTTGAATTTCGAGGATATAGAGTTTGAGTTTATCGATAATTATAAAATACTCTATCGATACATCGCCGAGCGTTTGCGGCCCGATAAAATGAACTACATCTTCCTTGATGAGATACAACACGTTGACGAATATGAAAAAGCGGTTGACAGCCTGTTCCTTAAAGAAAACTGCGACGTTTATATAACGGGCTCCAACGCCTACTTTCTTTCGGGAGAATTGGCAACGATGCTTTCCGGCAGATATGTGGAGCTTCAAATGCTTCCGTTATCGTTCCGCGAGTTTAGCACGGGATTAAAGGGTACGCAAAGAGAAGGACTGTCAAACGCCGAAAAATTCAACCAATATATCGAGCTGAGTTCCTTTCCCTATGTGCTTCGCTTTGAACTGAATAAGCGTGAGGCACGGGAATATATGCAAGGGCTGTATGATACCGTATTGCTCAACGACGTTGTGAAGCGCAAAAAAATTGCAGATGTCGGCATGCTAAAAAACGTGGCAAAGTTCATGCTCCACAACATCGGCAACAAGGCTTCTTCCACCAATATAGCCAACACCATGAAATCGGCCGGAAAGGGAGTGGATCAAAAAACCGTAGACAGGTATTTGGACGGTTTGAAGGAGGCGCTTCTGCTATATGAAGCAACGCGCTTCAACATTAAAGGGAAACAGTTTTTAACAACGCAAAGCAAGTATTATTGCGTTGACATGGGGCTGCGGAATATGCTTGTGCGGGGCAAGGACAGCGATATAGGACATATTCTTGAAAATGTCGTGTACCTCGAGCTGATACGGCGCGGATACGAAGTATTTGTAGGAGCGATAGACGACGGCGAAGTGGATTTTGTAGCAAAAACAGATGACGGGCAGTATCTTTACTACCAAGTTGCAGCGTCTACGCTCGACCCAAACACGCTAAAGCGAGAGCTTGCCCCATTCAAGCGTATAGCGGATAATTACCCTAAAACGCTGCTTACACTTGATGAAGTGTTTTCCACAGCAGACTATGAGGGAATACAAAAGCGCAACGTATTGGACTGGCTGTTAGATGAATAATTAAAAAGAAAACCACAAAGCTTCCGAGCAATCGGGAGCTTTATTTATTTGATTGGAGGGAAAACGAATTGGAAGTGAAAATCAACCGTGAAATACGGGACTATCAGGAAAGCATATTCTTCTGGCTGAACCTGCGTCAGCTCGTTTTTTCTATCCTCGCCACTGGCGTAGCCGTCGGTATCTACTTTGGGCTGAACAATATCCTCGGAAGGCTCTTTCTATTATTCACAATTATTTTAATATGCACAGGCCCGTTGATGGTATAAAATATAATAGATAATTGTCTGCAATATGCTTGTACTGTCGAAAGGATATCCGATGTATCGCTTTATTGCCATCCTTCTCATTTCAGCGCTGCTTCTGACAGGCTGTGCAAAAGCTGAGACGGATTCATACATACAGGTCATAGTGCCTGAGGGCGGCGGCTACGAGGCGGCAGTCACTCCCAAGCCGATGGCTTCTGCGCCCACCGCATCTCTACCTTTGATACCCTCAGAAGCCCCTGAGGCCCCTTTCACACCGCAGCCAACAGCCTTGCCCATCCAGACAGCAAAGCCTGTTCCCTCCTTTACTGCGGCCCCTACGGCAGCGCCTACGGTTATTTTAACAGCGTCTGATGACGACTACAACTCGGGCATACTTGAGCTTGTCAACCAATACAGGCAGCAGGCGGGGCTGAACACGCTTAAATACTCGAGCAAACTGCAAAAAGCCGCGGATATTCGCGCCCGTGAGATCGTAACTCTTTTCGATCACACCCGGCCAAATGGCGCCAACTGCTCCACCGCCGTCACCGACGACGGTATAAGCTTCAGCGCATTTGGCGAAAACATATTTATGTGCAGCGGAGTGTCCAATGTTACATCAAAACTGATATTTGATGCCTGGATAGACTCTCCCAGCCACAGGGAAAACATTCTCAGGGAAGGCTTTACGGATATGTGTATAGGCATATATTCCGTTGGCGGCTCCACATACGCCGTTCAGCTGTTCGGCGCCGGCCTTTCCTGATGTATCGATATCATTCAGAAGGATTTTTTACAGGAGGCATTGTTTATGCAAAAAACCACCAAGGCCATCGCCTTTGCCATGGCGCTTACGCTCGTCATGGCAATGCTTCCCGCCTTCGCCGCGGTATTCCACAGCGACGTGCGGGTAAAGCTCTCCATAGGCAGCGGCAGGTCATTTACATTCACCCCAGTAGGCGAATACACGCTGAAGGAAGCCGATAAGGGCGTGGGGACCGATGAGCTTACCGTTGAGGCGGTAGGCAGCCGGGTATCCATAAAGCTGGGGGACAAGACCTACACCGGCCCCTCCCTTACGCTGCTTTCAAAGAACTACGGCCAGACCACCGACTATATCAGGCTCAAGAACGCAGAATACGGCACCTGCACCTACCTCGGCAACATGACCTTTGACGTGTACGAGGGCAGCATACGCGCCATAAACACGCTGCCCATCGAGCAGTACCTTTACGGCGTAGTGCCCCATGAAATGAGCAATTCCTTCCCGGTGGAGGCCCTTAAGTCACAGGCTGTATGCGCCCGCGGCTATGCCGTCGCCCGCTGCTCAAGGTATGCCGCGAGCCGCTCATACGACCTTGTGGATACCTCCAAGGATCAGGTATACCGGGGCTACGCCAGCAAAAATACCCGCGCCATAGCGGCGGTTGACGCCACTAAGGGGCAGGTGCTGGTATACGACGGCGACATAATCGAGGCCTTCTACTCCGCCTCCAACGGCGGGCAGACCGAGCGCACCGGCAACGTATGGGAAAACGACCTCCCCTACTACACCCATGCCGACGACGTGTATGACCTGCTCAACAAGTCCAGCCTTGAAGAGAAGTCCTTTATTCCCGATGCATACGACGAGACGACAGAAAAGCTCATGGACAGCTCTGTCCTCACGGCTATAAAAAAGGCCGCCTATGCCGCCGCCGGGCAGGAGGTTGAGCTGCTCTCCACCGTAAAGGTTCTGGCCAAGGATCCCAGCGCCGAAAACGACCCGGAGCAGCGCTGCTACACTAACGTCGAGTTAACCCTGATGGTAGCGCCCAGGAACAACCCGGAGCAGGCAGGCCAGGTTACATTCACGCTGCCATTTGAGGAGCTCAGCTTCGGCAGCTATGAGAACACGCTGGGCCAGATAGGCGCGAAGAAACGAAACCTCCGCATGTACGGCGCGGAGCGCGGCGAATACCATACCGCAGAAAACCAATACTCAGGGTGGTTCCTCACCCAGCGCCGATACGGCCACGGGGTAGGTCTCTCACAGCGCAGCGCGCAGGAGCGCGCCCGTGCCGGTCAGAAGTACGAGGACATACTTGCCTTCTATTATAAAGACACGGCGCTGTACACCGTGGGCACCTACGACACCGCCCCCAGGATAAAGGCCAGCGGCTGCAAGGTCCATTCATGGGGCATAAGTGAGATAAAGCCCGGCACCACTGCGGAAAAGCTGCTGGGCAAGCTGCAATCCGACGGCGCACTCTCCATAATCGACAAGAAGGGCGCAAAGAAGGAAGGTACGCTGTGTACCGGCGATTCCGTCCGCAATACCTATGACAACGGCCTCGCCATATTCGACCTGCCAATAGTGATATACGGCGATGTGGACGGCAACGGCAAAATAGACAAGGACGACATAACCGCCCTGCAAAAGCACCTGATAAGGTCCTCCATACTTGGCGGCCCGTACCTCAGGGCGGCAGACGTAAACCACGATGAAACGGTGGATATAATGGATATGATACGGCTGATACAGTACGTATCCGACGATGCAAAGATAACTCAGGAGGATTAAAAAATGAAGACTTCCATTACATATAAGCGGGTCCTGTCTCTTGTTGCCATGCTGCTTTTAGTAGCGCTCCCCGCCATGGCGTTCGCCGCTCCCGAGCTTACCGCTACGGCGGACAAGACCTCCGTCACCGCCGGCGACACCGTCGTGGTGACTGTCACCCTTGCCGGCAAAAAGCTTTCCGCCGCCGAGGGCGAATTCTCCTACGACCCCTCCCTCCTCACCTTCACCGAGGGAGACGGCGGCGCGTCAGACGGGCGCATAGCGCTGGTCTCCGCCGAGAAGGACGGCGCTTCCTCCCTTTCCGCCCGCATAACCTTTACAGCTGCCGGCGCGGGAGAGGCCAAGGTGGATTTCAACATAACCAAGGCTCTCAGCTACAGCGGCGAGGATCAGGGAGCAGCTGCAGCCTCAGTTACCGTATCTATAGCGGCCGCTCCCGCAGCTGCCCAGGCCGCCGCCCCCGACTACGCCACCGAGGGCATACTTGCCGAGGGCATAACCGATGAGGGCGGCCAGCAGATGTACATCTGGACCAATCTCGAAAACGTGACCATACCATCCAAGTATTCTGAGACAACGGTGGATTACAAGGGACAGACCGTGCCCGCCGTATCCGTTCAGGATTCCGACGCGCCCACCCTCCTCTACCTCTCCAATGCTTCGGGTGAAAATGGAGGCTACTACATATATGACGCCGCTAAGAGCTCTCTGTACAGGTATCAGACGATAAGCTCCACCTCCCGCTCCTACATTATGCTGGAGCCGGACGGCTCCGTGCCGCTGCCCGATGGCTTTACCGAGACCACCATAACCATTGACGACAAGCAGGTCAAGGCATGGGCGGGACAGGATGCACAGGGTACCGTGTACCTGATATACGGCCGCAATCCCGACGGCGAGGTGGGCTACTATGTATACAGCGAGGCTGACAAATCCATACAGCGCTACGCCGTAATGCCCGCAAGGCCCGTAAGCCCCCAGCTGCCCGCGGAGGCCGCGCCTACTCCCGGCGTAGAGGAGCCTGCGGAGCAGCCCGAAAACGGCAGTAGCACCGGCATAGACCCCATCATTTTCTACGCGGCCTGCGGCGCGGCAGCCCTGCTGCTTATCGCCCTCATAGCGGTGATAGTAAAGCACTCCAACGAGGAAAAGCAGCGCAGGGAGCGCCTTGCCAGGCGGCGTGCCCAGCGGGAAAAAGAACGTTCGGAGGCCAAGGCCAGCGTTGAGGAATAACCGATAATTATAAAGCGTCCTGTATGCTGCATATTGCAGCATACAGGACGCTTGCTTTTTGCGTATGCGTCTATGCCTGAGGCCGTTCTGACGTCCTTATATTATTCCTCTTCCTCTTCCTCGGGCAGGGTGGCATTGTGGTATACGTCCTGAACGTCGTCATCGTCGTCGAAGCGTTCCAGCATCTTCTCGATCTTCTCCACAAGTTCTTCGTCCTTAGTGGCGTCCACGGTATTCTGAGGGAACATGCCTATCTCGGCGGAGAGGAAGCTGAGACCCTTTGCCTCAAGCGCTTCTCTTACCACTGAGAAGTCGGTGGGCGCGGTGTATATCTCATACACGTCGTCCAAAGCGTTGAAATCTTCAGCGCCAGCGTCAAGAGCTTCCATCATGAGCTCGTCCTCATCTATGGAAGCGCTGCGCTCTACCACTATGAGACCCTTCTTGTCGAACATCCAGCTTACACAGCCGGTGGCGCCCATGCTGCCGCCGCTCTTGTCGAATATATGGCGTATCTCGGAGGCGGTGCGGTTACGGTTGTCGGTAACGACTTCTACGATTATTGCTGTACCGCCGGGGCCGTATCCCTCGTAGGTGATCTCCTCGTAGTTTACGCTGCCCATTTCGCCCGCGGCCTTCTTTATGGAGCGGGAAATGTTGTCGTTAGGCATATTGTTAGCCTTCGCCTTGGCTATGACGTCCCTCAGCTTGGAGTTGTTGTTGGGGTCGCTTCCGCCCTCTTTAACGGCTATGGCGATCTCTCGGCCTATCTTTGTAAAAATCTTGCCGCGCGCGTTATCTGCTTTTTCTTTTTTATTTTTGATATTGGCCCATTTGGAATGTCCTGACATAGTAGGTTTCTCCTCCTAAATAAATCAACGTCTCATTATAGCACCATATACGGGGATTATTCAAGTATTCTGCGCTATCTCATCGTATTTTTGCTTTAACTTTTGCATATCCTCCCATGCCTCCCTCTTCTTGGATTCGTCTCTCAGCAGCGCGGCAGGATGGTATGTAGGCAGTATCCACACTCCCTTCTTTTCTTTCCACACTCCCCTGTCTCTCGTTATCCTTACATTCGGATCGTAAATGTACTTCGCCGCAGTAGCGCCAAGACATACGATTATCTTAGGCCGTATAAGGGCGAACTGCGCTCTTAAATAGGGCAGGCATGCGTCGGCCTCGCTCTCCTCCGGGGTACGGTTGTTTGGCGGGCGGCACTTGACTACGTTGGCGATGTATACTTCCTCCCGCCTGAACCCTATTGCGCCTATCATCTTATCTAACAGCTGCCCCGCCCTGCCAACGAAAGGACGGCCGGACAGATCCTCATCCCGCCCAGGCCCCTCGCCTATGAACATTATAGTGGCTTTAGGGTCGCCTTCACCTATCACTATATTGGTGCGCTGCTCGCAAAGTCTGCATTTTTGACAGCCGTTGATTTCGGAATAAAGCTCTTTCCAATAGTACTTTGTCATATCCAGCCCTCTTATTATAAAAGTTATAAAAGTGAGTTTTAACTATCTTAAATGGATCCCGCATTATAATTTAGAAATATTTACATCTTTTGAAGCGAAGTAATGGTTTACAGTTCATTTTACACCACTGAGCAACAATAACACAAATAAAACTGCCCGATTTTTGAAATCCACCTATAATTTCAATTGCAAAGGCAGAGGAAATACTATATAATTAAAAATTATAGGTGGAATGGATATTAGTTTTAATCATCTTAGCACTTTAACCGTAAACAGGCAATACGGGAACAAATAATTCCCCGTTGGCTTTTGCGGATACAATACAACCAGGAGGAACAAACAACAACAATGCCGGCCGATCTGGATCTTTACAGCATATTCTGTACCGTCGCCCGCTGCGGCAGTCTCTCACATGCTGCAAGGGAGCTTTACGTGAGCCAGCCTGCCATCAGCCAGTCCATGCACAGGTTAGAGTACATGCTGGGCTGCACTCTCTTTACCCGCACCAGCCGTGGCATAACCCTGACAAGCGAAGGACGTATGCTTTACAGCTATGCCGATAAGGCAATAAGTCTCATATCAGCGGCCGAGGACAAGCTGAACCGCATGCGCACATTGCAGTCAGGCGGCCTTATGATAGGCGCCAGCGACACTCTGTGCCAGTTTTTCCTGCTGCCCTACCTTGAAAAGTTCCATACAGAATATCCCGAGGTACAGCTTCAGGTCACAAACCGTACTACCCCTGACACCGTCGAACTGCTCAAGGTCGGCAAGGTAGATATAGCCCTCGTCAACCTGCCGGTAGTAGACAGCGCCCTCTGCGTCCGCGATGTTCTCAAGGTACACGACGTATTCGTAGCTTCTGACAGGTTCGCCCACCTCAAGGGCCATAAGGTCACCATGGCCGAGCTGGCCCGCGAGCCTCTGGTGCTCCTTGAGCAGGCTTCCAACTCCAGAAAATATCTGGACGACTTTGCCTCCGTCTGTAGTGTGACGCTGCACCCCGAGATAGAGTTGGGCGCTCACAGCCTGCTGGTAAACTTCGCCAAAATAGGCCTTGGCATAGCGTGCGTCACTTATGAATTCGCCAGCGAAGCCATAAACAGCGGAGAGCTGTTCAAGATAGACCTTGCAGAGCCCATGCCTTCAAGAGGCATAGGACTTATCTCTCTGGAGGGCGTACCTCTTTCCGCAGCCGCGGAGAGGTTCATCAATATCGTGATGGAAAACCGGAACGTTCAGGCCTAGCACCAGGTATATTATGGAATCAAGACAGCCGAGCAACAATCATGGAAATACCGGAAAAAAGGGAAAGCACTCGCTGCTTTCCCTTTATGGATATACGCTCTGCCTGCTGCTGTTGGGCGCGGTAGTATTTGGCCTCACATACAGTGCGGGCGGCGCAAATGTATTAAAAGACGAGGAGCTGCGCAAAGCTGAAGAGGAAGCAGCGGCAATAGAAGCCGCCAAACCTACCCCTACTCCCCGTGCAGTCTCCACCGCCACTGCGGGCAGGCTTATCCCCTTCCTCGAAAACAGCCTGTGGGGATACAAGAACACATCGGGCGAGATAGTCATACTCCCCGCCTTTTCCGCCGCAAACGAATTTGACGGCAACGTAGCCTTTGCCGCAAAGGACGGCCTGTACGGCTTGATTGACAGATCAGGCGCGTGGATAGCCGAGCCGGCATGGTCGTCGGTATCCGACTTTGCGGAGGGTATGGCAGCGGTTGAAAAGGACGGCAAGTGGGGTTATATTGACGCTTCCGGCAATATAAAGATAGACTATAGCTACAGGGAGGCCGGCCCCTTCGGCTGCGGGCGGGCCGCCGTCCGCACAGCCTCCAGCTTCGGCTACATTGACGTTATGGGCAACATTGCCATATCCGAAAAATGGTCCTCCGCCAATGTATTCTCAAATGACCTCGCCTTCGTCTCTCTGTCCTCCAAGAACTATATAATCGACAAGGTGGGCAAGGCGCTCATAACCCTCAACGCCGGCTCTTCAGGCGAAGGCTATAAAGAAGACTTTGCCCTGATAACCGACAGCGGCGGCTGCTATTATATAAACAAATACGGCAAGAGCGCTTTCAAAAAGACATACTCCGCCGCAAGGCCCTTTTCGGGAGGATATGCGGCTGTGCGCATCGACGGGCAGTGGGGCTTCATAAATACCGGCGGCGCCACGCTCATAGCTCCTCAATACGCTGACGTCCACTCGTTTTCCGGGGGTTACGCGGCAGTGCAGAACAGCGAAGGGCTATGGGGCTATATAGACCCCTACGGCGAGCTTAAAATCGACTACCGGTACTCTGACGCCGGTGATTTCAAAGACGGCTTTGCGGTATCCATGAAGGATGGAAGCTGGTACATAGTAGACAAGAGCGGCAGCGAGGCGCTGCTGTATTAAAAAAGCGGCGAAAGCCGCTTTCAGAGTGTCAAAAAAGTGGCTGAATGCCACTTTTTTGAGTTTTACGGGTTTTGCCTCTCGCATTCGCTCCCGGGCGGCAAAATCCGCAAAGTACGAAAACCTCTGGGTTTTCATCCGTTCTGACGCACATGTCGTCAGAGCCGGATTAAACATAAGGGGCTGCGGCCCCTTATCAACCCTGGGGTTTTTTGACAGACTGAAAGCGGCGAAAGCTGCTTTTTAGTTTTGGTTTGCTATGTATGCTTCCTCTGAAGTCCTTCCGCCATATACGCCCAGCAGCCAGTCCTCATCTCCGACCTGCACGTCTATCTCCTCATTGTCGATGTCCTTTATCCTGAGCTTCACCACGGCGGTCATTTCCTCCAGTCTGCCTGTCACCTCGCTCTCGTACGCGGGCCAGTATACCTGCAGGCGTATCTCGTCCTCCGTGCCATAGACGATTGGCGTAAGGGCTTTTTCCACGTATCCGGCTCCACGGCCCACGGTATCCCATTTGCCGTATTCAAATTGCAGCAGGCCCTTTTTGCTCACGGTAAACGCGGCGTAGCGCTGATCTCCTCCGTTCCAGTAGCCGTATATCTTTTCCCACAATCCTCTTACGTCGTCCGCCTGGGCAGGGCTTTGATTTGATTCCCCAGCCTCCGGCGCTTCCTCAGCAGTTTCGGGTTGTACCTTTTCTTCGGGCGCTGCTGTACCAAAGGGCGCAGTAACCGTAACGTCTATTGCCGAATCCTCCTGCCCAGCACAGCCCGCCCAAAGGAGCAGCGCAAAAACAGCCGTTATAATGATGATCCCCGTGCCCTTCTTCATTGTATCCTCCAATCAAAGCTATATATCAACTAAAGCATACCCTATTATGTGCAGCTTTGGAATACCCGCAGGGGTTTTTCAGCAAAATATTTGTTTCGCCCGTGTAAAATACCCTTGCCAAACACCTTTCCTTGTGTTAGAATAGCAATGTTTGATTTTAGCATATATGCTTACTGTCGGTAAGGAGGTGTAAATACATGAGTAAGTTCTGTGAAGTTTGCAACAAGGGTGTTATGTCCGGTAATCGCGTAAGCCATTCCAACAGAAAGACCCCCCATGCCTGGGCCCCCAACATTCAGCGCGTCAGCGTAGTAGTTGATGGTACCGTCACCAAGATGAACGTTTGCACTCGCTGCCTTCGTTCCGGCAAAGTTCAGCGCAGCGTCTGATTTTCAGCCAATGCAAATATAACAGACCGATTCTAGTCGGTCTGTTTTTTATACTGTACCATCAGTTGACAAGGACACACAAGGTTTTAGGAGCCAAACAGCACGGCATA